>TARA_R110000751_G_scaffold102975_1_pt1 | contig 16270 bp, 13 predicted proteins | sample TARA_R110000751 | Tara Oceans TARA_R110000751 (sample SAMEA4398001) | marine metagenome | biome: Polar Biome; feature: [MES] marine water layer (ENVO:01000295) within the mesopelagic zone...; material: water (ENVO:00002006), including particulate matter (ENVO:01000060) such... | reverse complement strand
AGAAACCCAATTAACGAACGAATGTGACAATAACACCTACTGTCCAGAATCTAAACATAAACTGAATAGAAGATCTGAGTTTGAGGTGTTGGAGTTTTAACCACTAAGAATATTTAAAAGTAAAATGCCCATTGCTGATGCAGTGGGCATTCTTTTTTACCGTAGCTCTTTAAACTAATTTAATTTGTTATAAAAGCTGATCTGGATATATAATCCGATCCAAATTATATCTAGTAGAAGATAAGGTTAAATTTTTTTTTTGGGGAAAGGCTAAAGCTTGAAGTTAGGAGGTGGACGGTGCAATTCATCAAAAAGTACCGATAAATAGACTAAGGTTTATGTGGATAATCCATATCCTTGTTCAATAGGACTATCTCATAAAGTGTGTAAACATAAAATAGCTGGGGCACGCCTCAGCTATTTTTTTGTTTAAAATTAAATATTTACAAATCATGAAAAAGAAGAATTATTCGACGATGAATTTCTAAAACAGTTCAAGACCGGAGATGAGCTCAACAGTTTTTTAAAGGAACTCCAAAAACGTGGTGTCGAGAAGATGCTGGAAGGGGAACTGGATGGTCATTTGGATTATGATAAAACATCAAAAATCAAATTAAAGCAATTCTCGGAACGGGTTTCCCAAGGTCTCCACGACCTTCCTGGCCGGGTAATTAAGCCCTACGTCCATGGCCAATGCCTCACGGTTGCAATCGTCCATAACATTGAACACCCTTACTTTTCTTCCGTCCGAAAGCACGTCCGCCATGAAGTCCATGCTCCATACCTCATTGATCATTGTTGGTACATCCAAAGGGTTCTTTTCCCTTGAGGGCAGTCTTTTCTCATGTTTTCTGCGCAACTTTAGCCCCATCTTCCTATACACCCGCAGTACACGTTTTCGGTTCCATTTATGGCCTTCTCGACGAAGCCGTTTGTAATACACCTCAAAGCCCCTTGTCGGCAGTTCTTCCGCCAATCTTGATAGTGCATCGATGAAGTCGGTATCGTCCTTTTGCGTGTGGTAGTGCCACATTGAACGGGCCAGCCCGATCAATTCGCAGGATCGCGATACACAGACCGAATACACCTCTTGTAGGTATTTGGCACGGTGCTTCTTGTCGGAAGGCCCTAGAACTTTTTTGACAGTATGTCCTTTAGCATACGTACATCCAGACTTACATCCGCATACATCTGTTTGAGCTTGCGGTTTTCCCCCTCAAGTTCCTTCAACCGTTTCATGTGGGCCACTTCCATGCCACCGTATTTCTTGCGCCAATAGTAAATGGTACTCTTGTCGATACCGAGTTACCTGGCAACTTCGGGCACTCCGCGTCCCTATTCGATCTCTTTGAGGATCTGAATGATCTGGCTTTCGCTAAACTTACTTTTCTTCATGTGACAGTTAAAATTTAAAATTAATAAATTCGAATTTTATACTGTCCTATTTTTAGGGAAGGCTACATTAGCAATGAGATATTTTTTTTTCTCTAAAACCTCAAATTTCAATAGAATAATCGTTATCAACCTTTTTCAACAAATATATCAGCTTGTATTAAATTATTCTGAAAATAGAATATTCAAAGTTATATGGAAAAGTAGTGTTAATCGTTATTTACTACGGTATATCGTTTATATGTTCAAAATGATTTGATAATTTAATACTTTGTATAAGTTTCCCAACTAATAGTAACCATACATGTAGTGTTTTTTTATTTCTTATGAAATTTAAATTTATTTTATTAATTATTATATAATTAGCTATGAAGGGTTATTTCAAACGTATTTCTATTTTTCTAAAGGATGAAGAAAAAAAAAGTTGGTGGTTAATATTTAAGGAGGTAATTCAGTTAGCTTGGTTAAAGAAACAATTTCCTCTTTATTATTTTGGAAGGTTTTTTTATAAAAAAGGGGCACCCCTCCCCGTTGATTATATGAATCTAGATCAGTTCAAAAGTATTATTTATTCGCCAAAATTAGAACGAAAGTCTACTTCTAGTTTATTATCCAACAAATTGAGTTTTGCTCTTTTTTGCCAAGCCAACTCGCTTCCTTCCCCAGGATTTTTGGGTTATAATTTGCACAATTCTTTCACTTTTGGACAGAACTTTAATTTTTTAAAAGATCAAAAAGATTTTTTGGAATTTTGTACTATGATGTTTGAGAAGGCTGATGTAGATAGAATTTTTGTTAAAGCATCTGAAGCTAAAGGTGGAAAGGGAATATTTCTTTTGGCTAGAAATTCATTATCCAATAATTATAAAGAAATTTGGAATACCATTAAAGAAGGGTCTTATATCTTTCAGAGTGCGATTATTCAACACGAAGAACTTAATAATATTTTTCCGAATAGTATAAATACACTGCGTATCGAAACATATCTTGATAAAAATAATGTAATCCAAATTTTAGGAGGGTATATGCGATTTGGAAGGGGGGCGAGTTATGTGGACAATGTAAGTTCAGGAGGCTTCTTTGTTCATATAGATTTTAATAAGGGAATATTACATGAAAAGGGATTTACGGCTATGATATATGGGAGCAAGACCATAGCGACCCACCCTACTACAGGGTATCTTATTTCAGGTTTTAAAATTCCTTTTTTTCAAGAATCAATAGAGTTATGTGAAAGATTCGCACTACGAATTCCTAATAGAATCGTAGGGTGGGATGTAGCTATAACCCCTACTGGTCCAATTATTATAGAAGGCAATCATGATCCCGGAATAATAGCAGGAGAGTTAAGTTATGGTGGTTATAAAAAACACCCCGTATTTGAAGAGATAATGAGTGAAATTTGATTTTTCTTTACTTGAATACTTAGGTTCGTTTTGTGCCACCCATTTCGGTGTTATAGTGCCAGGCATTTCGGTTTGATCTGTGCCACTTTTGGCTATTAACGCAATCCATTTCGTTTCGTTTTGTGCCACTTTGAAAGATCAAGTAACAATTACCTTGTCGCCAAAAAAAGCGATATGGCCAACACACTTGATCCAATGGGCCTAAAACAGATCATCACATTGCACCTCTACGGTCTCAGCAATCGTATGATGGGTACGACCCTGGAAGCCCCCATTCCTTCTCTTGTCCCTATAGAAAACAGGCGCTGCGACGAGCTCATACGGTGTTTTGAGGAGGTCAACAATGCCCGGAACCATCCCGGATTTATCTTGCTAAATAACCACCATCAATAGGAATGACAGTCCCGGTAACATAATCACTTGCTGAAGAAGCCAAAAAAACAGTTAAGCCCTTGAGGTCTTCACCGGTTCCCCATCTTTTCATCGGAACTCTAATAAAAACCTCATCCGTTCTTTTTTTGTCATTTACCAAGGCGGTGTTTAGCTGTGTGTCCATATATCCCGGAGCTATGGCATTCACACAAATACCTTTAGCAGCCCAATCATTGGACAATGCTTTTGTCAGCTGTGCCACACCGCCTTTTGAAGCGGCATAGGCAGGTATTGTGATTCCACCTAAATAACTCATAATGGAGGCAACATTTATTATTTTGCCCCCGCCATTTTTCAACATAGAATTGCCCGCATATTTACAATAAAAAAAGGTAGCATCTAAATTTATGGAAATGACTTTATGCCACTCTTCGTCTGGAAAATCTTCGCTTGGATATCTTCGTTGAATACCTGCGCAGTTTATTAAAATATCTATTGTTCCACCCAAAATTTTCAGAGCGGTTTTGTACGATTCTTTTATTTCCTCAATCTTGCTTACATCAGCCTTAATTGGACTTACATTAAGTCCAGTGTTTTTAAGATTTTCACATAAAGTAAATACTCTGTCATCTAAGTCAATTACAACCGTTTGGGCTCCTGCCTGGGATATTGCTTCAACCATAGCAATTCCAAGATCTCCTGCTCCACCAACAACAATTGCTTTTTTGCCCGCTAAGCTGAATTTTTCTAAAATGTTCTCCCTCATAATTTTTATTTACCAAATACTTGTTAGTCCTTATATGGAACGTGCTTTTAATCATTTTATGATTATCCAAATCAATTAGATTTTAGTTGAAAATGTAATCCGCAGTATTCCAAGGCTTAAGCCATTCTATAACCATATCGTCACCTTTTTCATCAGTAATCGTCAATATGTTTTTAATATCTACAATGGTTTGATTTATCTCGAAAATTGATTCTCCAGCGGAATAAACTCTGTATAAAACCTGTCTTTCCGTACCGACCCACTCTTCTTTGACTGTATCACCTACTTTAAATCGTTCTACGACAAAATGGACATTCTTATGCGCTTTCATTTCATCCAATCCTTTGATTGAACCAATTTTTCCACCTTTTAAAAGAACCCACACTGAACAAGCTGCCTTGCCGCCCATCATATAATCATTTTGCTCATGAAAGTCGTCTTCTCCAAATTTTCCAGTAAGGGCATAATTTATGAGCATTTTACGGTGATCAAAGCCATTGATGTGGGCTAGGTGTATATGAGGTGCCTCCCCTTGCAAACGAAACCCGGGATCATAACTATAGAAAGCATTGTTTTCGACAAATAACTGAATACAGAGTACCCCCGCCCTTATGTTTAACCCTTCAAACATGGCACATAATTTCGGATGAACATCTTTTACGAATCCTTCCGTATACTTAGAAGGATATACGGTACCAAGTGCTATAGGGCTGGAATCACCTTGTAATCTTGTAAGCTGCCTATCAAAAGTTGCCGAAAGATAGGGAACGCCGTTTCTAAATGTATAATACACTGCCATGTCATCGCAGCTTCTATCCATATATTTTTCCACTAAGACTACCCCTTTCCTTGAATTACTTAGTACCTTTTTAACCGTTGCAGTATAATCTTCATTATCTCTGCATATTTTATTACCCACTCCTGCTGCACTATCAACAGGTTTTACCATTAGAGGAAAATCTATGTTATTTGGTTTTTCGTAATCCGAATCTCTCATCAAATATATGCCTGGAATGTCTTTAACTCCATATTGTTCACAGTACTTCTTATATCCATCTTTACTACAAAAAGCTTCGACAGATTTTTCCGTAGCATAACAAGGAACCTCAAGTTTTTTACATATTTCCCAATAAGGCTTGACAAGTATATCCGCAACTCCGACTAAGACTCCATCTACCTTCTTTTTCCTTGCGAAACTTACAATTCCATCAACATCAAATCCATCTATTTCATAAGACTCTGTGGCATTTTTTTTTGCCGGTGCGATAGGGTTTGGGTCAACAACAATAGTATGGATTCCCATGGATACTGCAATATCTACCAGAACACCAGTTTCTGGGTTACCACCAAGTATTATTAGTCTTTTTTGCATAAACTATGTTAATTAATTTGTTATCAACTCAAAATGATAAGGTTGTTAAACAAAAAAAAACTTAAACCAAAGTGTAGTCTGAAAAATCTTCCCTTACGATGGTCGTAGTTTTGAACAAAGATACTTATTGTTTAAGTCATATTTTAGAATATAGCCTTATTTTTTCAATTGCTTCAACTATATTTATTAATAAATATCACATGTATCCGAATGTTTGATTTTCAAAAAGCATGGGAATCCCGTGTTATAGATTTTCGGATTCAAAGTACGTTTTATAGGACTCTTCAAGAGAGGGGTGTGGAATCTCTCCTTAGTTCGGATATGACGGCTATTTAGATACAAAACGAGGAAGCCCTCCTTTACTTCTCAACCTGTTTTCTCAAAAAACCATCAACACAGTGTCCTTGAATCAATTGGTACTTTTCGGATTGTCTGCCTTTCCTTTGACCGGCAAGCGTCTAAATGCTTATATAATTTACCGTAAGTAAAAGGGCCAGCTACAGTTCATACTGAAATATAACCTGATCTCATAAAGCGTTTTTTTATCAAAAAAATGAAGTGAAATGTTAAACTGATGTAAAAAAAGTTGGTAAGTTTGTATTGATCATGCAATAACATAGGTTTTTATAAGTTAAATATTGTGCAAAGATTAACCCTTGAATTAACGTTTAATTTTACTTCTAAAAAATGAAAGTTTTATTATTGGCCGGTGGGCTTGGAACACGCATTTCTGAAGAAACACACCTGAAGCCCAAACCGATGGTTGAAATTGGAGGAAAACCAATTTTATGGCATATTATGAAAATGTATTCCCATTACGGCTTTAATGAATTTGTTGTTCTGTTGGGATACAAGGGATATGTAGTAAAAGAGTTTTTCGCCAATTACTTTATGCACCAATCCGATGTTACTGTGGATTTGGCAAAAAATGAAATAACCATTCATGACAGTAAATCAGAACCTTGGAAGATAACTCTTTTAGATACCGGAATGCATAGCATGACCGGTGGAAGGGTGCTTAGGGCCCGTAAGTATATTGGAGATGAACCCTTTATGCTAACCTATGGTGATGGTGTTTCTGATGTAAATATTAAGGCTTTAGAAGAATACCATCGAAGTCATTCAGGCTGTATTACGATGACCTCCGTGCAGCCGGACGGGAGATTTGGCTCACTTGAAATGGACGGGGATCGTATTAGTAGGTTTATGGAAAAACCTAAAGGCGACGGGGGTTGGATCAATGGTGGTTTCTTTGTTTGTGACCCCAAAGTTTTTGATTATTTAGACGGGGATTCTACCATTTTTGAAAGGGAACCTTTGGAAAGAATGGCAGTGGACAAAGAACTCTTTGCCTTTAAACATACAGGTTTTTGGAAACCAATGGACACTCTTAGGGATAAAAATCAACTAGAGGAAATGTTGATCAACAATACAGCGAAATGGAAAACTTGGTAGTTTATGATGGGTTTTACAAGGGTAAAAAAGTTTTTTTGACCGGACATACCGGTTTTAAAGGTTCATGGATGACAATTTTGCTTCAGGCCCTTGGGGCAGAAGTAACGGGTTATGCACTTTCTCCCGATCAGGAACAAAACCTATTCGATTATGCACGGTTGGATAAAAATATGTGTTCTAATATAGGGGATATACGGAATTTTTCTGCTTTAGAGGATGTAATTAAAAATGCTGATCCTGATATAGTGATTCATATGGCTGCTCAGCCACTGGTTATCGAATCATATAAAAACCCTTTATACACCTATGAGACAAATGTGATGGGGACATTGAATTTACTTGAAACAATTCGTAAATTGCCTAATGTAACCGTTTGTCTTAATATTACCACGGATAAAGTCTACAAAAACAACGAATGGCTATGGGGATATCGTGAAGCAGATGCTTTGGGGGGGCATGATCCCTATTCCAATAGTAAGGCTTGTTCCGAATTAGCTACACAATCGTACCGCGATTCTTTTTTTGCTGATTCCAATACTGTTATTGCAACGGCAAGAGCAGGAAATGTTGTAGGAGGAGGAGATTGGGCGGCCAATAGGTTGGTTCCTGATTTCATTAGGTCTATTCAGTCCGGAGAGGAGGTAGTGATAAGAAGCCCAAAAGCTGTAAGGCCTTGGCAACATGTTCTTGATTGTTTGGGCGGATATTTGCATCTCATTTGGCAATTATCAACGAACAAAAATCTGGCGTCGAGTTATAATTTTGGCCCTGAGAATGACAATATTAGGACGGTTGAATCTCTTATAGATAAAGTTTGTAAGGCTTGGGGAGAATCAGCTTCGTATAGAGTTGAAGGTAATGATAGTTTTCATGAAGCGGGTTTGTTGCGATTGGATATTTCTAGAGCAAGACAAGAATTGGGGTGGCAACCTAAGTGGGGGATGGAAACAACCGTATCACAAATTGTAGATTGGTACAAAGCTTTTTCTGAGGGTCAAGATGCATTGGGACTTTGCCAAAAGCAAATAGACGAATTTCTTCTACGATGATTTGATATGGTTAAGCAATCCATTTTTATTACGGGAGCCGATGGCTTTTTGGGTCATCACCTCGTCCAACAATTGGCAAAAACCTATGATGTCATTGGTTTAGTGAGAAATCCTAAAAACCTTAAACGTTTAAAAGTTGGGCAGATAAAACTATGTAGTACCGAAGAACCATTGAACGAAGTTTTTGACAGGTACCGACCTATTGGAATTATTCACACGGCTACCAAATATGGAAGAACTGATGAATCTGTATCCAGTTTATTTGATGTAAATGTTGACTTGCCAGTACGTTTGCTAGAACTGGCCCAAAAATACAATTCCAAGATATTTATAAATATTGGTAGTTTCATTACCCAAGGCAAAGGGTATAATTATTTACAGGATTACGCACTATCCAAACAACAGTGTTCCCAATGGCTTAGACTAATAGCCAATAAAGCCAACACCTGTAAAGTAATAGACTTTACCTTGTACCACCCCTTTGGACCTGGTGATTCTGAAACTAAGTTTGTTAGCCATATGGTAAAATCCATAAAAGAAAAAGCCCCTTTTATAGATTTGACTCCTGGGGAACAAAAGAGAGATTTTATTTATGTGGCCGATGTGGTGGCTGCCATTGAATTGACTTTAAAGCGGTCTAGTGATTTAAGAAAGCCTTATACTCGAACAGATTTAGGCACAGGCTCATCCTATACGTTACGTTATTTTCTCGAAACCCTTAAGGCAGTATCTGGAAATACCGATACTGAACTTCGATTTGGAAAATTGCCCTATCGGGAAAATGAGATTATGGAGGCAAAAGCCGATCCCGACTTGCTTACCTCTTGGGGTTGGAAACCTAGTTATTCACTTAATCAAGGTCTTTTGCTTACCGTAGACCAAACTATCTAGTTTCGTTGCTTAGCTCGAATACTATTGATTATTCTTGTTCAGTCACTCTGTAAAAATATCCAAGTATCGATTACTGCGTTAATTTGTTCTCAAATCCTAATTGTACCAACAGTCGACTGATTTTTTTTTCATCCGTATTAATTTGCACTATTTTTTTGGGATCAATTCCCATAAGCGTCAATTCTGCCTTGATCGATTTAACAAAAGATGGATTGAGGGATGCAATTATTAAAAAGTCAAACTCAGTATTGGAAATGAAGCTAGGAGGTTCAACAAAATTGTCGCCAATATTCAGTTCATGGAAATCAAAATCTATCCATTTGACAATTTGAAAAAAATTGCTTTTGTTATTCGATGATAAAAGATGCCGCCCAAAAGAACCTGAACTGTAGACAATCACCTTAGAGTTCTTTTCTGTTTTTAAAAAAGGATTAAAAATAATATTTCCAGAGGCATCATGGATTAATCCTCCTGATCTTACTAAAATTAAGGAGTAAAGATAATATAGTATTTGTGTGTTTAAGTTCTTTTTATTAAGAAAAGAACTTAATTTTATTTCCAGAAAATCTTTTAACAGCCCCAATCTGTAATACTCTACTTTTGGGGTTTTAACTGATTTTAGGATGGAACCATCTCTTTGCCGGTAATAATAAAGCGGTATTCTGCTTATTGTAAGTTTTTTTGAAATAGATAAATAGGTATAAGTGATGGCAGCATCTTCTCCCATAACAATTTCATCGGGAACTTCAAATAATATTCCATTGAGCAACTCCCTTTTGAACAGTTTACTCCAAACATAGGTAGTTATTTCAGGTTCACAAAAAGTACCATTATACATGACTTTTGGTAATATCGAAGATTTAATTTCATTTTCCTCAAAAACACCTGTATATACTGGCCTTACTGTTTCAATTTTTCCATCAAACTCCCTAAAATGACCTGTCACAACAAGGTCAGAATTGTTAACTTCGGCAAGTATAAATAAAATGTCGAGATAAAATTTATCTACCCAATCATCACCATCAATATAAGCGACATATTTCCCCTTGGCGTTCCTAAGCCCTTCTTTTCTACCACTCAAAAGTCCTCCGTGTTCTTTGTGGATTACTTTAATCCGGTCGTCTTTTTTGGCATATTCGTCGCAAATCAGAGGGCAATTGTCAGGGCTTTCATTGTCCACCAAAATCAGTTCAAAGTCAGTGAAGGATTGGTCTAAAATGCTGTCAATGCATTTGGAAAGATATGGTTCTATGTTATATATAGGGACGATGACACTGATGCTTACTTCATTCATAATCACAATTAATTTAATTCAACATAAAAAAGTCCGCCTCCGTACATTTCATTTTTGTCAAAAGACTTTGTATTTGTTATATATAGGTTTAAATGCCTGTCTAAACAACGGGACGCAACGTTTGGGTATGTCAATTTTCGCTCATCCATTTTTCGGCCATTTTCAGGATTCCATCGTAATATGCGTCCTTCTCCATATGCTGAAATACATAGCAAACCCTCATTGTCCATGCACATGTCATCAGGGCTTACATCTCCATTAAACTCTATCATGTAAGACTCAAATGAAACATCTCCGATTTCCTTAACGTAGGCAAATTTGGCCACTTTCTTGGTAGGGGTGTCAATAAAGTAATGACTGAGGCCATCTTGTGAAAAACCCAGTCCATTGGAGATAGTGGTGTCCTCTATTGTAACCTTGTATTTTACTTCCGAATGTGAAAAGACCTTCCCTATATTATCCATGACCTCGGTAAATCCTTTTTTTTTCATTGATAAACCTTCCTTCGGGGTCTTTGATTCCATCGTTATAACTTTCTGAATTTTCGATATTGATTTGAAAGGAAAATTGTTTTTGTAATTTGTTGAAATTTACTTCAAAATAACCGTTTTTAGAGACTATTAGGATTCTTTTTCTATCCAGCAAGAAATTACAACTAAAGGGAGAATCCAATTTTATGCTTAAAATATGGCTAATTGTTGGATAGTAACAATAGAGCAAATAATCCAAAATAGACACAAAATAAGGGAGATTTTCTTTGTGGTCAAAAACAGGCCCTTCTAAATGTTCCGAATTGAGGTTAAAAATATGGGGCAGAATCATATGGGCATAAAGATTAAATGTAATGTCCTCCCGTAATTCTTAGTAATGAGCCAGTTGCCATAGCTGATTCATCTGAAATAAAATACATAACAGCCGGTACATAGTCAACGCCATTTAAAATACGGCCCATTGGGAGAGTATTAGCAGCTTTTTTATTCAATTCTTCTTCACTTATGCCCTCTTCAGCTCTTAATTTGAGTTCTCCTTCAGTAATAGTCCAACCCATTACTATATAATTTGATCTTATTCCATATTTAGCATAATGATGTGCAATATGATTTGACAGAGTATAGAGTGCACTTTTAGTAAGCGCATATGGAGCTCTATCAATATCGCCATAATCCATATGAGGAGTTCCAAAGAAAATGATTGAACCTGCTTTAGATTCCATCATTGATTTTAATACATGTTTTATTAAAAAGTATGCCGCCTTTAGATTAATATTAAAGACTTGGTCGTAAACGTCCTCTTCAGTTTCAATGATAGATGAAATAGGTGTTATTCCCGCATATATTATCAATGCATCTATTTTTCCGAATTTTTTAATTGTCTGTATGTAAAAGCTTTCGATTTCTTGGATACTATTCAGATCAATCTTGTGAAAATAAAGCTTATTTTCTGATTGCAGTGATTTGATAATTTCATTACCCTCATCAACATTTCTACCACAAAAAGATACATTGTAACCTTTTTCTAAGCAGGATTTTAGTATCTCGTTACCAACACCCTTGGTCCCTCCTAAAATCATTACTGTTTTCATAGATGTGTAATTTTTATGGTTTTAGTTGTACAAATGTCCAAATCTAATAATTTATTACTTGGTTTAAAGTTTTCTTCTGCATAATTGAAATAATATCGTTTAAAGTAATAATAGGTTATAATAATGCCAATGGTTTAGACCAATAGGACTTGGTTGTTTTAAAATGTCTGTTGCTCTGAAATTTAATATTAAGAGTGGGTTGTTTTAAAAAAAAATCTTTGGAGGATAACTATTTCTGAGTTATGAATGGCGTAAGAATTAACAAACTTAACCTTTAGGACTTTTTTGGGCCGCATACAGGGTTTTTGTTAATCATTAAACCTACTTAATTAAGTGTTTCCATCCCAAAGAGTAAACTAATGTTGGTCACGGTAGAACATTACCTCTTGATTGATTATTTTTAAAATAGATTTCAACAAGATTCTTAAAAAAAATTAGAGCTTAAATAATCAACATACCTTACGTAAAGAGCAAACCTTTCCTTCCATGATAAGGCATTGCGACCATTCACTTGTGTCCATTCGGTGATAACTGGCATGACTAGATGTTTTCTTACTTGTTATATAATGGCGGATATTCAATATTAACAGGGGCCTGGGGTCTATTAGTGGCATATGGCTTTTCAAAACATTGACCTTATCAACTAACGTTGAGGCTTATGGATAATTTATTTTACTGTGCTTATTAACCTAATAATCTACTATAACTATTTAAAAATAGAAATAATCTAAGGGAATTGCTGAAATTTCTTATACCTATCTGGAACCGGAAATTCCGGTGTAACACCGTGCCAAAACATGTTGATAATCCACCATCTGTCTTGGTAGTAGGCCAATTGGATACTTTTTACATCTTGTTTGTAAGGTTTGTTGTTTGCCATATCTTCCTTGCTATGGAAGGCTTCGCAATGGCTAAATGCATGGCCAATATTTGCATAAGTTTCTACCACCCTTCCTAATTCTCTTTCGTAAAAAGCAGTTTCCCGAGTATTGTCAAACCAATACCCTACACGTTCTATGTAATCATTTGGGTGTATCCATTGAGGCCTAATGTTACGATTTATGTCCTTCTCGTAACCAATTTTGTAGGCTTGAGGATGAAATAAAAACCTAAAGAAATCCCAATCTCTTTTTTCACCGGGTTCGCCACCTAGGCAAGCATAAAATGCCGTTATTAAATCGTCTATAGTTTGTACACTTTTTAAATATTCTTCTTTCATTTAAATTTGTTATTTCGGTTATAGTTTTATTTAAATCAATGAAATATACCCTCATTATAATTTGAGCAACTCAATAGCCTAAAATTAGGGATATTAATTTTAAAACTATTGTTACTCAAGTTCATATTCGACATGTAGCTTTTTTATCGGGTGCATGACTAATTTCCCATTTTTCATATAAAATTGCGAGATTTTCAAAGAAGAACTGGATTCCATAAAAATGTGATATGGATATCACAGTGAGGACGCACACGCCTAAATGATGCAACGAGGCGCAAAGGGGATTCCCGGTTACTGATGGGCACTGTTGCCAAGTGAAAGAAACTGATAAATCGCCAATCCCGATTTGGGCTGATCGATCTGTGCAAGAATCATATTTAGTGACTGATCTCGTAGCTAGATGGACATCCGCAGATATGGGCATGAGCGCCTGTACGATTTTACACAGTCTTACTTTATGGATACAGGAAATAAGGAAGATTTAATCGAAAGACAAGGTATGACCTTGCTGGAAAAGGGAATCCCAGGCATAATAGAGTACTTGGGTAATCTTCCAGATAGCAAAATGGAAGATTAATATTTTATGAACTATTATAGACTGAACAAAAAGTAAATTTGGTGGAACCTGTTCAGAAAGAAGGGTCTATTTATCGGATTGGGAGCTATAGGATCCGCCAATATGAACGTGCTGCAAAAAAAAGCTCAAACTCTCAGGTCAAAGATGGATTATGTATAGCCTACGGATAACAGTGCAGCTAAGAGTTGCATACAAAAATGAAAAGCCGAACATGGTTGCAAATCAATTCAAAATGGTTATTAAGGGACAATTTGTCATCTACTCTTTTTTCTATAAAGGGGCAGTATCTTCGATAAAAAAAATTCATTTATCCATTGCAGTTTAAAGTATATCGAATAGAGTTAAAAAAAAATAGTAAACTACAGATCTTAGCCTACGAATTTTGGTCTTAATTAAAATTCGGACAGACTTAATTCTTATGAGTGGATTTAGAAACTTTAAAGCATGAAGATGAAAAAAGAAATTTCTGATATATCTGGTACTTTTACCTTGAACAATGGAGTGGAAATGCCCTATTTAGGTCTTGGGGTGTATCAATCAAAGAATGGTCAAGAAGTGGCAAATGCTGTGCATTGGGCCCTTAAAACGGGATATCGACATATAGATACGGCAGCAATTTACAGAAATGAGGATGGTGTTGGTCAAGGTATTAAGATCAGTAACGTGCCCAGAGAGGACGTATTTGTGGTTAGTAAGGTATGGAACAGTGACCAGGGCTATGATAGTACTTTAAGAGCTTTTGAGAAGAGCCTAGAACGGCTTCAGTTGGACTACCTGGATCTTTATTTGGTGCATTGGCCGGTGGCAGAAAAATACAAGGACACCTGGCGTGCGCTGGAAGAGCTATACAGACAGAAAAAAGTACGAGCCATTGGCGTCAGCAATTTTTTAAGGCACCAATTGGAGGATTTGATGGAAAGTGCAAAGATAATCCCAATGGTGAACCAAATGGAATTCCACCCTCATCTAGTTCAACAAGACTTGATTGATTTTTGCCAAAAGCATCAAATCCAATATGAGGCATGGTCCCCGTTAATGCAGGGGAATATTTTTGATTTGCGCGAATTTCACCATTTGGCGAATTCGTACAATAAGAGCATTGCTCAAATCGTATTGAGGTACAACCTACAGAAAGGAATTGTTACCATTCCCAAATCGGCCAATAGAGAGCGCATTAATGCCAATGCTGACGTATTTGATTTTGAACTATGCGATCAGGACATAGACTATCTGGATGCCATGGACCGTAACCATCGTTTTGGGCCGGATCCGGACAACTTTGAATGGTCTTATGTTTTATGAAAAAAAGTCTTATATTTCAAAGTAGGTGATCCTTAATTATTATTTCCTTAATATTAGTACAGCAAGTTTAGTTGTAACTTTGTATTGGAAAAGCACGAAAGGTTCTTTTTGAATAATCTTAAACATCCCGAATTGTAATTGAACAAAACCAGACGGAAAGGGACCTGAGGATGATTAAGATTAAAAGAAATGAATCGTGTTATTTCCGCTCGCCAGTGGGTGCCTCATACTTCGCCAGAATAAAGGGATTCATCTCACCTTTCAAGGAAATAGGATGAAGAAACATATTTAGGAAAATTACTGATCGTCGTACCTTATAATATTTGAGATACCTATACTTCAATGGTTTCAGCTATTAATTCTTATACTTCTGCTGTATTCAATTGAATAAATAAATATTTTATCCCCTTAGAATTATAAGAATGCTCTGTTAATGTACAAAGGAAATCACTCTCCACTTCTCTATTGGAATATTTGGATGGAAATTCTTAAACAATCTATTATAGACTTAATTTTCATCCCGTCACTACTAATCACAAAGTTTAACTCTCATAATTTGAATTAGCAATATTTCTATATAACCACCTGATTTTTAGTGATTTGTTTAAATGAATAGTTCTTGCTAATTAATAACATATCAGGAATTACAAAAACCTGCTTATAATTACCTCAAAAATCCAATACAACTTATCCGGCCTTTTTAAAATGCCGTTTCATAGTCGGTAAGATTAAACACATTATGTGTCCTTATATTCGGCTTCACTATATAATACTCTTCATTATTCAAATTTTATAATACAAGTTGTGCAATGTATTTTGATGGAGACGCCCTTAAATCATCAATGTCTGGTTTAAAGGCCAGACCCATTAATGCAATTTTTGGCTTTCCTCTATTTTTTAATTCTAATCGTAATTTAACACTTTGAACTTTTTCAACACACCAGAAAGATTTGTAGAAGTGAACCTCTCAAGCTTTCCCACTAAATTTCGATTTCATGCGATAATCAGATACAATGAAATATGAATCTACAGCGATACAATGTCCCTCGACTGCAAGATATTTACCCTTGGGTGTTTGTTAGCCAAGTTTATCAATTGCCATATCTTAACGTCGGCTTTATCACAAATAAATGACCATTCATTGGCAAAGACTATTTGAACATCTCTGGACGAGTTTTTCACTAATTTGCACATTTCGGCTGTCCACGCATTGGTCTTATGCAGTTCACCATTTACATATTTGGCATATAAAGGAACGGCTTTTTCCGTTGAGGCCTCATCATTTCTGCCAATAACAGGGTCGTTATGCTCCAATTCGGACATCAAATTTCTTGGCAATAAGCGTTCAGTACAATATGCAATATGCAATTTTCCATTGAGCTCAGGGTGTTCTTTATATATAGGTCATCAACATACCCCGCAATACTGGATCCTTTGTTAGTGGTATCCCCATGAACACAGGCAAAATCTGGTTGAAAATTTTCCTAAACGGGTTGTACGGTTATAATGGCTGCAGTTAGACCATAAAGGTTCTGTTGCGGTTTCATTAAATTTATAGAGGTCAGTAGTTAGTTACTTATTAATTGTGATTGA
>TARA_R110000751_G_scaffold106401_2_pt1 | contig 16313 bp, 20 predicted proteins | sample TARA_R110000751 | Tara Oceans TARA_R110000751 (sample SAMEA4398001) | marine metagenome | biome: Polar Biome; feature: [MES] marine water layer (ENVO:01000295) within the mesopelagic zone...; material: water (ENVO:00002006), including particulate matter (ENVO:01000060) such... | reverse complement strand
TCAAACCCATCAAATAATTATAGACGGTGACGTCGGTAACGTGGGAATAAAACTCCCGACCGGCACACAGCCGACTTACCCCTTGGATGTTTCTGGAGAGGCTTTGTTTAGGGGTACGGGCTCCCAAAAGGTTGTTATAGACCATGATGCAGACGGGTCAGAAATTTTACTTTATAATTCAGCAGGCTCGGCGACAGCCAAGTTATCTTCCCATGCTAATTCTTGGGTAGACAATCTTAGAATTAACGTAGCAACTGTAACTGGCGCTGTTCCTGCGTCTGCTACAGGTGCCGGTACTTCTGGTCAAATTGCTTTAGGCGGTGGGTATTTATACGCTTGCACAGGAACCAACGCTTGGGGCCGCGTTCAGCTAAGTACTTTTTGATTGTTTTTTATTTATTTTTCTTCTTGTTTGACTTCTCGAAGATTTTTGTGTAATATATTACATAAATTTAAGTCAAAATGAGCGCTAAAAAACCAACACCCGCGAAGAAGGCCAAATCCGTAGCTAAAAAGACTACGCCTAAAAAAACCGAGGCTAAGAAGGCAAGCAAGGCCGGCGGGGAGGAAGCTAAGCCTTTGATGGTGTCTAGCGCTGCCGCCGCGCCAACCTACACGAGGAGTAGAAGAAATGCGGCCACTTCAATTGAGCGCACGGATAAATACAAAAACATTGAAGACGGGCTAGTCCCCTTTAAGCATTCCGGCGGTGGCGTTAGCTCTAACTCTAATTTAATTGATGTTAGAGACGCAGTTATGTTATGTCAAAAGGCTTATTACAATTTCGCTATCTTCAGAAATACAATTGATTTAATGACCGAGTTTTCCTCGAGCAATATTTATCTTCGAGGAGGAAGCAAAAAATCTCGAAAGTTTTTTGAAGCTCTTTTCAAAAAAATTAATTTAGCTGGTTTCATGGACAAGTTCTTCCGCGAGTATTATCGCTCTGGTAATGTATTTATTTATAGGTTTGATTCTAAAATTAAGCCGGAAGATTTAAAAAGGATTACCCAAACCTTCGGCTCGAGAGTTCTCAAGGACGGCAAGAACGTAATTCCTACGAAGTATATTATTTTAAATCCCGCTGATATAAAACTCACAGGGACACTATCTTTCTCGACGGGTCGGTATTCTAAAACCGTAACTGATTACGAACTAGAAAAATTAAAAAATCCGGAAACAGAAGAGGAACATGATATTGTAAAAAACTTACCAGAGCAAACTCGCAAACAATTAAATTCAAGGTCTAGCATGGTATTGATTCCTCTAGACGTTGAAAAAATTCTAGCAGTATTTTATAAGAAGCAAGACTACGAGCCGTTTGCCGTTCCGATGGGGTATCCAGTACTCGAAGACATTAACGCGAAAGCAGAGATGAAGAAGATTGACATGGCAATCGCTCGAACCATGCAGCAAGCGATTCTTCTTATTACGATGGGTACGGAGCCCGATAAGGGTGGAGTAAACCAAAATAATTTAGCCGCCATGCAGCAACTCTTTACGAATGAATCCGTAGGAAGAGTATTAATTGCAGACTACACGACTAAAGCTGAATTCGTTGTACCCAAAATCGGAGACTTACTCGATGCGAAAAAATACGAAATCTTTGATAGAGATATTCGAATAGGTTTAAACAATGTACTCGTAGGAGAGGACGAAAAGTTTTCTAACATGAGCATTAAGGTGAAGGTCTTTATAGAAAGACTAAAGCAAGCTCGCGAGACTTTTATCAATGAGTTTTTGTTCCCCGAGATTAAAAGAATGTGCAAGAACTTAGGATTTAAGAATTATCCAACTCCATTTTTTGAAGATATCGATTTGAAGGACGGGTTATCTTATGCAAGGATTTATAATCGTTTGGTCGAGCTGGGAGTTCTCACTCCGCGAGAGGGGCTGATGGCTCTAGAAACCGGTAGGCTACCGACTCATGGAGAATCTATTGAAGCTCAAGAAGAGTTTAAGGCTCTAAGAGACTTAGGCCTCTATCAACCCATCGTCGGGGGAGCGAAAACTGAAGTCGAAGAAGACGAAGAAGAGCCCGACGAAGAGGACAAAAAAAAGACCGCTCCGCCAGCACCCGGAAGACCAGCGGGAACAGACGGTATACCTCAGGAGGTGAACCGGCGACCGAATGACAATGAACATTCTGCGCCTTCCATGGCTGGGGAATTGTTCAGCCTAGAGAAGATTAAAAATAATTTACTTTTGGCAAATACTTTAAACGTAGAAGTCGAAAAGAGTCTCAGGAAGAAGCACTCTATTAAAAGGCTAACGAACAAACAAAAAGAGGTGGCTCAAGATATTACAGCTTTAGTTATAGCCAATGAAAATCCCGAAGATTGGAACGGTTCCGTGAGCCTTTATCTAGAGAATCCGGTGGATAATAACAAGGACAGAGTGAGCCAAATTCATGAAATTGCTATTTGCCATCAAGTAGATAGCTACTTGGCCTCCATTCTGTTTGCCAGTAAGAAAGATTAGATTTATGGAAAACGAAAAGAATAAAAGCGTAGAAGAAGATGTGGTCTCCTATGGGTTCGGCGGAGATATAGATATTAATCTCCCCGATATACCCATGCCCATCGTCCAAGAAAAGAAGGAAATAAAAAAAGACGAATGTGACGTTGCTTTTAAGTTCGCGTTTATAGGAGCTGGACAAGGCGGCTCAAGAATTGCTGAGGCCTTTTATGGCTTAGGGTATAGAAAGCTTTCGGCAATTAATACCGCCCAGCAAGATTTAAATACAATTAAGTTGGACGCGAAACTCTGTATCGGAGACGGGGGAGCGGGTAAAGACCCGAGTAAAGCTGAAAGACTTTTTAATGACAGAAAAGAAGATGTTTTAGATTTCATTAGAGATTCCTTCGGGGACGAGGTTGACAGAATCTTCGTTTGCGCTGGAGCAGGGGGAGGCTCTGGAGCGGGAATGTGTGAGCCCTTAATCCATTCTGCTAGAGAGGCTCAAAAACTTCTCAACTCAAAGACGGATAAGGTCGGGTGCATTTTAGCTCTACCGAAGCACTCAGAGGGTCAAAAGGTAAATGAAAACGCATACGATACTTTAAATAGAGTATTAAAATTAGTAGAGCAGGGAATTGTTTCTCCGCTTATCATTTTAGATAACGAAAAAGTTCATCAATTATATCCCGGTCTCGCCGTGGCTCCATTTTGGAAGACGGCGAACTCAAGTATGGCGGGTCTTTTTCACCTGTTTAATCTCACGGCTTCAAAAGATAGCAGCTATTCTTCTTTTGATTCAAATGACTATAAACAGCTATTAGACTCTGGGCTGATAGTGTTTGGAGCGTCTCCAGTTCCGAATTGGGAGAGCGCCTCGGATATATCAAAAACGGTCCGAGACAATTTGAGGAAAAATATCCTTTCTGGCGGGGTTGATTTGAGTACCGGTAATTCTGCTGGCGTGGTAATGATTGGGGGCAAAGAGGTTCTAGATAATGTTCCCCAAGAGAACCTAGATAGAGCTTTTGACCAATTCACTAGAATCCTTGGCGAGCACAGTATAGTGCATCGTGGGATTTACAGCGGAGACAAACCAAACAGTTTGACTGTATACACTTTAATTGGAGGCTTAGGAGCTCCCATCGAGAAGCTAGAGCAACTTAAAGAATTGGGTGGGGTAAGATAAATTAATTAAGTATTTTTTATTTTAGAATTCTCCGAGGTTAATAAGTAATAATACAATACATAGGAATATATATTATGGCAACAAAAAATAATGAAGTAAAACCCGGCTGGAAAACTACAGAATTCTGGATTACTAATCTCGTAATTTTGAGTTCATTACTCTGGGGGGCAAATGTCCTAGACCCGGAGGCCGCTGGGACAGCTAATAAAATCTTTGGTTTCGTAGTCGCTGCACTTTCTGGTCTCGGATATACCGTGTCCAGAGGTCTTGCCAAGAAAGGTAACTGATGTCGACTCTAGTAGCTTTAATTAAAGCTATTCTAGAGTGGCTGACGGACCTTGCAAGGCAAGACATTAAGGCTGGCGATGCTGATGCAACGCCGCAAGGTCTTAAAGATAGATGGCGCAGGCGAATAGAGGAACAGGAAAAGGATGGCAAGAAAAATGAAAATGATTCTGATACTCCTGAGTAGTTTAATACTCTTATCTGGCTGCGGCTCAACGAGAGTTGTGTTCGTGGATACCCAAGCTGACCTAGTTAGACTTGGGCCAGACGTCGAAGGGCGCGTTTATGTCCGGAAAAATGGGGAGTGGATTCTTTCTAAAAAGAAGGTAAAGCTCCCGGAGGGGTGGTACGCTGGGGGCCTCCCTAGGGAGGAATAATTAAAAGTTTCTGACACTTCTCGCCCCGTAGGATTTATTTTCTGCGGGGTTTTTGATTTTTATTTAGAGTTCTTTAAGTATTGCTAGTGTATATATATGTGCGCGGTTATATGTTGTGGTTCGCGCTGATTATGGAGAACGAAGTAAAGTGTAAAGGGGGTAACCGCCCTCCGAGTCCTCAGTCTTATGTAGAGGGAGCCTCAATAAGAGGCGGACTAGTTAAGACTAAAGATGGGCTAGCGGTCTTTATCGCTTTCCTTTCGGCTGTCCTTTTTTTATTTTTCGGATTCATTTTGGGTGTAATTACAGATAACCCTAAGGCTGAGGAGAATGAAAAAGGCAACCGAGAACCTCAAAAAGTTAGAAAGTTCATTCGTTGGATTATTAAATAATCATTCAAGTAAAATCTTAGGCTTAGCTACAATATTTTTTGTAGCTTTTTTTATTGTTTCTTCCAGAGACGTAAGTCACGCGACAGAAGAAATGATTCTAATGGAAAGTAACAGCAACCTCTTGATAGAAAATCATTCTTTAAGATTTATGATTTATAAGCAGGGGGTATACATAAACGAACAAAAGCTCATCATAGATGATTTGCGAGACTTTAAAAAAGCTGTATTAAAAAACAATTGGACGCAAAATGAAAATACTAAACAAAAAGAATATCAAGTGGTGGGGAAAAAATAAATTAGAGACTTGGGCTTTTAAAAAAAATGGAGACTGGTGGATTACGAAGCCAAAAAAAGAAGTTAAGCCCTTCTCACCCCTCAAGAACGTAAGCGAAGACAAGCCAAGCTGGAGAACTATCTTAATTTCTTCTTTAGCTGGAGGGCTAATAGGTTTTGTGGCTTTTTGCGTGTTCATAACTTACCTCTTTCTAAGAGATGCGATTTAAGGTTTTCCATTTCGCCCTACTTATTAGTCTGGGACTTTTAAATTGGAGCTGCTCTATCTTTCACCCAGAGAAGGTGAAGAAAGATGAAGCGGGTTATTACACTGACCATTATTGGTCCTGTGGCCCCAGAGCTTTAAACAAGGCATTTAAAGAGCTGGATATATATTTAAGTTCAAAAAAGATTTCTCAAGAAATTCAAGATTCTGGCAATTTGTCTAGAGCTCTATTATCTTTGGTCCATCACGACGCGGTACAAATCACTTTCCCCTGTGAGATGTACCACGTTATTGAAAAACACGGTTTTAGAGTAGTAGGCTTAAAAGAATTAAAGCAATTAAATTCGAAAATTGATATTGCTCTGATTTTAGTGGCTAGAAATTACTTAGACGGAGAGGCTCATTGGCTCTGTTTCCCCGTGGATAATGATATAAAGGGGTTCTTTGGAAAGGAGACTAAGATAGTCAAAATTTTTCTTTTAAAACTTATTGACTAAAAGGCAAAAGCGTAGTACTATGTTCTTGTACTATGAATAGTAACATCATTAAACTCGTATCAATGGGTGCATTTATTGCCGTTTTCTCGGTAGGATGCGCCATCTCCCAAAAGCTCCCGTCGGTTACCATCGGCGGAGCAGCAAACAAGAAGTCCGTTCTCGACGCGTCAGCTAGTAAAGCTGGCGTATCAGTGACGCTACCCCTTGTTAACGTTGATGTCCCTTTCCCCGCTTTAAAGCAGGTTAAGGAATAAATTAAATAACATTACGTTCCCCACACCCCGCACAATTAAGTGCGGGTATTTTTTTTATAAATTAGACACTGTTTCGGTGTATATACTTATGACTATATGCCTGAAAATAATCAAGACGACTTAAAAGCCGAGCTCTCTGAGAGCGAAGATTGTGCAATTAAGTTCTCTGCGCGGCTGGTAGAACTATTAGGCACTAAGATGCGAGAGCACAATAAGGAAAGTGCTCAGAGTAAAGTCTCCCTCTCTCAACTAAAAATAGTTTACTCTAATGCTGCAAAAAATTATAGTTATGCAGGGTATTCTCGTGGCGAATGGGCGTTGGCGCGTGTAAATTTATTTTTAAGAGTAGCTAAAGGAGAAAAAGCGGATGTGATATCTAGCTATGAACGCACCTCTTTAGGGGGACTGGTCTTTGAGGCGAAGATAATCTCAGAAGATGAGCATGACGTTTCTTTAAAATGGGTTCCATCTCAAATAGATTTCACCACGGCCAAAAGTGAAATCAAAGAGCATAAATTAAATTACCATTTCTCTTCGGTCGGAGAACTATATTTAGAAGACTATACAAGAACAAGTTTCAACACCTACTAAGGAAAAAAATGAATATTAGAAATGTTTCACAATTAAAGAGCGCTCATTACGACGGCGTATCACCCAACAACGTTACTCATTTAATTGCATCGCCGGGAGTAAATAAGTCTATCGCGATTTATGTTGTGTCTAATTGGAGCGGAGCGACCGTGAAAATAACAGATGCGGACGACGCGTCTGATTCTGCCGGCCTAATCCGTTTTGCTTGTAAAGATGGAATGATAAGCTTGGACGCCCCTGTAGTCCTCCCCCCCAACAAGGGAGTTACAGTCGACCAATCGGGGGTGACAATTTTATATACGGTTATAAATAACTCCGTAGCTGGGGGAGCGTATTAATTTAAAGGATTTATAATAATGAAAAAATTAGAATTTATTACGACTTTCAGTTCCGAAATCAAGCCCTTGGTTCCGGAAGATAAAGACAAGTACCTCGCCATGGCGAGTCTAATGGATATTGCGGATTTTATTCCCGACATAGACGTAGAAAAAAATATCGATTTACTTCCAATAGCCTTTAATGCTTGCGTGGTTAATAGAGTTAATAAAAACGACGACGTAATAGACTCTAAAACAGCTCTGGCCATGGCCGAGCATTTTGTGAACAAACCGATTAATATTGAACATGATAGGCACCGCGTGCTCGGCACTATCCTGTCGGTGGGCTTCAGCGAATTCGGCACGGATAAAAAGTTGACCGCTGAAGAAGCGGGAAATGTTAAAGGCCCGTTTAATATTACCCTCGGGGGCGTACTGTGGAGAGTAGTTAATAGCGAGCTTACTGATATAATTGAAGAGGCCAGCGACCCTACTAGCGAATTCTACCAAAGAATCTCTGCAAGCTGGGAATTAGGCTTTTCTGAATACGAGCCCATCTTATTAGAAGTCGGTGAAAAAAATTTAGAAAACTCTGTCCTAATAGAAGATAACTCTAAAGTAATTGAAATTGGCGCAGAGCTACGGGCCTTGGGAGGCACCGGAGAGTATGAAGGGAAGAAGGTTTATAGAAAGGTATACGGAGAAGTAGTTCCTCTAGGAATCGGCTTAACTGAGAATCCAGCTGCGGATGTAATAGGAGTCGCCACGAAAACTAATAGAGAAGAGGAATTAGAAGAAGCGGCCTCGGAAGAGAATAACTTAAAAAATGATACACCAGTTGAAAATAATATTTCACATTTTAAAGAAAACAATGTAATTGAAAATAAGGATAGTACTATGGAAATTAACAGCATTAAAGACATCACCGATGAAACTCTTAAAGAGGTTTCTGCTTCGTCTGTTGCCGAGTTCATTCAAAGCGAGCTAGAAAAGGCCTCTGAAGAGTACGCTGCCCAAAAGACAGCCCTCGAAGATGCCGTAAAAGCTGGCGCGGAAGAGAACGTTCGCCTCCAGAAAGAGCAAGAAGAGATGAAAGAAGACTTTCATAAGGTCAAAACCACTCTTGACTCTCTCGAAGCCGAAAAAATTGAGAGGGAAAAACTGGATAAATTTAACGAACGCATGTCCGTATTGGATGATGAGTACCTTCTCGAAGACGAGGAGCGTAAAGTCATTGCTTCCGATATTAAGGAGATGGACGAAGAAAATTTTTCTACTTACGCCGAAAAGCTTGCAGTTCTTCTGAAGAGCAAGAGCAAAGCGGCCGTAGCAGAGAGAAAAGAGCAAGAAGAAGCAATTGCTTCCACTGAAGAAGCTAAGGTTGAAGAGCCCCAAGCAGAAGCTAAGGAAGAAGCTGCCTCCTCTGAAGAAACTACTTCGGAAGAACAGATAGTTGAAGAAATCGTCGACCAAGCTGAAGAGCAGAAAGAAGAGATTCCCTTAACGACCCAAGCCGAAGAACCCACCTTGCACGATAAGTATAAAGGTGCCTTCAACATTGATAATTTCGATATCAAACTTTAACAACTAATATATAAGGAAAAATAAATTATGGCTAGTACATTATTACCATTTAGGGACGTCAACGACCACGACGTTATTAACCTCTTTGCGTACAATGGAGAATTGGACAAAGGTCACATCGTAAACATCGAATCCGGTTGGAAAAATACCGACGAGATGGACTTGCGGGGTGATGTTGGCGCGAACCATTCAAATACGGTATCCGAGCGTTACGGCGTAAAAGCCACTCTCGGTATCGCATCTGGAACGAGTTCGAAGGCCATTGGCATTCTTCTCCACGACGTAAAAGAGACTGACGAAAACGGAGAAAAGCTCGTCTTTAACCCTCGTAAAGCTGCCGAAATGGGTATCGCTTTGAGTGGTCAGGCTGTTCCAGTAGCGACTAAAGGAATTTTCCTTTATAGCGGAAACATCCTAGCTGCTCAGACTGTCGCTCCCGGAGCAAGTCTTTATCATGATGTTAGCGGTGACCTCACCACTGGCACTACCGCAGGCATTGTGGTTGGTAAAGCCCTCGGCGCTGCTGACTCTAATGGACACGTATTGGTCCGTATCGACCTCTAACCAATAACTTTAAAAGGAGAAATTTAAAATGAAGTTAAAATTAAAAAATACCCCAGAGCAAGTTGAGCTTGTAAAAGCTATGGGCTCCAAGGATTTGACGGTTGCTCGCGAAGCTCAAGAAGCTTTTGCAGCCTTCCTAGGACCGGTAGTACAGCAAGTACTCAATCAAGCTGGAACAGCAAACGCGATTTTCGCTGACGCTGCATTTGACGAAGACGATAGCCCTAGCTATCCCCTCGACTTATACTATAATAACGGCGATAACCATGTTTCTGTATGGATGCAGTCTGTCGCTGGCGGTCTTCCCTCTAGTCATGTCGAAGGCATGAATGAGTTGAAGATTTCGACCTATCGCTTGGATAGCGCAATCAACATGTTGAAGCGTTATGTTCGCCGCGCCCGTTTGGACGTAGTAAGCAAAGGCGTAGAGAGAATGGCTCAAGAGATTCTTGTTAAGCAAGAGCGTAACGCTTGGGCGGTTATCCTTAAGGCCTTAGGTGAAGCTTCCACTGGTGGAAATGCTCACACTATTCAGACCTCTGGACGCACCAACTTTATGTTGAGTGACTTAAACGACCTGATGACTCGCGTTCGTCGAATCAATGAGTCGTTTGCTAATGGTACGCCTGACGTTGCTTATAGCAACGGCTTGACTGACCTGTACATGAGTCCCGAGAGAATGGCTGACGTTCGCGCGATGGCCTATAACCCCGTTAACACCAAAGGTGCTAATAATATTACTGGCACAGCCGCGAGTGGTACTATTGCGATGCCTGACGGAGTTCGGGAGTCCATCTACAACTCCGCTGGAGCAACCGAGTTATTCGGTGTTACTCTTAACGAGATGAATGAATTCGGTATTGGCAAAAAGTATTGCACCCTCTTTGGTGAGTTCGATAGCATTAGCTTCGCTCCTGCCACTGATGACCTCGTAGTCGGTCTTGACAATAGCAAGGGAGCGTTCATTCGCCCCGTGGCTACTCAAGCTGATAGCGGTGGCGCGGTAGTTACCTTGGCTGATGACCAATGGAGCGTACGTTCCGAGAAACTTGGCTTCTACTCTTTCGTAGAGGAAGGCCGCGTTTGTATCGATTCTCGCGCTGTTGTTGGTTTGAGCTTAGAAGCTTAATTCATAATTAATCACACAGACCCCCGCCTTAGGGCGGGGGTTTTTTATTTTAATTTTCGTTCCACTGGGTGTATAATAAGGATAAGGAATAAGGAAAATGCCTAAAAAATCGAAAAAATCTACGAAAGCATCAAAAGAAACAGTGAAAAATCTTAATCAAGCTCATGGCAGAGATGAATCTAAGCCCGTACCAACCACCTTGGACCAAATCTGGGGAGACACGGGACTTTGGAAATATAATACCAATGACGTAGATGAATACTCCGCCCAAGTCCGGACCATGACTTTGGCAGATATTAGAGAGCACGCTACTAAAAATGGCCTAGTTCCCGTGGGGGATAGGTCCTCTTTAGAAAAAAAGCTCATATCCGAATTTAAAAAGCACGTATCAAAATACACGGTCTCTGCCGTTCAGAAGAGGGAGCCTACGAGTCTTTCCGAAGAGGCTAAAAAAATTCTTAAAGAGGGTCAATAACCTTATAAAAATTTTATTTTGTAGTGTAATATTAAATATATTATGGCTACGAGTTATGACCTAAACATCACAAGAGGCTCTGATTTTAGCGTCCGTTTGAACGTAAAGGACGCAAACGGGGCTGCTTATAATCTATCTGGTTATTCTGTAAGCGGGATAGCAAAGTACAGATACTCCAGTATGGAGCCTCTTATTAACCTGTCTCCAGTAATTGTTTCTGGGTCAGGAGGGGGTAGTTACGCCAGCGGAATGATAGATATCAACGTTTCAGGAACGAATACTACAGGCGTTCCAATTGTTCAGGGCGTATATGATGTAGAAATTTACAGCGGCAGTTATCACGAAAAAGTTATACGGGGAAAAATAAACGTTCTCCCAGAGGTTACTTCTCCATTAACTACCGGAGTCGACTATAATGCGTCAGGGAATTATTATTAAAAATGTCTATTTCAGGGGTAGAGGTTATTGTACAGGGGCAGGTATCTGCTAGCGCCTCGCTTCCCGGCGTTGCTGGGACGGCTGGTGTAGCGGGTCCGACTGGACCAGCGGGAGGACCAAGCGGTGCCGCTGGCCCTTCTGGCTCCTCTGGGCCAAGTGGGCCTGTCGGCCCGAGCGGCGCATCTGGTTATCAGCCCTCAGAGATAGATTCATATCGTTTTACAGGAGACGGTTCAACTAGCGTCTATTATATGAGCTACCCTGCTTCTGGGACAAATTTCGTAGTAGCCACCGTGGGTGGGTTAGTTCAAAACCCAGATGAAGACTATACCATAACTGGAAATTCAGGCGTTGCTTTAGCCAACGCGCCCTCGAGTGGGGAAGAAATTGAAATTAGACATTTTCGTGGGCTGACTATCATAGCTGGAGCCCAAGGTGAAACTGGGCCTAGCGGCACTGCCGGTCCGAGCGGAACAGATGGGCCTATTGGCCCAGCCGGCCATTCAAGGACCTATGTCGTTTCTTTGACTGGCGCTGGCGGAACTCCTTGGGAGGTAGATGGAGTTAGACATGCTCAGCTCACTGGAGTAAGAGGGTTCAGCTATAAATTTGATACTTCTCAGGCTAGTCAGCAAACCCACGCTCTTAGGTTTTCTGCTACTTCTGGAGGGACTCATAATGGAGGTACGCACTATAATTCTGGATGGTCTGAAAGTGGCACCCCGGGATATGCTAATGCTTATTCTGCATTTCAGATTCCAGACGATGCTCCAGCTACATTATACATGTACTGCGCTAACCATGATGACATGGGTGGTAGCGGAAAAATGACAACTGTAAATTTAGGAGTTGGTTCGGTCGGCGCAACTGGTCCTGCTGGGCCCGCTGGCACTGCTGGCCCAAGCGGGGCGACCGGAGCGAGCGGCGCTGCCGGACCAAGCGGAGCGACTGGAACATCTGGACCAAGCGGAGCGACTGGAACAATCGGGGCAACAGGAGCAAGCGGAGCGACTGGGCCGAGTGGCGCTGCCGGTCCCGCTGGTGGGCCCGCTGGCCCTGCTGGACCTGCTGGACCTGCTGGAGGAGCTGGCCCGAGTGGTGCAACTGGTACTCAAGGGTATGCTGGGCCGAGCGGAGCCGCTGGAGCGACTGGGGCATCTGGCGCTACCGGTCCCGGAGGTGGCCCTACTGGACCCTCTGGCGCTACTGGACCCTCTGGCGCTGCTGGCGCTGCTGGTGCAGCTGGCCCTGCGGGAGGCCCTACTGGACCCTCTGGAGCAACTGGCTCCGCTGGCTCTGTTGGCCCAACTGGTTCAACAGGACCCGCTGGCGTAGCTGGTCCAAGTGGCACAACTGGTACTACTGGCCCTTCTGGCGCTTCTGGCTCTGCTGGTGGCCCTGCTGGGCCCGCTGGGCCAAGCGGACCAACTGGCCCCGCTGGTGGCGGCAGTAGTATCGACGAATACACAGTAATGATGATTAAAAATATATTCTCATAAGGAAAAAAATGGCGACTCTAACTAAATTACAATTAAGCGAATCAGCTTTCGGAAAACAAATTCTTGTCACGGGGACAGGGGTTACTCAAGTAACCACTCTTCATTCCGGGGTATCGGGAGCCGGAGCGGCGGTAACTGGAGAGATAGATGAAGTTTATATCTATGCGTATAATAGCCACACCTATGACCTCGAGCTAACTCTTCAATGGGGAGGGACGGGGAAGTATGACGAAGTAAAAACTACAATTCCATATAAAGCTGGGCGCTATCTAGTCGTAGATGGCAAGCTTGCAATGAGTGGAATTCAATTAGACGCATATGCGGAAAGCGGCAGTTATATTAATATAGATGGATACGTTAACAGAATTCAATACTAATGCCTGAAGCTTATTCATCTGCGTATGAGCTACATTCTTTAACTTTTTCTAACATACAAAAAGCTGAGAGTTGGACTGGTTCGTGCGACGACAGTGACTACACAGAGAGCTACCAGTGGGGTAGTTGGGGTGGTATAAACGGTAGTCCTCAGCCGATGAAGTTTGTTACGAGTGGGTTCGTGCTGCCCTCCTCAAGTGGTCAAGGCTATCACACACTCATCGACGGTGGACAATCACTTGGTACTAGAACATTCCATTGTCAGACACCGGACGTTGTTGACCATATTTCAGGGTTTGCATATTGTGAATATAGCACGGATGGAAACAGCACTGGGGAATGGAGTATCGGGCTCAATGGTAATTTGCCCATGCATGAGGGAGTCGGTACATACGGCGAATATTTTTTTGCGAGCACGGGTGGGATGATAACAGATACGTTTGATTTTACGGGTGGAAACGCCTCCACCGCGACGGGATTTACGTTTACAAGTGCGAATAATGTCTTTACTGACTCTAGTAACGCAAACGGCAGCTGGGCGAGTACAGTCTATGGATGGAGCGGGACCGTGCAGGCTGTCTTTAGGCATAAGACTCTCTACGAAGAGTCGAGGCCGCAGAGGGCGACGCATTACCGGCAGTTGAAATCCAAGGAGGGAAAACTCGTTAAAGGAAATCCAAGCGCAGCGGGAAGAAAAAGCTCGTGGGAGAAAGGGCATCGATTTTCAGACGGCTTGTGGGCCAGCGCGCCAATAAATGCATTTCAAACAACCGTCGCGGTTGATACTGCGGATGTTCTATTTCCTCACGAGAACCCATCTGCAAAGGTAACGGCTATGACCTCTCGTGGTGAAGTAGTAGAGATTCAATATACAAACGTCGGCGCGGGCTGCGAAGACGGTCCGCCTACTTTTAGCGCAGCAGGAATAACGGCTACAGCCACGGCGCAACTAAATCTAACCAGCGGAGTTTCAGGCGTTACAATTGTTAACTCTGGAGTCGGATACACGATGGCTCCCGAAATGACATTCGCAGGGGGAGGCGGCTCTGGAGCGTCGGGTATAGTGTCTATAAACGCTAGTAATGGTAAAGTCACGGGAGTCTCTGTGACCTCACAAGGCTCGGGATATTACGCTCCGCCTACTCCAGCTATAACTACCCCCAAGGCAGTGGCGTCGGCGACCGCCAGTGTGTCAGGCGGAGCAGTTACCTCTATTACTGTGACGTCCTCTGGCGATGGATACACTTGTGCGCCTGAGGTTATCCTCTCTGGAGGGGGCGGTAGTGGAGCAGTGCTAACAGCGGCTATAAATGCCAGCGGGCGGGTCTCATCAATTTCTGTAACAGAAGGCGGGGAAGGCATATGGATTACTCCAACTATAACTGTAGCTGCTGCCGATGAAACACCGGGCTGGTGGATGGCGCAGACCGCTACGTACGGGCGCATCTCGTTAGTACCCAAAGCAGGGCAAGGAGCCGGTATCAGGACACCGTACAATGACCCCGGCAGATATGCCGGAGGAGGCTCTTCCGCGCGCATTTCGTTGGCCCCGTTTGGCCCCAGTATCGACCCGGGCAACCTCGGAGGTGGCTTTACCGACCCTCCGACACTTGAATTTCCAGAGTACGGTACCGTCCCTCCGCCGGCCGCGCCCCCGTACGACCCCTATTCCGAAGGTCCAATCCTAGAAAGAACTCCTGAGACACTAACTGGTCCAGCAGGGGCCACCACTATCAACGAAACTTATCCAATCCCGCAAACTCCGATACCTTTTCCAGAGCCTTGGGACCCGGGTGGTCCGGGGGTCGGGGGAAATATGATTGTAGAAATCTGCGACACCGGATATATGTCTTGGTATAACTCCGCTGGAACCTATGTAAACAATCTGAGGCAATTTGCTTGCTACTCTCCATCCGCGAGGGACTCTGCTAATGGTAATCGCGTGCAACCTCTCTTGGGGGACTACGTAAAGTTCCAGCTCTTGTTTCCGGAGGGAATGATATCTATCATTCCAGCTCCGACGGTTTGTGGGGTAGTCACAGGAACTACCTCCTCTAGCCCTGAGGCCGTAATACAATTAGTATATACGGGCTGCGCGGATTGCAGTGGCTATCATGGCGACCCATCGAGCCCGAATACCCCGCCGAACACCCCGTTCCCGCCCTTTACTAATCCACCTCCGCCACCCGGAAGTAGCAGTCCTAACCCTACCTTTGTAAAATCTTATACCTCTAATTTTCATGGAAGGTGGCCTACTCGGCAGTATCTTCATCAACCTGTTGGCGTCGCGCCTCATGGAGATAAAAACAGAAAATATGAATTAAGAGGATTAGGAGATGGGGGCACTCACGAAGTCTATGGAGCCAAAAAAGCGGGAAGAGGATTATCTTTTTCATGGTGTCTAACTGAATTGTTTATGACTACTTTTAAATATAGAGCATATACTGACACCGCCTACGGCGCTTATAGCGAGGCGAAAGAAAGAATAAGTAAAGACTTGGGATTCCAAAATTCCTACCAAGGCTCTGAGTCATCTTGGAAAATAATGCCGCCCAGTGGGCCGGGGCAAGGATGGGTCGTCGCTGACTATCAAAATTTCGCCGAAGCTTCGGAAGCTCAATTAAAAGATTTCTTGCAAAAGTTTAATGTAATAAATGATGATATTCCAACTACAGATTTTTCTTTTATTAGATTAATTGGAATGGTGAGCTATAAACGTGACGGAATTAATAGGAGTCTTTTAGATGAGAATAATAAGCAGTATTGTTTAGTTTATTGTAATAAGTCCGTTCCCCCGTCGGTAAACGTGATTCAGAGCTTGGCGGGTGGATATATTGTCCTAACGTCTTCAGATAAATTTTGGAGTAGGTATATAACGGAGATGACAAAGAACGTGTATTAATAGACGCAAGATAAGGTGTAATAGATAAAGATGTCTGACAACTTAAAAAAGATTAAACCCATCAGAATTGACGGCTCTGGTCAATCGGGAAAGCTTATAGCTGTAAATGAGTCTGGAGTTGTCGAAGCCACAGACACCATTAAGGGGCCGCTAACAGTATCTGGCGACCTTCTCCCCGCCTCCAGTGGTCAGTACAGCTTGGGCTCATCAGGGGCCCCGTTTAAAGATGTTTATTTGACCACGAGCTCTTTACATATTGGAGAAACAAATCTTAGCATTGACAGTTCGGGAAGACTTTTAACCGTAAACTCTATTACGACTGGTTACCTTATAACTGGAGATAGCGCAACAGGAAGTGCTGGGCCCACTGGCCCGAGTGGCGCTACTGGTGCTGATGGTGCTGCTGGCGCTGCTGGCCCGAGTGGTGCAACTGGTGCTGCTGGCCCTGCTGGCGCTGCTGGCGCTGCTGGCGCTGCTGGCGCTGCTGGC
>TARA_R110000751_G_scaffold7210_2_pt1 | contig 16358 bp, 9 predicted proteins | sample TARA_R110000751 | Tara Oceans TARA_R110000751 (sample SAMEA4398001) | marine metagenome | biome: Polar Biome; feature: [MES] marine water layer (ENVO:01000295) within the mesopelagic zone...; material: water (ENVO:00002006), including particulate matter (ENVO:01000060) such as...... | reverse complement strand
TGAAAGCTTACACAAGATAGATGCACCTGCCGATAAGTTTGAGGTCATCATCTGTGATGAGGCTCATTGTATGGGAGCATTTGCCGTCCCTAGTTTACGGGCCAAGCAGGTGAAACACTTGTTCCATCTTAATCCTACTGCCCATCTGATCCTACTGTCCGGCACTCCCACTCCCGAGAGTTTCTCTCAAATATACCACCAAGTATGGGGGCATCCCAACAATCCATTTGCGGCATGGAAAAGTTTTTATAAGTGGGCAAAGCTTTTTGTTAATGTAACGCAAAAGAGGATCAGAGGCAATATGATCAATGACTATAGTAATGGTAATGAGAAGATGATCTTTACGGCTATGGCTCCTTATACCATTTCCTACTCCCAAAAGGATGCCGGTTGGGTTTCCTATATTGAAGAGGAAGTGTTGATCTGCAATATGAGCACCATGACCCACAAGATATGCAAGAAGTTGCGTAATGATCGGGTCTTCCATGGCAAGAGTGATGTTATCCTTGCCGACACTGGCGTTAAGCTTATGAGTAAACTTCATCAGTTGTATAGTGGAACTGTTATTCTAGAGTCGGGGGATCATAAAGTTATTGACTATTCTAAAGCCGAATATATAGCTAAAAGGTTTTGGCAGGCAAAGATTGCCATCTTCTATAAGTTTAAATCAGAACTCGATGCCCTCCTTGAGGTGTTTGGCAAAGAGCGGATCACTCAAGATGTAGAAGAGTTTCAAGCCACTGATAAGAATATAGCCTTACAAATTGTTAGTGGTCGGGAGGGGATATCCCTAAAGGATGCAGATTTTTTAGTATATTATAACATTGACTTCAGTGCCACCAGTTACTGGCAGAGCCGGGATCGTATGTCCACAAAGACTCGTGCCAACAATAAAATCTATTGGGTGTTTTCTGATGGGGGCATTGAGGAGAAGATATATAAAGTAGTTAACAAAAAGAAGAACTATACGTTGAAACATTTTAATGAAGACTTAACAAAATTTTATTAGAAAAAAACTTTACCCTCCTTTACGGTAAAGTGGGGTAAAGTAATTTAAAGCTTATGAAAAAGAACAATAAAATAATCTCGTGGTGGTCAGGGGGCGTTACCTCGGCGATCACCTGTCATCTGTCTATAAAGATATATGGCTTAAAGAATTGTGAGTTCATATTTATTGATACATTCAATGAAGACGATGACACTTATCGCTTTAAAAAGGATTGCGAAAAGTGGTATGGCAAAAAGATTCATACTATATCTGCTATCGGAGAGGGTAAATATAATTCTATTCAAGATGTATGGCGTATGAATAAGACTCTGAATGTTGCCACAGGAGCTAAATGTAGTGCCGATCTCAAACGCCTGGTCCGGGAGAAATGGGAAAAAAAACATACCTATGAGCATCAAGCCTTTGGTTTTGATATCAATGAGTCCAAACGAGCAAGGTCTCTTACCCTAAACCATCCCACTACTAAACCTATATTCCCTTTGCTTTTCTTTGGTCTTGCCAAAGCAGAATGTCTAGACATGTTAGTAGAATATAGTATTGATCCTCCGATTACTTATGCTTTGGGATACCATAATAATAATTGCTTTAAGACCGGGTGCGTACAAGGGGGGATTGGCTATTGGCAAAAGATACAACGAGAGTATCCCGACAAGTTTAATGTAATGGCAGATATGGAACATGAACTTACTGATAGCCGGGGAGAGCCGGTCACTATGTTAAAAGACCAAAGTAGCGATGCTCTTATTAGTGGAAATGTATTGGTGTTTCTAAAGCCTCACCCTACCTACCCTCACATGAAAGATTTGTCTATGATGGAAGGTCGAGAGCCTAGACCTTTAATGGAGTGCAATGGCTTTTGTTCAACCAATGATTTGGAAGATCGAAATCCCACCGAGAAAGAAATAAATTATAACCAAACGAAATTATTTTACTAAATTGGATAATGACAGAATCACAAATACAAGCCAAACGGATAAAGCAACTGGAGGCAGAGGGCTATTATGTCCTCAAACTTATGAAGACAAACAAGAATGGAATACCCGACTTGATCGCTATACCTCGGGATGTTCCGGTTCTATTTTCAGAAGTAAAAACAAAAACTGGAAAGATAAGCCCACTTCAACGATATAGGATAGCAGAACTAAAACAACATGGATTTAATACTGAAATTTATAGGGGAGAATAACCAACTTAATCTTAATCGAAAGTTTATTTATTCACTGGAAATCTACCCCTTTCCCGTAGGTAAAGCCGTGCTGCGTGAACTAGAAAAGATGACCAATATGGTTCTTGATGATATTTCGTTGGGTGTCGTTATTCACCCCGACAGCATTCCCGTACATGAACGATCCGAAGTGCCGAAACCTCTCTACTTTGAGATATACTTCCAACCCTATCATTGGTCTTCTGATGACATCAATGTTCTTAACATAAAGACAATAACAGTCGATAGGTTTTTAGATTTAGTTAGTGCCAATAAACGTATCAATAAAATATTAGAACAAAAAGTAAGACATGTATTATAAATCAAATTAAATTAAATTAACTATGGAAAACACAACACAATCACAACCGGTGATCCATCCGTGGGTCTATGTATGGAGGGTAGACTCTGACAAAACTAATTACCGACGATCTATATCCCCGAGATATATCATAGATATGGTCTCACGTTATTATATCACTAAGGGGATTTCTCTATCCTCTCCAGTATTGTTCGGGCCTAGCCGTAAATCCATGTATGTAGTGCCTAGATATATGATGTGGTATTTTATTTATAAGTACTCTGCCAAGCAGTCCCTGAAGTCTATTGGAATGATATTTAATAGGGATCACTCCACGGTTATCAATGGCATTAAGAGACTTAAAAACTATTGTGAGACAGAACCTCAAACACGCCAAATGTTAAATGACTTGTGTACCCTTTTAAAAGTAGATGAGTATGGAACGCCTTAATCGTACGTTCCTTCTCCGTAGGTTCCTTCTCCGTAGGTTCCCTCTTCGTAGGTTCCGGTTCCATAGCTTGATGATGATGCTTTCTCTGCCTCCTCTTCTGCCTCCTTTTTAGCTTCTATCTGCCATGGGTGAGCGTTCATTTGGTATCGGCTATATCCTAATGCTCTGCCTGCTTGTTGCATTGTATTGAGTTGGCTATTCATTACATCCATATACTGCTCAATAAACTGGAGGGCCTCCTCGGCAGGTAGGTTTATCACTACTCCACCAAGCACTGTAGTGGCTCGGAGATATGGATTATCAATAATGCCTTTACCCGGATTCTTCTTTGCCCAACTTAAATAATCTAAAGCTTTCTTTAGTTGATACATTTTATAGTTTATTGCCGGCGCAAAGTTAAGAGCTTGAAATGCAACCCTGTAATTGTCAGGTTGTCTTTTATCTTGCTCCTGATAGTATGCCACCAACACATCTTTAACTGCCGATATCCCTGCACCCCAATAACCTGTTCCTCGCAATAGCGTACTAGCCATTGAGTTAAGGGTGTTAGAGACTGCCTTTTTTTCATCTTCATCATCGCCATTAAATGCCATAAACGCCGCTTGCTGTAGACCCGAAAAGATTATGTTCTGCAATGCCATATAATATATAATATCACCTACATTCTTTCTCACATCTCCACGCCTATTTTTAATATTGCTAAAGGCTTGATATATTTTCCTATTATATTGTATGGGGGTATTGGCAAAGGCAAGGATAAATCTCCCTGCCGTGTTAGCCTGTTGAGAACTGATCTGATCGACCCGGGAGGATTGTTGTACATCCTCAGATTCCTGTTGTAGGTCTATCATAGCCTTTTGTTTCGCCGCCGCCTCACTCATTCCTTCCTTCTTATACATTTTCTTCTGCGCCATATAATAGGGTGTTCCACCCATCATAATAGCCCAACTATCCATGGTTCGGGTAGGGGTATATCCTACCTTAAACATCATCTCAAAAAAGGTAGCACCCCAGTTTCCTAAAAATCCCTTCTGTGCATTCTTTAATTTAATCATATCCTCCATGAGCATATCGCCGGCTCCTGACCCTCGCCTATTAACTAGGTAGTCGCTATTCCATATCTCATTCATGGTATTCACCATCTCCCATGGACTCTTCATCGCCTCCATATATGCCATCGGATTTTTGATCATAAAGTTTACTGAAGATAGGTTCTGTAGTATGGCAGATTTAATATTAAAGAACATTATCAATGCCTGTGAGGAGTTTACCCAATTGTTTACTGCCGTCCATATACCCTTACCATTACCCATAGGCATACGCTTATTGGTGATGATCCTAGCAATGGAGCGTTGCAATTCGATGGTATAATTACTTCCCTGCACAGTTTTTATTCTCTCCATATTCTTGCTATTAAAAATAGCATTAGACCTCTTAAACCACTGGAGGAAGTTAATGCCTCTTAATACCCCTTCCATGTACTGGTTAGCCATGGTATCGGAATTGGTGTCGTACCATTTTAATGCTCCCCCCGGTTGGCGTTGGATCAAGTTCCCGGTGATCACGGTGATAGCATTCTGTGGATCGCTTTTATCCATTAATTGTTGAAGACTTAAATTGCCATCTTCTTCTCCTTGAACCCGTATAGGATAATAGGGGATGTCTCTAGGAATCTCCCCATCATATATTTTCTCTAGCAGGGCTAATGTCTGTTGGGCTTTGGCTCGGGCATCGGCTTCACTCATATTACCCCCTTCTTTAGACATATAAAAGGTCACATTATCTTCTAGGTTACGCCTATATACCGGCTTGCCAAAGGTGGCTAGTCCCACCGAGTCTAATGAAGTCTCTACCTTATGTCTGAATTGTGAAAATACTCCCGGCAATTCATCGGCATAGTCTTTTATTTGGGGATTTTGTACCATATAATCGGCAATAGTATTCATAACCCTAGTATTTATACCACCATTCTTTAGCTTTGTCCATACCGATGGTTGCTTCATGGCATTATATACATATACTATCTGATCATTAGTAAGTTCAATGTCTCCAGTAGATTTTATTCCTGACATTTTGCCAAGCACCTTACTGATCTTGTGTTTCTTTTTTAAGGCTACCCATGTCTTCGCAAACCTGGCTTTGTCAGTTCCCCAACCAAAGTATGCCTCCTCTAGGGGGCGAAGTAAAGTTTTCTCAAACCATGCTTTACCATCCTTGCCTTTACCATAAAGGGAATACAATAATGTTTTAAAGTTCATTACCGATGGCCCTAAGAATAGATTTATTTTAGTCCTCGCCCCTAATGTCCCGGCTTTATTGGGATCGATCTCTTGCATCACATTAACTTCCGTTAATCCTGAGTTCTCATTGAAGGTATTCAAGAAGTCTGTTTTCAATAGAAACTGCCCATTAACTTCGAAGACTGTCCCACTATTCATCTCTCTTACATCTTCAAAAAACTCTAGAGTGGCTATATCATCATTAAGGGATACCGTTTTATTTATCGCCGTACTTCCCGACTCGGAGATGCGTTTGGTAGCCTCGGCAGAAAGTATTCTATTTTCTCCTGCCCGTACCTCATTGGCTTGTTTCATTACGGCTTTCCCCGTTTCTGTTATCATCTCGGCATCAAGCAACATGTCCTCTAACTCATTGATAGGCATCTCATTGCCCCAAAATGCAAAGTCATCAATGATCTTATCTTTTATTTTTCTTAAATTCTCTCTCGCCTCTTTGTTTATCTTACTCCGTGGCACAAGGGAATCATCTTTAAATACATTAGGGTCGTTGACCACATCCATTATCTGTTGGAGTATGCTTGCCCTCTCATTTGTTCCGGGGGTTACCCTAAACCTCAATTTTCGTTTAGATTGGTCAGGGACTTTATATGCATCATCCATGGGGTCACCGGGAACGGCATCCCTGGCAATCATAAATGTTCCTATCTGTATTATTTCTTTAGCCGACTTCACAGGAGTCTCGACACCATCTTCGTTTACCATGAATGGATAGCTATGCCTCTTTGGATTCATGCTTACCTGTGTCCATCCCGGCTTACCAATTTTAGATTGAGCATAGGCTCGGAGTTCACTAGGACTCTTGTTGACCCAGTTGCCCTGCATCCATCCCATAGGAGTTTTATTGATATCTCCTTTGGCGATTTGGAAAGCTTTTTTCTTCTCCCCTTTACTAAGTTCCCAAAAGGCATCGGTCAATACTGCTCCGGGGCCATAGCCTGCGTTTTCGGAATCTGTTATCTTGACATCCTTGCCCTGTGGTTTTACCGGAACTACGGGGACCCCATAGTTATTTAAAGAATTAATGTCTACTCTTGTTTGGACAGGAGTGCCATCAGGGATGATGACATCTAACCCTACTATCCGTCCTTTAGATAAGTTTTCAGTTATCGCCAGTTCTACATCTTCAAACGAACTCACCTTCGGCACTTGGTCTTGGGTCTTTGGTTTACGCCTATCTACTTTGCGTAGATCAGAGAGATAGTCCTGCACGGTATAGGTGGGATCGGTGGCTAGTTTGTTTACGAAACCTTGTATTTGTTTGCCTAGATTAGAGTTAGCAAACTTCTTCTTCGTTTCTGCCATCTCTTTGCCCTTGTCCTTCCTCCATTTCTTTCTCTCTACTGGAGTATATTCTTTCCTTCCCTTCTGTTTGGGTTGGGTAGCCATCTGTTTCTTGGTATCCATGATCTTATCAAAGGTGGATATCATCTCCTTATTATATCCCACTTCTCGCATATGCTTTATGAGATCATCGAGAATTTCCTTTACGTGTTGCATCAGAGATTTCACCTCGTCATCTACCAGTATATCATTAAAGTACCATTGCCTAAATTGTTCGGCGAAATATTCATCGAAATTATCCATGGCATTAGTGCTAATTTGACCAAATCGCACCCCATCTATTTTCATGGGAATGGGTTTGCCAAACATCAGTTCCGATGCCCGTTGTGTGAAGGTCTTATCTTTAGCGAACCTCTTATTAACATACGCCATATACTTGGCTCGATCCTCGTGAGTAAGTATAGCCTCATAGGCCCAATGCCCTATCTCATGGATAAATGATCCGGGATCAGTTATTTGTAAGGTATTGCTAATGGGTCTAAACCAATTCCCCCCCTTAGATTTAGCCCCTCCGGGTATAAACTCATCTTTAGGCGCACGTTTTTTTGGATCGGCAATAATGAAATTAAATATCTGATCTCCCTTAATCTTATTGACCATATCTATTAATAGGGTCTTCACTTTAGGAGGTAAATGTTTAGCATCGGATATCTTTTTTATAGCCTCGGCTTTAGTGCTAGTGGCTTTCTTTCGGGTTCCCGGCAGTTTGGCTAATTCCCCCATTATTTTCTGCGCCTGTGCGTTTTGTTCCACTTGGAGTTTGGCTCGGGCCGGAGTCTTGTATACCTTCCTAGTGGCTTCATACACCATACCAGTAAGAGCATCATATGTCCATGTTCTATTGCCCCACTTCCCCACTAGTGTATAAAGTTCGGGGAATCTCTTTTTTATTTCCTCCGATGTAATCCCCGGCTCCCCTGATATAGGATGAGCCGATACCCATGAAGGGCTACCTGTGGGGGATTTATATTGTTCGGCTATAGTTAATGCCTGATCTAGTTGTGTATCAAGTGCCTCCAGTTTAGATATCGCCGCATCCCACTTACTTTCTATCTCCTTTATTCTTGTTTCTAGTATGTTACTATGGGGGCCTTTATCCTGATTGTTAAGTAGTGTGGGCAATACCCTGCTTATGGCAGTAATGCCCTGTAGTGTTGCTCTATACTTCCCTAATAAAGACTTAATATCTCCGAAAGCCTTACTTTTCTCACTCTTTTTCGCTCTGTCCCTTAATTTAACATATGCTTTGGTCATAGTAGATGCCTTCTCTATCATGGTCTCTGCTACACTCTTATACTTTTCTCTTTCTTTTTCTCGCTCTTCTTTTTCCTTCTTCTTTGCCTTCTCTTCTTCTCGAGTCTTGGCTCGTTGCTTTTCTACTTTAGGAGCAATGTCTTGTCCGGCAGCATATGCATTGGATACATCGGTCATAAAGCTTAATACTTCCATGCCAGTAGCATTGTCATCAAACACCTTCTGTCCCACAAGGTTGTTAGAAAACTTATTGATAAGTTCTCTGAGTTTTGCCATCAGGCTTTTCCCGTTGCCTTCTTCTATATTTAATCCCTCCTCTACTATAATACTTCCCAGTTCGGCTAAATATTCTTCGGCTTTCATATCGCCCTCGTAGTTCGCTATAAAATCATTAAGGCGATTAGAGATATCTTTGAAACCATTCTGTTTTAATATATTATCAATACTGTTCTGAAACTTCTTATATCTCTTGGGGTCATTGCCAAAGACATCGGTAAGGATAATGTGCCACATCTCATGGGCAACATCTTGTGCCGTAGCATCTTTGGTTACATATATAAACTCTATCTTTCCATTATCATCAAAGCTTACCATGGCATTGCCCTGCATCGCCATCTTCCTTTCTTCCGGGGTAATCTTTACCCCTGTTTGTATCTCGTATGCCTCTATCATCTCGGCTTTGCTATTGGCTTCAAAGATGTCTGCCGTTTTAGATATTTTCTTTAAAGCTCTCTTAGCTACGGCGATGGCTTTCTTTAATTTGCTTTGCTCGGTGGGGCCACGCTCTTTTTTCTTCTTCTTCTTAGCCGCTTTAAAATCGGCTTCAGCCTCTGCTTTTAACCACATCTGTTCTTCTGCCGCTTTCTTCTTTATCTCGGCATCGATCTCTTCTCGTATCTTCTTTACCTGCTTACGTGTTCCTTCATCCTGGCCCTCCATTAATTCATCAAGAGTCTTCTGCGCTCCACTCCTATGGTCTTCCAGTACCTCATCCACTTCTTTTAATCCTCCTACTTCGGCTCGGGTCTTTTCAATAGCTAAATCTAAAGCTATCTCAGGATTGTTGATAGTAAACTCCTGTCCTTTAAATTCTGTTACCCCAAATTTATTTACTTTATCAGGCATCTTAAAAGTTGCTCCCGTTACATTACCATTCTCATCCTTAGTGGTTGATACCAATTCTAATTCATTAATGTCTTTAACATCAAGTTCAGTGGTAGTGGTCTCCCCATCTTTAGTTTCTTCAAGTATGACCTTGCCATCTTTCTCAGTTATTTTTCCTGTTCCTCCATCGGTGGTGAGTTCTTGTCCGAGGACTTGTTGGCTTGGGGTTTTCCCTGTTGTCTTTTCTGATGGAGTTCTTTCGCCCGGTTCAACAACTCTAGTTGTTTTTCTTTTGGCAGGCTTTCCAGATACAGTCGGTTTTTTGGTTTCATAACTATCTAATTTATTGTATATATCATTTAATATACCCTTCATGCTTTCCTTTTGTTTAGGAGATAGGGTAGTATCGTTGTCTATTAGGTCTAGTTGATTTACTAACTCATCTTGAGCATCAAAGATTTCCTGATCGGATAGTTCTTCGGTGTTCTCCATCTTGTTGATAGTGGCATCAGACTTATCGCTTAATACCCCTGCCTCCGGTTGCTTTGCCTGTCCCTCGGTGGCTTGCTGCCCTTGACCCTCCCGTACTGGCGTTTCCACCGTTTGTAAATCTCCGGCTTGTTGATTTGTAGCCACGCCTCCTGTTTCTTGCTTTGAAATGGCATCTTTCTGTGAATTAAGTGAAGAAATTTGATCGTCTATTTTTGCTATCTTTTGAGCATATTGAGGGTTAAGTCTATATTCAGGTTCTTTAGGCATAGTAATTTGCGCCTCATCTGTCAACTCCTTGGGTTCTTTGATAGGGCTTTCTTCTATTTCATCCAAGCCTTCCTGCATTAACTTCTCTCGTTGTTCTTGGAGTTGAGATATTTGTAGGTCTATGCCTTCTGCATCCGGCTTGATGCCCTCTAACTCTTGGTTGATAGCACCGATCCGCTCTAAATCATCCTTGACTAATGATTTATCTTTACCTTTAACTTCCTTCTCTAGTTTTTGTCTCTCGGTGAGTAGGTCAAAAGCTTTCTTTTTATTAGTTATTGACAATCCATCAGGCAGTTGATTGAAGGTAGCCGCCGCTTTAAAGACATCCTGCTGTAGGTTCTGTGCCTCCTCATAGGTAAGTTCTCCGTTAATGATCTTATCTTTTAGCCCCATCATCATTAGGGTACGCATGTCGGCATCTTTGACCATAGCCTCGGTAAGATTGAACTGCATGTCTGTAGCCTGTGAGCCAAGACTATAGTCACTGAGTCCCTGTGCAATAGCAATCGGAGCATGCATGATATGTCCCCCTATCATCTCCTGTCCGGCAGAGCGAATCGTTCCCATAACTGTCTTCATAGTAAAGAAGTCGGCATCATGGAAGAGTTCCTTCTCTTTAGCCGTGTTATAAATATCTTTTATCCCTACCTCGGCAAGGTGTTGTGATCCTCCTGTCTCTGCCTCCGATAATCCGGCGGCGAGAGTCCCCTTTACGCTACGCTTTATGAGACCACGCTTTATATCTCTCTTAATCATCTGTGAGCCTATGCGTTCTAAAGCCTCATAGGTCGCTCCTTTGGGTGCTTTTTTAAGCATTCGTTGAGTGACATTGCCTATGTATTTAGATATGGGGCCGGCTTTACCTTTAAGAACATTTCTAAAACCAAAGTTCTCTAGCAATCCTACGGCTATTGCCGTTGGTCCCTTTACAAGCCATTTCTCATTTTCTGATATGTTGGCAAATTCAGGGTTGTTCTCCATCTCTTGATTTACAAAGTCAATACTCTGCAACCCAAATACTGCTGCGCCGGGAGCATTGGCGGCTAGACCTGACCACGCTCGGGCTAACATGCTTGCGCCTGCCGTGGCTCCTCCTCCTCCTGATAGTGCAGTAACGGCAGATGCTCCTACCATAGCCGGCATACTTTGTACAAGCCCATACCATGCTCCTCCAAAAAAGGTCTCCATGGCTTTATTTAAATTCTCATCGGTGGTGTCGGTGTCTCCGAGGATATCTCTATACCCTCCACGCAGTGCCGGAATGATATCTTTTTTAAGGTCTTTCTTTACCTGATCAACATACCCTTCTCCCTCATAGGTGTCACTAGGTATTTGCAAGAACTTTCGTAGATCATAATACCCTGTTACTCCGGCATCAATACTTACATCTGCCGCTCCTGCCGTTAATGCTCCTACACCATTAAGAAAGGAATTCCATGTTCTTCCAAAGAAATCCCCCTGTTGAGCAAGAAGTTCTACTTTTTGAGCCATTACAGTTTTCAGACGTTCTGTTCGCCGGGAATTTTCCTGTTTGCTATATTGTAAGGTTCGGGCCTCAGTTCCCATAGCTTTACTTTTCTTCATTACATCTAAATATTCCTGCTTGAGTTCAGGAGATATATTCCCTTCCTGTTGTGCTTTAGTCCATCGCAATTCGAAGTCGGCGATTTCTGCCGCCATCTGTTTATCTTTCTTTCCAAAATCTTTATATTCTGAGGCTATGTTTTGCAGTTCCGTAGTGATATCCTTCATCTCCTGTTGGACGATCTCGGTATCATACAGTCGCTTAAAGTCTTTGCTACCCTTCTTAGCCTCATCATATAGGCGTTGGGCATTAACTTTATCTTTTTTGGTGGCGTTCTTGGTGAGATATTCGGCAAGCTTTAAAGCTTGGGCTTTATCACTGGAGGTGAACGCATTATCTAGAGATATCTCCAATGGCTCTACTCCTTCTACATTAGAGGTAATGGTTACATTATCTCCTACTCCTGATTGCTCAAAGGTAAAGCCCCATGCTCCATACATGTCCTGTAGTATTGGTACTACTTCTTCTTCTTCTTTGCCTATCAAATATGCTCCTACTATTCCTTGAACTGGGATTTGGTTTACATCTTTTATCTCATCGCCTTTAAACTTGAGTTGGTCTTTTTGGCGTTTATGGTAGGCATCTAATGTCTCTTCGGTTTCCTTTTGTTGATAATATTCTTTTTGCTTATCAAGGTCGGTCATATCTATATCCCCCCCTGCGCCTTGCAGTTCTTCCCATTCCTGTGAGGGATCGGCTCCAAATAACCCTCCTACCCATTTGTTTTCTAAAAATCCGTGTTGTAGTTTACGTACTGTGTTCTCCCATTTATTTTGTAGTTGGGACTTCTCTGCCTCCTCTTCTGTCGGCTCTACACTTTCTTCACTCTGTGTATCTAAAGAATCCGACTGCGCTTGATCGTCCGTCTCTTGTACTGTTGTATCCAACGAAGTATCTGTTTCCTCGATAGGACCAGGAGATTCCGTAACGGTGTCTCCTTTTTTTTTTACCCCTAAAAGTCCACCGAAATCTTCTAGACTCCCAGTATATCCGGTGTCGGTGAATAACCCATGGGCATCTGTTAAAGCCTCGGGGTTGGTTGATAACAGTGAGGTGAACTCATCAATATTGCCAGTATATCCCGTTTTTGTGAACAGGTCAAAGGCATCCTTTAAGGCATCAGGGTTAGCTTGTATTATGTTATTATCTTCCATTATAGTCTTTCAAAGTCTACATCTACTTTATTATAGTCTACTTGCAGGTAACCATTAGGAGCCATAGATGAGGCCCACGGCACTTCCTGTGCCATTACGCCCCTATACCTGCCTTGTGATGCCTTATATTTAAACTCATATATATTAATACCACTATGGGACTGCCCCACTAAACTAATATCTTCTTTAAGAGCAATGTCGGAGTTATATTTGCTACCTACTCCGGTTGATGCCGTTGCTCCCGTTGCTCCTCCACTCCCCGTGGTTCCTGCTGCTCCAGTATTAGGAGCAGGTGGTGGTGGTTGGGATGGTTGAATTCCTTTAGACAACTCCAATGCCTTTTTCATTACTTTCTTATTGTGTGCCTTAATTTCATTCTTTTGCACAGTCGTTAAATTTGGACTGGTTCCCACAATCAGACTTCCGGCACTTTTGCCTGATATCTGTATATCTCGTTTATATGCCCAATCACCATAATGATCATACTCAGCAATTTTCACATCATCACCAATACTTATATCCGTGGTTTTGATATGTGGTATTACCTCGCTTATCGCCTTATGGACAGGAGCGATCAAATTTGCACCCTCCGTTGATTGGAATTTCTCATTACCACCCCAACTATCCATTGCATCAAATGTGGTTTGGGGATATACTTGCGCCTTGGCGTATGCCGGGGCCGTAGGGGCGTTAGGATCAGCCCCTGCCGCATCATAAAACCCTGCATCAATTTTACTCCAGTTTTCGTGATATTTAGAAAGACCCTTATGATCTTGTTTAGCGATAATCTCATGCTCCATAAACTTGCCTAACTTCTTATCAAAGTGTAACACCTGAATACTCCCATCGGCTCGTCTCTTGTATCTAAAGTCGGCATCAAATCTCGAAAAGTTACCGGTGTTTACGGCCTCATTAGCATCTCCATATATCGTTAGTGCCAACTTGCGCTTTTCTTCTTTCTTTATTCCTGTTGCCGTACCACCACCGACTCCGGGTGGTTGCGACTCGCTATGCCCGGCTTGAGCATCGATCATATGATCAACATATTCGCCGGCATCCTTACGTTGCTCTGCCGTGAATTCGGGTTGTGTGTTTCCCATCTTATCCTCTTTGGTGGCGATCATAAACTTCTCGGCTTCGGCTTCGGCTTGAACCCTAGAAATGGCTTGTTGCTTTGTTTGTGCCTCCTGAAAAATTGCATCGGTAAGAGCCGTCATCTTATCCTTATAGTCATCGCCTGTCTTATCGCCCACATAACCCGTGTACTTAGTGTTGTGGTTATCGGCAAGAACACTAAAGATGTTCCTGTCGTTATTCATAATGGTGGTTTTGATACCCTGCTTTAAGACTGCAAAATCATCACGTAGCTTTTGATCGGCAATCATTTGCCACTTACCTGTTTTTGCATTTTTAGTCCATACCTTATAATCCCCGGCATTCTTAAACTGATTCTTTATGATACCACTGACATCAACTCTATCGGCAAGTTGATTCTCGTTATTGTTAATACTCCCAAGAGATTTTTTAGTTACATTGCCTTGGGGGTCGGTGGTCTCAAGATACATCCTTCCAGTATCGGGATCGGTGATTACCTTTTTATTTCTTAGATCACTAAGGTCTGCCTTCTGACTGCCTAGTAATAACTCAAACGCACCTCCCGGAGCAGGCTTACCATCCTTACCTTTTTGTTGCCTCTTCATCATCTCGGCAAAATTCTTGTTGTAATCTTTGGCTTCACGAGCAAATGCAGACCACTCGGAATCGGCTCCCTGTAGCATCTGTGTTCCAGTGCTTGGAGACAACTTTACCCGTTTACCATTGGCATCTTTATATCCTCCGGCTTGTATTCTTTTGGCTAGTTCTACCCTAAAGTCTCGTTGCCCATCGGCTCCATCAATAACAAAACCATTAAAGTTTTTATTCTGACCATGAGGAGTATCATCAAGATTCTTTTTGGCAGTATCGAAAGTCTTTTGTATTACATCACGCTTTTTTTGACGGTCTTCTTTTACGGTAGCCAAGTCTCCTGTTATCTTGGTAGCTATCTCTCCCCATTTTACGGGACCACCTTCTGCTTTTTTAAAACCTGCGTATTCCATCTATAATATTATTTGCGCTCCTTTTTCATCATATAGTCCTTTGGCGGCATATAAGGATGTTCCTACTCCTCCTACTCCTTGCCCAAATTGTTCTGCCGCCGATCTAGACCCTTCGGTAGCCGCCGCTGCCGCCTCTCCGGCCCCAGTGATCCGTGCCATCGCTAACTTCTTCTCATCTCCGGCACGAGTGTCTTCAATAGACTGATCTCCTTTGGCTATCATCTCATTAATTCTAGCCTCTTCCTTTTCTATTCCTGCGGCGATCTTTAAGTCCTGAGTGTTGGAGGCATCGACTATATTGGTGGTTTGTCCTAATGCTCCCACGCCTGTCTCTCCAACTCTATCCATTGTTTCTTTAACAGTTCTATCTTTTGCTTGTTGCGCCAATTCTGTTCCCAGTTTGGGGACTTGTAATCCTTTAAGCTTATTAACTGTTTCAATATTTAAGAAGTCTTGAGCATAAGTACTCGCCGCATCTTCGGCATCATTTAAAGCTTTACGTTGTTGCACGTACTGAATGCCACTGAGGGCTAATCCCCCTGCTGCTAATATTGTCGATGTTACTGCTGCCATATCATAAGAATTTAACCATTTGTGTGCAATTGTGATCTGTTTCAATGAACTTGCAATCGTTATATTTTTTAATCAAAGATTTATTCTTCAAGCTAGTAAATATATACTTCGCTCCTTTGCTTTTGCATATCTCTGAAATCATGTTTAATAAAAAATACATAGCCTCCTTTCTGTCTTTTTCTCTATACCTTTTATTTGAAATAACCCATTCGCACCATGCTACATTAGAATTAGTAAAATACATAAACCCGGCACATATGTTAATATCCCCTTTAGATACTATTACTCCCCCGTTTCCGTTCTCGGGAAGAAAGTCTTTTTGAGGAACATCCCATTTCCAAGCCTTCCACCAATCACACAAAATGTTATCGTAATCTCCATCTTGTAAGAGTCGTGCGTTGAAATTCATTAAAACAAAGATACAAAATTAAGGGTAACTTTTAAACACATCACTAGTCAGGGCAAACATTTCCACTTGGGTAGATTCCGTATTAGTAAGTAAGACATCTAAATAATATCCTCGTATACCATAAGATTCGGCTAAACTGTTTTTCATATATAACATAAAGTCCCCTTGCACTGGAAGTGTGCCTATGGTTCCTACCGGAGGAGGGGCTAAAGCATTTACTGTAACGCTATGAGTGGTGTGTGAATTTATTATGCCTACTATTAACGGATCGGCTACGGGGTCATTGCCAATGAATAAAATATCCCCATCGGTAAGAATACTATCAATTGGGACGGCAAACGTTACTGTCATCGGAAAGCCTACGCTTACTGATAACGCCGGAGCGATCCCTTGTGCAGACCTCAAATCTATATTGAATTCGTTTTCGTACCTCCTTATATATGAATACCACGCTCCTTCTTTGTGAGAGTAATAGGATGGATCAATATATCCAGTTCCTAAATCTGTTTGCATATCTGCCTCCCATGTAGAACTCCCTTCAATCTCAAGGGTTTTAAACATCTTAGCTTGGATAGGACTCTCATTAAAGATGGTCTGTATGGTAGAGTTATATTGCACCCCATAGAAGTTGTTGCGTACTGGGTTGACATTGTGTTTATAGATATCCCCCTCTTTAAAAGAAAACAAGTAGGTGTTTAGTCCTACCATCCAATCGGGGTAATAAGAAAAGAATGATGTCCATCCTTTGGCTCTAGGAGAAAATGTTAGGGTATATTGTGCCATATTATTTATCTCTTTTAAATCTTTCGCTT
>TARA_R110000751_G_scaffold24143_11_pt1 | contig 16374 bp, 15 predicted proteins | sample TARA_R110000751 | Tara Oceans TARA_R110000751 (sample SAMEA4398001) | marine metagenome | biome: Polar Biome; feature: [MES] marine water layer (ENVO:01000295) within the mesopelagic zone...; material: water (ENVO:00002006), including particulate matter (ENVO:01000060) such... | reverse complement strand
GGCGTCGAGGCCGAGCCAGGCCATGCCCTCGAGAATGGCGGCCGTCGCCTCGGCCGTGGAGCGGACCTTATCAGTGTCTTCGATGCGCAGGAGGAAGCGGCCGCCATGGCGGCGGGCAAACAAATAGTTGAAAAGTGCGGTCCTTGCCCCTCCAATGTGCAACATGCCGGTGGGAGAGGGGGCAAATCGCGTGACAACGGTCATAAGGGTGGCAGGCTCCTGATCAATGCGGGCGGAAATCTCATCTGCGGTGCACAAACACAAGGTTGCGCCTGAAGGCAAGGGGGCGGGCCGGGACCTGGACAGCGTCTGGGCCCGGATGTGGTCGATTGCATCGATTGACGCGCGGCCATTGCTGTTCGCGTTTTCCCTGTGCGCCGGGGCTGCGGCTTATTTTCTGGCGCCGGATGAGCCGATTCTGGCCCTGTGCGGCCTGGCCTGGCTGGGGGCCGGCGTGCTGCTGTTGGCGACGCGGCGGCTGGTGGCGCTGACCGGGCTCTATGTGCTGGCCGTCATCCTGTTCGGCATGGTCACCGGGTTTGCGGCGGGTGCGCTTAGGACGCACATGGTGGCCGCGCCGGTTGTCAGCGATGCGACGCGGCCCGTGATGCTGGAAGGCTGGGTCGCTGGCGTCGAACCGGGCAAGAAGGGGCCGCGCCTGCGTATCGAAGTGCATGCGATTGCCGGGTTTTCGCCCGAGGCTTCGCCGCGTTTCGTCAGGCTGACACATATGGCGCAGCTGGAAGTGGCGCCGGGACGCTTTGTGCGCTGCTGGGCGGTGCTGCGACCGCCGCCGGCGCCGATGCTGCCGGGCGACTATGATTTCCAGCGTCAGGCCTATTTCGAACAATTGGGCGCCGTGGGCTATGTACAGGGCCGATGCCGGGGCGGGACACTGGGCGCTCCTTCGAATCTCGCCGACCATCTGGGTATTGCACTGTCGACCTTTCGCCGGAACCTCGCGGCGCATGTGAATGTGGCGGCTGGCGAGCGGGCGGGCGGCTTTGCGGCAGCGCTGATATCCGGCGACCGCAGCTTCATGCGCAATGATGACCAGGAAGCGCTGCGCGGGTCCGGCCTTGCGCATCTCCTGGCGATATCCGGCTTGCATATGGGGATTGTGGGCGGACTGGTCTTCTTCCTGACGCGGAAGGCGCTGGCCCTGATCGCGCCGCTGGCGTTGCGTGTGTCGGTGCAGAAGCCCGCGGCGATGACGGCGCTGCTCGCGAGCCTGGCCTATCTTGTCCTGTCGGGGGCGAGTGTCTCGACGCAACGGGCCTTCATCATGTCGGCCGTGGTGTTTGGCGCGGTCCTGTTCGACCGGGCGGCGATCAGCATGCGCTCGTTTGCGATTGCAATGATTGCAGTCGTGCTGATGCAGCCGGAAAGCGTGATGACGCCGGGATTCCAGATGTCGTTTGCGGCATCGGGCGCGCTGATTGCAACCTATGAAGCCTGGACGCATCGGCGGGCCGGGCAGGAAAAGGTGCTGGGGCAGATTCCCTATGCGTGGGCATCCCTGGTGATGACATCGGTGGTGGCGGCCGCTGCAACGGCGCCGTTTGCGCTCTACCATTTCGACCGGCTGGCCGGGCTCGGCCTGATTGCCAACCTGTTGGCGATGCCGGTGATCAGCTTTGTCAGTGCGCCGTCAGCGGCCCTGGCGCTGTTGCTGACGCCGTTGGGGATGGGCGATGCGGGCCTGAGGCTTTTCGGGTATTCGCTCGAACTGGTGCTGGCGATTGCGCATTGGTGCGTCGAGCTGGCGCCGGCCAAAGTGTCGACATCGACGGCAATGCCTGGGAGCAGCCTGACCCTGTTCGCGCTGGCCCTGGCGCTGGTGACGACGGCGCGCGGGGCAGGGCGGATCCTGCTCTGCTTCATGGCCGTCGCGCCCGCCGCGTGGCTGTGGACGGCCAGCCCGCAATTGATGGTGCACTGGTCGGCATCGGGCGAAGTGTTCGTGCGTGGGGCGGACAATGGCATGCAAAGGATCGGGTTTGCCGATGGGGACGGGCTGGCGCCGCTGCGCTACAGCGCGCTGGAGGCGACGGCCTGCGGCGACCTGCCGTGCCGGCTGGAGACACCGGCTGGCGCGATTGTGTTGTCTGAGGGCGGCGGTTGCCGTGCAGCGCCTGACGCGGTGCTGGTGCTGACACTGTCAGACGCGCCGGATGCTTGCCCGAATGCGTATCACTGGACGGCGGTTTCGAAAGCAGGTGGGCTCACCGCGCGGCTGGGTGACTCCGGGCTGGGCGTGCAGGTCGGCACGGCATGCCGCAACCGACCCTGGCGCCCGTGTCAGTCGTAGCGGCGGACGAGAGCCACGAGGCGTCCCTGGACCTGAACGCGGTCGGGACCGAAGATGCGGGTCTCGTAGGCCGGGTTGGCCGCTTCGAGGGCGACCGAGGCACCCTTGCGGCGCAGGCGTTTGAGCGTGGCTTCTTCGCCATCAATCAGCGCGACGACGATATCGCCCGTATTGGCGGATTCGGTGCGGCGCAGGATGACGAGATCGCCCTCGAGGATGCCGGCCTCGATCATCGAGTCGCCTTTGACCTCGAGCGCGAAATGCTCTTCGCCCTCGGCCAGGTCATCAGGGGCCGTGATGTGACCATTGTCCTGCTGGATCGCCGAGATGGGCACACCGGCGGCGATGCGACCGAGGATCGGGATGGCGCGGGGGGCACGGGCCTCTGTCGGCAGGCCTGACGAGACGAGGGCAGGTTTGAAATCCTTCCGGCCGCGCGATTGCTGCGTCGGAATGGCGGACTCAGGCAGTTTCAGCACTTCGAGGGCGCGGGCCCGGTGCGCGAGGCGGCGGATGAAGCCGCGTTCCTCAAGCGCCGAAATCAGGCGGTGGATACCGGACTTGGAGGCGAGGTTGAGCGCTTCCTTCATTTCATCGAATGAGGGAGAGACACCGGTCTCCTTGATCCGCTCATTGATGAAGAGCAGCAGCTCTTTTTGTTTACTGGTCAGCACGGGATGATTCCTTCCGTCCGAATCTATGTTCGCTTATGTTCTACATGTGTTCCCGGTTCGGGTCAAACGGAACAGGCCTGTCTTAATGCGGTTACAGCAGTTTTGCGCCGGTCGTTCATTTTCATCAGGCTTTCGCCGATCAGGAAGCGCCGCGCACCCGTGGCCCGCAACCGGATAATGTGTTCGGGGGTCGAAATCCCGCTTTCGGCAACAATCTGGCGGCCTGCCGGGACCAGCGGCGCGAGACGCTCGGTAGTCGACAGGTCTGTCACCATGCGCTTGAGGTCGCGATTATTGACGCCGATCAGGGGCGAGGCGAGCTGGAGGGCGCGTTCCAGCTCGGCTTCGTCATGGGTCTCGATGAGAACATCCATGCCGAAACCGGTTGCCGCGTCGTGGAGGTCAGCTGCCAGCGCGTCATCCACGGCCGACATGATGATGAGGATGCAATCGGCACCGTGGGCGCGGGATTCAGCAACCTGGATCGGGTCGATCAGGAAGTCCTTGCGCAGCATCGGCAGGCTTACCGCATTCCGAATGGCGGCAAAATCGGCGAGCGAGCCGCCGAAGCTCGGCCCGTCGGTGAGCACTGACAGGCAGGCGGCGCCGCCGGATTCGTATTCAGCCGCGATGGCAACGGGATCGGCGCCGGGCAGGATGTCGCCCGCCGAGGGGCTCTTGCGCTTCAATTCGCAGATGAGGGCGTTCTCACCGGTCGCTGCTATGCGATCCATGGCAACGGCGAAGCCCCGGACCGGGCTGGCCCCGGTCGCGGCCCGCGAGAGGCTGGCAAAGGATTCGGCCCGCTTGAGCGCGGCGACTTCATCCCTCTTATAATCGACGATGCGGTCGAGGGCGGTGCTCATACCGGTTCCTGCCCGTTCGAGAGCGACACGAGCTTGCGCAGCGTGTCGCGGGCCTTGCCGGTGTCGATGGCCTCGGCCGCCAAGGCGACGCCTTGCTTGAGATCTACGGCCTTGCCGAAGACGTGGAGACCGGCTGCTGCATTGAGCAACACGGCGTCACGGAAGGGGCCTTCCTGGCTGTCGAGCAGTTCGGTGATCGCGAGCGCATTGTCGGCGACATTGCCGCCTTCGAGACGCGACAGCGGGCTGGTGTCGAGGCCGGCATCGGCGGGATGGATTTCGAATTCGCGGATCGCGCCGCCACTGACCTCGCACACCTGCGTGGGGCCGGCGATGGAGAGTTCGTCAATGCCGTCGAGGCCGTGGACGACCCAGGCTTTCTGTGTGCCCAGCTGGACGAGGGCTTCGGCCATGGGGCGCGTCCATTCGGGGGCGAAGACGCCGAGGACCTGGAATTGCGCCCCGGCCGGATTGGACAGGGGGCCGAGCAGGTTGAAGATCGTGCGGATGCCAAGCTTGGCGCGTACCGGCGCGACGTGGCGCATGGCGCTGTGATGGCTGCGCGCGAACATGAAGGCGACACCGGCCTCGTCGAGGCAGGCGCGGAATTCGTGTTCGTCGGTTTCGAGGTTCACGCCGAGCGCTTCGAGCACGTCCGCCGAGCCGGTTTTCGGCGGGACCGAGCGGTTGCCGTGCTTGGCGACGCGGCCGCCAGCCGCAGCGATGACAAGCGCGCTGGCCGTGGACGTGTTGAGACTCTTCCACGGCAGGCCGCCGGTGCCGCATGTGTCGAGGACCGGACCGTCGAGCGTGATCGTGCGGGCATGCTGACGCATGATGCGGGCGCCGGCGGTGAGTTCGGCAGCGGTCTCACCGCGCACGGCGAGGCCCATCAGGAAGGCGCCGATTTCTTCCGGCGCCGCCTCACCGGTCAGGAGCTGGTTGAACGCGGCTTCCAGCGCCCCGGGCGCAAGCGTTTCGCGGCGGGCGATCGCCTTGATGGCGGTGGTGAGGGCAGTGTCAGTCATCAATGATTTCCCGAAAGCGAGCGCCATCGTTAGCGGCCTTGGGCAGGCTGTTCAATGCGGGAATGGTGCCTCAGTAGCCGAGAAAGGCGGTGATTTCCGACAGGATGCGCGGATCGAGGGCGAGATCACGGTGGCTGAGCATGTCGTCTTCGACAAGGCGCGCGCCGGGTAGGCTTTCTGTCAGGTCGCGGATCAGGCCGAGCGGGCAGCTTTCGTCGGCATCCGATCCGACAAGCAGGACGGTGCCCTTGTAATCCTGAAGCGCGGCGCGGAAATCGGTGCGGGCCATATCGGACCCGGTCCGCTCCTGGAGAAGGGCAAGCGCCCGGGCGATGACGGCGTCGTCATGGCCCTTCAGCCGCTGGTAATCGGCCCAGCCGAGAAGCGGCGGCGCGATCAGGATGAGATAGTCGGGGCTCGCTCCGGCTGCGATGGCGCGCACGCTGGCTTCGCAGCCGAACGAGTGGGCGATGATGGCGTCGATCGGCCCTTCGGCGGCGCAGACCTCAGCGACAGACGCGGCCGCCGTGACCGGTGTGCAGGCGTCAACTTTGGACGCGCCGTGGGCGGGCAGGTCCATCACCAGCACCGGGCGCGTGTTCTGCAGGAAGTCCTGAGCGAAACGGCGCCAGACGCGGTGCGTGTCATCCCAGCCGTGGACGAACAGCGTGGGTGGGCCTTCGCCAGCGCGCCAGACGGGTGTCGATCCGTATTCGCCAGAGATATCGCGGCGGGTTTGCGGCGGCAGGAAATTCTGTCCGGGCGCGGCGCTGGGACTGGTCGGATTCAGGTCAGCGAGGAGAGCCTCGGCTTTCTCGTCGGTTGTGCTCATTCTGCAATTCGTCCTTGATCCAAAGCCTGCCCGAGACGTTCCATGCGACGTCGGGCGATTTCGTATCACATTCTTAGCGCCGGCCGCAGTGACGCCAAGTAGTGTTGGTGACCGCAGAATACCATGATGCTATAGGCTGCAAGAAAGCTCAGGGGAGAAGGCGGATGGAACAACTGCAAGGATGGGAGCAGGGAACAGGGCTCATGATCGCCGGGGGGCTGGTAGCACTCTGGTATGTGGGACGCCTGCTGATCAAGATTCTGGTAGTGATACAGCGGATTATCAAGCGGATCATGGGAGCCATTGCCCGGTTCCTGCAGCCTGTTTTCGAATTCCTGTACCGGAGTCTCTACGTTCTGGCTCATGTCGCGGTCGTCGCCGCACTTGGCTATATCGCGCTGGGCTCGATGGACAACGGCATCGCGCTGGAGCCGATTGACCTTGCCGATATCGGGGGGGCAGTGGTCGTCATTTCAGGCCTGACCGTGATTGTTTTCCGCCATTTCCTCAAATTCCCGCTTCGCAAGGGACAGGCCCAAGGCCTCGCCAATGAGATCGCAGATGGCGGGGAATTCGCGGATGACCTGAACGGCGATCTGGATATCGACCTGGATATGCCGCTCTAGATCAGAGTTTCAGCCAGTTGCGCAAAAGCGCGTGGCCGTGCTCGGTCTTAATCGATTCCGGGTGGAACTGGACGCCGTAGATGGGACGGGTCTTGTGGTGCAGGGCCATGATCTCGCCGTCGTCGGTGAAGGCGTCGGCGACGAGGCAATCGGGCAGGTCGGAATCGCGTACCGACAGGGAATGGTAGCGGACCACGGCATAAGTCTCCGGCAGGCCTTCGAACAGGTCGCCGCCGGTCTGGTGGATATCGGACAGCTTGCCGTGGCGGATTTCGCGGGCCGTGATCACAGCGCCGCCAAAGGCCTGGCCGATAGCCTGGTGGCCGAGGCAGACGCCGAGAATGGGCATGTCCGCCGGTGCGGCCTTGATCAGGTCGACGCAGATGCCGGCCTCGTTCGGCGTGCAGGGGCCAGGGGAGAGGAGGATGCCGTCGGGTTTGAGCGCAAGGGCTTCCTCAACCGTCAGCTCGTCATTGCGGATGACCTTGGTACGGGCGCCGAGTTCTTCCAGGTAATGGACGAGGTTCCAGGTAAAGCTGTCATAATTGTCGACGACGAGGATCATTGGTCGAACTCATAGGTGGCGGCGAGTTCGGCGGCACGCTTGAGGGCGCCTGCCTTGTGCAGGGTCTCATCATATTCGTATTGCGGAACGGAATCGAGCACGACGCCGCCGCCCGCCTGGATGTGGAGCTGGCCGTCCTTGATGATCGCGGTGCGCAGGGCGATGCAGGTGTCGAGATCGCCGTTCCAGCCGAAATAGCCGACAGCGCCACCATAGATGCCGCGCCGGGCGGATTCCATCTCGTTGATGATCTGCATGGCCCGGATCTTCGGGGCGCCGGAAACCGTACCGGCCGGGAAGCCGGCAAACAGCGCATCGACTGCGTCGAGGCCTTCGCGCAGGTTGCCCTCGACGTGGGAGACGATGTGCATGACGTGGCTGTAGCGCTCGACGATGAATTGTTCGGTGACTTCGACACTGCCATAGGCGGCGACGCGGCCGACATCATTGCGGCCGAGATCGAGCAGCATGAGGTGTTCGGCCATCTCTTTCGGATCGGCGAGCAGGCCTTCGGCGCGGCGGGCATCTTCGATGGCGTCTCCGGAGACCGGACGCGTGCCGGCGATCGGGCGGATGGCGACGCGGCCATCGCGCAGGCGAACGAGGATTTCCGGGCTGGAGCCGACGAGGCGCACGGTGCCGAGATTCATATGGAACATGAAGGCCGACGGATTGAGGCGACGCAGGGCCCGGTAATAGCTGATCGATTTCAGGCTGAAGGGTGTCGACAGGCGCTGGCTGGGCACGACCTGGAAGATGTCACCGGCCCGGATATAGTCGCGGCATTGTTCGACAATCTCGAAATAGCGCGCCTTGGTCGTGTTCGATGTCAGCGTGACCTCGACGGGCGCCTGGTCCTTGGGCGGAACGACCGGCATGCGCTCGAGCCGCGCCTCGACCTCATCCAGCAGCGTGTTGATCGCCGCTTCGTTGCCGTCCTGCACGCGGCCAATCAGCAGGATTTCCTGGAAGATATGGTCGAACACGATGACGACGCGCGGGATGACGAGCAGGGCTTCGGGCACGTCCAGCGTGTCTGCGCCAGTGATCGTCACCGGTTCGACATGCTGGATCATGTCATAGCCGACATAGCCGAACGCGCCGGAGGCCATTGGCGGCAGGGGCGTGTCGGTTTCGGCCTGCGCAAAACGCACAAAGTCGCGCAGGGCCTGAACCGGCTTGTCGGATGTGCTGATCGGATTCGCGAAGTCTGCCGTTCCGGACACGGTGGCGATGCCGTCCTGGATGCGGAACCAGTGTTCAGGCTCGAGTCCGATAAAGGAATAGCGCCCGAGGCGTTCGCCGCCCGCTATGGATTCGAACAGGAAGCTGCCGGGCGCGTCATCGCCCAGTTTCAGCATTGCACCGACGGGTGTTTCAATATCCCCGATACGCCTGCGAACGATCAGACGGGCAGGCGTCATTGATCGGTAGCAACCGATTTCTTGTACGCCGCGACCGCGTTGTCATTGACCTTGAGCTTGATGGCGTTGCGAATTTCGGCCTCGGCCGCAAATTGCAGGTCGTCACGCAGCGCCTGGTTGAGCGACGAGGTGGCCTGGGTGCCGAGCATTTCAAGCGCCGCGTCGGATGGCGGCGCGATCGTGTTGAGCTGGACGATCATGAACTTGTCGCCGGTCCGGTTCGGATAGCTGAACACATCGCCTTCGCGCCCGGCAAAAATGGCCGAGATGGCCGGTGTCGGCAGGCCGCTCTGCTCGGCTGTGATCCGGGTGACCGGCACGGTCGGGGATTCGACATTGGCGCCGGCGGCGGTTGCCGCATCGGCCAGCGTGGTGTCACCGGATTTCAGTTTCTCAATGACGCTGTCCGAATAGGCCTGCATCGCATTGGCAGCGCGCTCGGACACCAGCGCCTGGCGAATGTCGTCCTTGACCGTTTCGAAGTCAGGCGTGCTCGGCGCGATGATTGTGCGCGGCGACGTAAGGTAGACCGCATCGTCGCCATCATAGCGGCTGGATACATCACCGGCATTGACGCGGAACGCATCGCTGAAGGCATCGCGCGCGGCGGTGAGGCCCGTCATGCTAACGCCGTCCTTCGTTGTTCCGGTCTCGTCGACCGGTGCAAAGCTGATGATCGGGACGCCGAGTTCGGATGCGATCTGGGACAGCGGATAGCCGGCACCGATGGAGCGATCGAGCGCATCCAGGTTTTCGTAGAGCAGGACCTGCGCCCGTTCACGCATCAGTTCGTCCCGGATGACCTCGGACACGGTCTCGATCGGATAGACGGCGCCCGGTTGCACCGAGACCAGGCGTGCGACGAGCCATTTGCCGTCGGATTCGCGGGGGCCGAACAGGGCGCCGCTCTGCCTGCCGGGGCCGAACATGGCGTCCCGGAGTGCAGTATCGGCGACGCTTTCGCGGTTGCCGGTCCGGGTCTCGCTGGACAGGACGCCGGTGAGCGTGGCCGGGTCGGCGCCGCCTGCGAGCTGGCCGAATGCGGCGCGTGCCGTATCGCGGTCTGCAAAATAGAGTTCGATAAAGGTGCGCTGGTCAGGCTCGGAGAAGCGTTCGGATTTGGTGGCTTCGTAGATTGTCGCGATTTCCTGTTCGGTGACCGTGACATTGGAGAGGAAGTCGTCAGCGGACATCTTGAGCAGGTCTATGGCGCGGCGTTCCGGCTGTTCGAGAGCGGCAAGGTTCTCGTCATAATAGGCGCGGATTTCATCGTCGGCCGGCGCATCCGGCGTCGGGGCCTTGGTCGCGTCGAGGATGAACCAGGAGACGTCCCGTGTCTCGCCGATATAGAGCGCCTGGATGCCGGCCAGAATTTGCGGCGGATAGATCGCGGCCGTGGCACCGTCGCTGAGGGTCGTCAGCGCGAGGTCGTCGGAAACCTGCTGCTCGTATTCCTCCTTGGTGAAACGGTTCTGGTACAGGACTTCACGATAGGTGTTGAGGTCGAGCTCGCCTGTCAGCGGATTCTTGAACGCATCGACCGTCTTCAGCTGCTCGACCACGGCATCGGTGGACGGCTTGACGCCGATCGTGGCGGCATAGCCGAGATTGACGATCTTGGATGTTTCGAGAGCGAAGACCTGGTCGATGATGCCCTGGTCGGCCGCTTCGGACTTGGTGATCGGCTTTTCGGCATTGGCGTTGATATTGCGCAGGAGGTTCTCGACCCGGCGGTCGAGCGTCGGCATGTCGATGCCGCGCGGGCCGGCGGCGGCCAGATCATTGCCGAGACCGGTATTCATCGACGTCCAGGCCTGGTCGGCACCCCAGAAGGCCATGCCCGCAATGATGATCATGACGACGAACTTGCCGAAGATCGAATTCATCAGGCGTTTCATCAGGGCTAGCATCGGAACGAGTACTCTCAGGCGATTTGCGGGATGGCTCAGTGCTTGCTAGGCGACACAGCAATGTCTTGCAAGATAGGGATGGCTGCATGTCACGGACACTGATCGCCGGAAACTGGAAAATGAACGGCCTGCGGGAAAGTCTTTCGCAGGTAGAGGCTGTGGCTGCTGCAGTTGGCGCGGGAGAGGCCAGCGTGACGGCGCTGCTTTGCCTTCCGGCCACGCTGGTGGCATTGGGGCACGCGGTTGCGGCGGATTCGGCCCTGCGAATCGGGGGCGAAACCTGCCATCCGAACGAGAAAGGCGCCCATACCGGCGATATTTCAGCTGAAATGCTGAAAGATGCCGGCGCCAGCCATGTGATTGTCGGCCATTCCGAACGCCGGGCCGATCATGGTGAAACGGATTCCGTGGTTGCGGCGCAGGCTGCGGCGGCGTTGCGGGCGGGCGTGGTGCCGATCATTTGCGTCGGCGAGAGCCTGGCCGAGCGCGAAGCCGGGCAAACGCTGGCACGGATCGAAAGCCAGCTGGCCGGGTCGATCCCGGACGGCGTCGGCGCGGGTGATTTCGTCATCGCCTATGAGCCGATCTGGGCCATCGGCACGGGAAAAGTCGCCAATACGGACCAGATCGCGGAAGTGCACGGGGCCATCCGGGCCTGGCTGGCGGGGCGGTTTGACGCGTCGGGGGCCTCGACCCGTATCCTTTACGGCGGCAGCATGAACCCTTCAAATGCCGCGGAAATCCTTGCAGTTCCCAATGTTAATGGCGGATTGATCGGCGGCGCGAGCTTGAAGGCCGACGATTTCCTCTCCATCTATAGGACAGCAATTTAACCCAGACTGAAGCGAGAGGCTTGGCGTTCGCCGTCATTGGCGATATGCGGACCCCTTGATTTCAGGAAATTCGGTCGCCCCATGCAGAATGTCATCCTCGTCGTCCATATCCTCGCCTGTGTTGTCATGACCGGCCTGGTACTGATCCAGAAGTCCGAAGGCGGTGGCCTGGGCATGGGCGGCGGCGGTGGCGGCAACTCGCTGATGTCGGGCCGCGGCGCTGCGGGCGCGCTGGTGCGCACGACCATTATTCTTGGCGGCGTGTTCTTCATTACCAGCCTGACGCTGACGTCGATTGCCAACCGGGGCGATGACAGCCGGACGGCGGTCGAAAAGGCCCTCGGCGCTGACGAGATCAACGACATCAATGCACCTGTGGACCTGTTCGATCCATCCGCCCCGCTGCTCGAAGGGCAGGATGGCGGTGCCAGCACGCCATCGACCGTTACGGATGAGCCAATTGTGCCGGAAGGCGAATCGGCGACCGAGGAAACACCTGTTCCGGCTGAGCCGGATGCGGGCAATCCCCAGTAAATTTGCGGTGCGGACATTTTGTCCGCGCTTTCAATCAACGAATCACGGCATCGGGATAGTCCCATGATCCGCTATATTTTCATTACGGGCGGCGTGGTGTCTTCCCTTGGCAAGGGCATTGCGTCCGCTGCACTCGGCGCGCTGCTGCAGGCACGGGGCTACAAGGTCCGCCTGCGCAAGCTCGATCCCTATCTTAATGTCGATCCCGGCACGATGAGCCCGCGCCAGCATGGCGAGGTCTATGTCACCGATGATGGCGCCGAGACCGATCTCGACCTTGGCCACTATGAGCGCTTTACCGGCGTATCGGCGCGCCAGTCGGACAATATCACGACCGGGCGCATCTATCAGCGCATCATCGAGAAGGAACGGCGCGGGGATTATCTCGGCGCGACGATCCAGGTGATTCCGCACGTCACCAACGAGATCAAGGATTTCGTCCTGTCCGATCCGGGCGAGGACGTGGAATTCGTGCTCTGCGAGATTGGCGGCACGGTCGGCGATATCGAGGGCCTGCCCTTCTTCGAGGCGATCCGCCAGCTGGGCCAGGAACTGGGGCCGGAACGCGCCTGCTTCATTCACCTGACGCTGCTGCCCTACATTCCGGCGGCTGGCGAGATGAAGACCAAGCCGACGCAGCACTCGGTCAAGGAATTGCGCTCGATCGGCATCCAGCCGCAAATCCTTCTCTGCCGTTGCGACCGGCCGATCCCGGAGACCGAAAAAGGCAAGATTGCCAGCTTCTGTAACGTGCGCCCGTCCTCCGTGATCGAAGCGCGCGATGTGGGCCACATCTACGACGTGCCGGCGGCCTATCATGGCGAGGGGCTGGATTCCGAAGTGCTGGCGCATTTCCGGATCGATGACGCGCCGGCACCCGACCTGACAGCCTGGAACACGATCGCGCACACGATCCGCAACCCCGACGGCGACGTCTGCATCGGCCTTGTCGGCAAGTACACCGACGTACCGGATGCCTATAAATCGGTGATGGAAGCGCTGGTGCATGGCGGCCTCGCCAACCAGGTGAAGGTTGACGTGCGCCTGATCGATTCAGAACAGTTCGATGACGAGCATGCGCCACTGGACATTCTTGAAGGCGTGCATGGCGTGATCCTGCCGGGCGGCTTCGGTGAGCGCGGCGCGCATGGCAAAATGCGCGCGGCGCGGTTCGCGCGCGAACGCGCGGTGCCGTGCTTCGGCATCTGCTACGGGATGCAACTGTCGGTGATTGAGGCGGCCCGCAACCTGGCCGGCATCAAGGATGCCTCGACCAGTGAATTCGGCCCGACCAAACAGCCTCTGGTCGGCCTGATGGAAGAATGGACCAAGGGCAACGAGAAGGTCGTCCGCGACGAGACCACCGACAAGGGCGGCACGATGCGGCTCGGCGCCTATCCGGCGCGCCTGAAAGCGGGCAGCAAGGTCGCCGAGATCTATGGCACGCTCGATATTTCCGAACGCCACCGCCACCGGTATGAAGTCAACGCGAGCTATATTCCGAAACTGGAAAAGGCGGGCGTGCTGTTCTCGGGCATGTCGCCGGACGGCAAGCTGCCGGAGATTTTCGAGCTGCCGGACCATCCGTGGTTCATCGGGGTGCAGTACCATCCGGAACTGAAATCACGGCCGTTCCAGCCGCACCCGCTGTTCGCGAGCTTTATCGGCGCCGCCGTGAAGCAGAGCCGTCTGGTCTAGGCGGGCACTTCCTTGCCGGCCCAGTCAAAACACTTTCCGCTGTCGACGGGGGTGAGGCTATCAATCACTGAAAGCAGGTGCTTTGCGGACTGATCCGCTGTGAACAGCTGTGCGTCCGGGACGTTTGACTGGAAGGGCTGTGAGAGGCCCGTATCGACTGTGCCGGGATGCAGCGACACCGCGATGAACTGGTCACTGATACGCGCCTGTTCGATGGTGTAGTTGCGGACCAGCATGTTGAGAGCGGCCTTGGAGGCGCGGTAGGCGTGCCAGCCGCCGAGCCTGTTGTCGCTGATCGAGCCGACGCGGGCCGAGAGCGCGGCGAACACGGCGCGGCGATTGCGCGGCATCAGGGGCAGCATGTGTTTCGCGACCAGGGCTGGCCCGAACGTATTGACGCGGAAGACCTGTTCGAAAGCGTCCATCGATTGGTGGCGGTAGGATTTTTCGGGCGAGAGGCCGCGATCATTCGAGAGAAGGCCGGTCGCGACGATGACCAGATCAATGTCGCCTTCGGCCTTCAGTGATCCCGCGAACGTCGCGAGATCTGCCTCATGCGTGATGTCGGCCGTGTACGACACGATGTTTGGGCCGGACGGTGCAGGATTCCGCGACACCGCGTACACGCGGCTGATGTCGTTCCGGGCCGCCAGTTGGGTGGAGAGGGCCTGGCCGATACCACCGGACGCGCCGAATACAATTGCCCGCATGATGGTCTCCTTTCCGAGAGGAGCTAAGGCGTGGCGGCCAAAAGAAAAGCCTCCAGCACAGGCGCCGCCACATGCGGGAGGCATGTCGCGCAGCGAAAGGCATCACGTGGCAGCGCTGTCAGGAGGAATCGAGTTGCGGCACCAGACGGACAGCTTCCTTGTGGAGTTGGCGCGCGGTTTCGCGACCGCGTTTCGTGAGCGATCGCGATTTGAACCCTTGCGGCAAGCCAGTGCGGATGGGTGCCGCTTTGCGTGACAGGCGCCTGCGCATCGCCGTGATGTAGAAAGCGGGATTGTCCCACACGTCGTTCAGGGCGCGCAGGCGCTGGACCAGCGAACGCGCGGGCAGCAGGTCGGTGTCCCGGGGCGGATAGTCGAACGGGCCGGGTGGCGGCAGCGGCATGTCGAGGAAGCGGATGCGGGGGCCGTTGGCGGCCGCGCGGCTGGGCGGCTTGCCGTGGCCGGGGCGGGCAGGCGGTTCGGCAATGCGAAAGCGGGGGGTGCGCAGGTAGCGCGGTGCGCTCCGGGTGGCAGGTGTGTCGGGCCGGGTGTGCGGCGCAGATGCAGCCACGCGCCGCGGTGCCAGCGCTCCTTTTTCCAAGGCCATGAGGAACAGGAGCCGGCGCACGAGCGGCTCGAAACGGGCAAGCGCAGCGGCGAGCCGGGCGCGTTCGGGTCGCGGCAGGAAGGGCTTGCAGCCGGTCAGGCCAAGGTGGAGGGATTTGACCCATTCGCTCACGAGATAGGCGGTCTGGTCCCACGAGAAGAGGACCATGCTGCGGATGCGTTGGGACGGCTGGTAGGACATGGCCCCATGATAGGGCGAGAGCGTGTACGGTAGGAGAGATTACACTCCAAGCCGCCTGATACCCCGGCTTTCGCCGGGGAGGTCGAGGGATAGAGCCGTGCCTGTCCGACGGGTCAGGCTTTCGACACCTCGAACTGGCCGACATTGATGCGGCCGTCGGAGAAGCCCGCTTCACAATAGGAGAGGTAGAAGTTCCACATGCGCTTGAAGGGCTCGTCGAAACCGAGTTCGGCGATCTCGTCCCATTTTTCGTTGAAGGTGCGGGACCATTCATGGCAGGTTCGGGCATAGTCCTGGCCGAAATAATGGACGCCGTCATGGCGCAGGCCCGCTTTGGCAAACTGTTCCTTGAGGACGGTCTCGCCGGGCAGCATGCCGCCGGGAAAAATGTAGCGCTGGATGAAATCGACGCGTTTGCGGTAGCTCTCGAACAGGCGGTCATCGATGGTGATGATCTGGAGCGCCGCCTTGCTGCCCTGTTTCAGGCTGTCGAAAATCTTGGCGAAATAACTCGGCCAGTAGGATTCACCGACTGCCTCGAACATTTCGATCGAGGCGACCCCGTCATAGAGGCCGACATGGTCGCGATAGTCCTCCAGGCGGATGTCCACCTGTTCGGAAAGGCCTTCGCGCTGCATGCGGGCCAGCGCGTAATCGCGCTGGGAGGGTGAGATGGTCAGGCAGGTGACCTTGCTGCCCCGGTGCCGGGCGGCATATTCGGCAAAGCCGCCCCAGCCACAGCCGATCTCGAGGATACTGCTGGACGGGCCGGCATTGATGCGGTCGCAGATGCCTTTGTATTTGACCTGCTGGGCTTGCTCGAGCGACTGGTTGGGGCTTTCAAACATGGCCGACGAATAGGTCATGCTGGGATCGAGCCACTTGCTGTAGAAATCATTGCCGAGATCGTAGTGTGCCATGATGTTGCGGCGGGCACCGGCCTTCGAATTCCGGTTGAACAGGTGGCGGACCATATTGGCCCAGCGCACGATCACGCCGCCGCGGGCGAGCTTGCCGGCTGCTTCAAAATTGGCGGAGAAGAATTGCAGCACGGCGGTCAGGTCGGGTGTTGACCACTGGCTTTCCATATAGGCTTCGGCAAAACCGACATCGCCGCCGGACAAGGCCCGCTTGATGAAGCTGTAATCATGAATGACGATTTCCGCTTTGGGGCCGAGCTCGGCATTGCGGAACAGGAGTTCGCGCCCGTCCGGCAGCCTGAACAGGAGCTGACCGCGCTGGGTGCGCAGCAATGCCAGCGCGCCGATCCGGAACGTGGCCGGCACATGCTTCAGCTTGCCGATGGATTGTGCGGTAGCGAGGATCGGCTGGGTCATGCGGCGTCTTTCGTCAGGGTCGGCGGTGTGGTCTCCAGTGGCTTTGCCAAGCTTATAGACGCGGCGGGCAGGTCTGGCCTTGATCTGTATCGTGCGCCGCGCAGCCAGATTTTGAGGGCCTGCCAGTGGATGGCAAGGGTGACGCCAAGGGTGGCGAAGGGGGTGGCAAGGGCGATGGCGAGGAGGGCGCCGGTGGTGGCAGCCTGACGGCGGGCGGT
>TARA_R110000751_G_scaffold14809_1_pt1 | contig 16402 bp, 10 predicted proteins | sample TARA_R110000751 | Tara Oceans TARA_R110000751 (sample SAMEA4398001) | marine metagenome | biome: Polar Biome; feature: [MES] marine water layer (ENVO:01000295) within the mesopelagic zone...; material: water (ENVO:00002006), including particulate matter (ENVO:01000060) such as...... | reverse complement strand
GCGCTCCCAACTGTTTACCGCAGTGGATAAACTATTAGAAATGCTGCGTGCGCCGTTACGCTCGAACAAATAACCCATAGACTTGAGTTCTGACGCAAGGTCCGTGAGCATGTAGTTGGCCTGAGCCATCACGAGCCACGAGCCCTCCGACATATCTATAGCTCTTATGTCTGAGATTCGTTGGACGGTTCCTTGTTCTTCTCGGGGATTGTACTTTTTGGGGAAACGGTGATGGATACGGTTGACGATGGTTTCAGCGAGACGGTGGACTGCCCCAGGGACCCGGTAGCTTTGACTGAGAACTTCGCTTCCTCCGGGGAGGTTAATGAAGTGATCGACGTCTGCCCCAGCCCAGCGGTAGATGGCTTGATCGTCGTCACCTGCACAGTACATTCTTTCGGATTTTTTATCGATGGCATGAGCTATGTCCCATTGTAGTGGTGAAAGGTCTTGTGATTCATCTAAGAAAGCCAGCTTAAATGGCGGGCAGATACGATCGTAGTTTTCTACAAACAGCTTAAGCATGTCCGTATAGTCTACCAATCGGTTAGACGATTTGTATGTTGAGTAGCATTCTGACACGTACAACACTTCATCCCAACTGTTGGGTACGTTGCTTGCATTGTACTCTGTTCGAAGGTCTGTCTTTTTTAATCGAGCTAAGTTAATGATCGACAGAATAGGATGTTCCGTGATCCCGGACTTACCGTCTTCTACATCTACATTTTTTATCGTGTTTAACTGAAACCCAATGCGTTCGCTGAGTTCTTGGAACTGTGGCCCACGCATTAAGTCTTTTTCTTTTAGGTTAAGCATCTTGTACGTCAGACTATGTAGCGTCCTGAAGTAAAACAGGTCTGTGTCTGGGTCCAAGTCGAATCGTTTAGCGGCTCTTTCTTTTGCTTCGGCAGCGGCCTTGCGAGTAAAAGCAAGAAACGCAATATCCTGGGGATTGACCCCATTCGAAAGCGCCTGGTCTACCATGTTTAATAGTTTAGTAGTCTTGCCTGTACCGGGTGGTCCGAAGATACGAAACATTAGAACGGAGCCTCTTCTTGTCTGGTTTCTAAGTTAGGCGTCTTAATTGCTGACGAGTAACCCTGGAATGCCGGGATAGTCCACACGCGCGTAGCCTTGCCACTAATCTTAATAGAAACAGATTTACCATCTATATCACGCAGACGTTGAGCAATCTTATGCGACTTAAAGTCAAAGAAACGATTCTTATGTAAGTACGCAGTAAAATCTTTTAAGCGGAAGTACGTGCGGTTCTCTTCTTCGTCAGTGTACGGACGGCGCAATAACATCTCTTCTTTAGTCTCAGCCTTCTGCATGTCGTTACAGAATTCTTCTAACAAGTCATAGAACTGACCCGAGATACTAGCGTCTTGCGACACTTCTACAATGGAACCATCGGTATCGGACATCTCGGTCAATAACTGATTGATGCGAGATTCCCAGGACGCCTTTGCAGCGGACTTTGGCATAAAGTTTAACTGCTCCACGCAAGCACGCTGAAACGCAATCTGATTCATTAAGGCATCCGTGTCTAGCTCTAGCGGCTGACCGTTTACATCCATAAACCAAACGGGTGGCGTTGAGTTGTACTTGCGTAGATTTGCGATGGTCGCACCCGACACTGCGGCTTCAATACCAAACTTCCGTGTTTTACACACGTCGGCATTGCAGTAATCACAGATCGGGGCGTCTTTGCACTTGTAAGCGTAGTCTTTCTTGCCTAGCTGCTTCGCTACAAGGTTGACCTCAGTGAGAGGCAACGGAGGGTCCAGATACTTAGCGTTATGGATTAAGATTTCTGATTCCCAACTGTCTGGGTATGCCTTGCGTAGATAAACGCCAATGTTAAACAGGCCATTATTCCTGCCGCCTTCGCTTATCTTCTGCGTACACAAAGTCTGAAGGCACGGCGGACCGTCCTTCACAATAATATTAGAGTCAGATTGATCTTCAATAGTAATTGCCGAGACTTGCTCGGGTGTCTGTACATATTGATTGTATAGTTCAAAAAATTCTTCAAGCGTTGCAGATTGACCGTTGTCTTTTATACCGTAACGCAAACCATCTTCAGCATCGTAGTAAGGCATGTTCAAGAAGTTGCCCACGTCACCACGTTCTAAAGATAGTTTTATCTGCTTTGGAAAAATCTCACATCCGCCGTAGCCCAGGGCCGCAGCAATATGCTTAAGAGTCTCCTGCATTTCTTTGGCAGAAATCCATTCGCTTGTGAACAGAAAACAATGCGCACCGCCAGACTTACTGCGACACACAACCATCGGCAGCTTCATCCTACGGATCTTTTCTATTAACTCTTTATGGTCTAGCGGGTATTGGTCAACATCGATACAGCCCCACTTGCAGCTATTATCTTCGTTGATCGGAATGATTCCTATAGCATCGCCCTTACCAGAGAGGTGGCCTTCCCACGTCTCCGGCGTTCTAGGGTTTTTAACTACACCAGCCTTGCCTTGCTGCTTCCCATTTGGAGCAGCCCGGTCAATACGATACGTGCCGTAAGCCAGCTTTAGGCCGTCAAATATCCCCGCAAATGTTTTTGCGTGTTCCATATTATTGTCTCGGGGAAAGGGGCGCTATGCGCCCCACGGTTACCAAGGAATGTCGCTGCTATTGTTTGTCTCTTCGCTATCGTGCTTGACGTTAACTTCGCCCTTAACAATAGACTGAGCAAACGCTTTAGCCGTCTTATAAACGTTAGCGTCTTCAATGGGTCCGTCTAACGAGACCTCCCAGCCATGCCATGATCCTTTTGAGTTTTCCTCAGAGACTGTCTTGAGATGGTAAACGTGCGAGAAGCGTGGTGGAGTAAACGAGCCCTTCGCACCAGTCATAACACGAGACTGAATCATTGAGTTCCATTTACGAGACTTCTTCATCTGCGTGCTCTTCATAGTAATCAAAGCAGTTTGCATGGTTTTGTCTTCGTTAAGGATCACAACAAAGTGTTGATGCGTCTCTTCTAAGTAAGAGCCGTTACCGCCTACTACGTATTCTCGGTTGTCATCTGAGCTGCGTTCTGTTTTAGGACGTTGCTCGTCAGGCGTAAAGATATTAACAGGGGCACCTGAGCCTGTTCCGCGTGGAGCCCATTCAATGTAACGACGCTGATAGACACAAGGAATCACACGGCAGCCTTCTTTACCTTTATAGATATCACCGGTCACGGTGTTGTATATGTCACCGGCTTTCGCGTTCTCAAGATCGTCAAGCGTTGGGTCTTGACGGCTAAGTACTTTGAGGAACGGTAGGGCCAGATCTTCCTGTCCCATGTTCTCAAGACCAACACCCTGGTCCGCTTCGAATATGCTTGCGTCAAATGCGACAACTTCTGAGTTTTTCTTTTCTGCTACGTCTTTAGTCATGATTATTTACCTTTTTTAATGTTTGCACGTTGGCCAACGAAGGCCCCGAATAAGTCCATAGGAAACTCGTCACCGGTTTCTACACGCTCTCTTACAAAAGCTTTAAGTGTAGAGGGGTGAACTTCCTCCTTTTGGTCTGCATGAACGCCTTGTTCAGCAGCTACCTTTAAGAACTGCTCAGCCTGGGAATCTTCGCCGCGGCCAAACACGCATGAAACGGTGTTCTTAATGATGTCGTCAAAACCATTATCACGCAGCCAGCCAAAAGCCTGAGATCGATTATCAATCTTTATGTGTGCGCCATACGTGGGTTTGAGTTCGACCTTGCTTCCATCTTCTAGTTCGAACTTTGTCAGTCCGATTTCATGGAGCAGGGCAGGGAGGTCTTCGTCGGTAAGCTTAAGAAGTTTTTTCTTTTCTTCTTTAAGCCTGTCTTCCAACTGCACAACCAATGCGTCTTGCGCAGTTACGGCACGAGCCATTTCTGCGACAGTTTGCAAGCCTTCTGTATTTATAGAGTCTAGCGCGGAAACATCGGCTTGATCTGATTCCATCTCTTCGAACAGGTTTGTCATAGGTCTTCTCCTCGTGGTTAAAGTGCGTTTTAAGCACTTGAGGAACACACTATAATCATATAATATTAGATATGCAAGGAGATAATATGAAAAACTATAAGTTTAAGACAAAGCCTTATGATCACCAGTTGGAGATCTGGGAAAAGTCCTGGTCAGAACCGTACTACGCGTTGTTTGCGGAGATGGGCACCGGCAAAAGTAAGATTGCCATAGACACTATTGGCGCTTTATACCTAACCGGTCAGATAGATACGGCGCTAATTCTGGCTCCCAAAGGTGTCTTTGACAACTGGGTCAAAGGCGAATTCCCTACTCATTTGCCAGACGGAATAGAATACAAGATTGTGCGCTGGCAGCCAAACTGGACTAAGAAGTATACCGCAGAAATTAAAGAAGTTGCGATACGTGGAGACTCTAAAGCGTTAAATATATTAGTAATGAACATCGAAGCACTTAGCACAGCTAAAGGCGCGGCTAGTGCCAAACGTTTTTTAGAACGTAACCCGGACAATATGACGCTAATAGACGAGTCTACTACTATAAAGAACCGTCAAGCTCAGCGTACTAAGACCGTCCTAGATTTGACGCGAGTGTCAAAATTCCGTCGTATCTTGACCGGAAGTCCCATCACTAAATCCCCTATGGATTTGTACGCCCAGTGCGCTTTCCTTTCCACGGAAGCCCTGGGATTCAAAAGTTTTTATGCTTTTCAAGGCCGCTACGCTGTAATCCAGCGCAGAAACATGGGCCACCGTAGCTTTCAGCACATCGTAGGCTACCGAAAGTTGGAAGAATTAAGTGAAAAGTTAGACAAATTTTCAGTCCGCGTGCTCAAAAGCGAATGCTTAGACTTACCCGACAAGGTTTACACCAAACGTGACGTACCTTTGACACCGGAACAAACGAAAGTGTACAACGAGATGAAAGAACTGGCTTTGGCTCAGTTAGAAGACGGGCAGTTATCCACAACCGCCAGCGTTTTGACTCAGATAATGCGCTTGCAGCAGATTACATGCGGCTTTTTACAGCCTGACGACGGTCCTATCCAGGCGTTAAAGAACAACCGCATGCCTGAATTGATGAATGTAATAGAAGAAGCGCAAGGAAAAGTTATTATCTGGGCTACCTGGACGCATGACATCATAGAGATATCCACAGCTTTATCCACAGCCTATGGCGAAGACTCGGTGGCCGCGTACTATGGAGCAACACCACAAGATGAGCGTCAGAAAATAGTTAATCGCTTCCAAGACCCGGACTCTCCCCTCAGATTTTTCGTAGGGCAACCCCGAACCGGCGGATACGGCATTACTTTGACCGCTGCGCACACAATGGTTTACTACTCAAACAGCTACGATTTAGAAATCAGACTGCAATCAGAGGACCGAGCACACCGCATTGGTCAAACAAAGTCCGTTACGTACGTGGATTTGATTTCACCTGGGACGGTAGACGAGACAATCCTCACGGCACTGCGAAACAAAATCAACATTGCTTCGGCAGTACTCGGTGAGGACGTTAAGGACTGGTTACGATAACGAACCTATGCCTTGCCTAATCAGACCACTGGCCGTGTCATTAGGGAACATAGCCGCGTAGCGTGCTCTTTGGTCCGGGCTTGCTGGTGCCTGGGCCGCGGGCGCTGGGGCTTGAGCCACGGGAGGTGGCATAGGTCTAGGCGCTGCCGCTTGTGGAGGCGGATTTGCCGGTTGCGGGGGCGGAACTATGGTTGGCTGCACACGACGTGGATTCGGCCTTTGCGGTACTATAGGCACGGCCCCTGCTTCTTCGCGCTCAGCTTGTCTTTCTTCCGGCATGGTACGACCGTAGTAGTTACTACCAAACTCTCGGAAGCTCATTCCCGCGGGTACAAGTCCTCCACCTAATAAGAACGTATACATACGTTTTAGTTGGTCAGTCGGCAATTTAGTAAATACCCCCGGCTTGTAATCTTTAGTCATCTCTAAGATTTCACCCATGAGCCTTGGGTTTTTTAACATTTCAGTCATCAATTGCTGAGCAAGTATAGCGGGATTTTTAGCCACAACATCTCTCGCTACTCGAGCACCAAGGGCAGACGTAATCAAAGATCCTGCACCACCAACTATGCCTGCACGGGCAAGTAAACCGTAAAAGTTAGAAGCTACACCCGCACCAAACGCGCCAACGCCTGCTTCGGCTATTTGCATTTGAAGGCGTTTTACTAACTCCGGGTTTGCAATGTCGCCCAATTCTCCACTTCTAGCCGCATTCATGGCTTTTTGTACTTTGTCCATCTCGTCCAAGACTTGAGTGATTTTAGCTAGATGTGCATCACCTCCGTCTAAAACACCGGTGTCTTTAAGTACATCCACCACGGTGGTTCGACGACCAAGAACCATAGGGGTAAACAAATATTTTCGTAACTGGTCTGGATTAAATGAAATTTGACCTGTTTGAGAATTTACAGGCGTCACTATTTTCCCATCGGGAGTCCTAGCTGGCGAACCCCCACCGGAATAAGCGTAACCATGATTTAAAATTGTGTCTAAAAACCCTTGTATTACCTTGGGGTCTTCCGAACTAACCACGGCTCTAGCTATTTTTGATAAATCTTGTATCGGATTAGCCCTAGTCATTATCCGTTCGTCAGGCGTTCCAATGATGGATTGAACAACTTCAATGGGGTTGTCGTAAACACCTCTAAACAAAGTTGTAAAAGCGTCCGAGCTTTCCAAAGATTTATTTAACAAGCTTTCTTCATTGCGCAAAGTTTCAAGCAAAGTTCTAGTCTTGGCAATGTCGCTTAAGTCAGCTTGTATCTCGGGGAAGTATTCCGTCAAAATCCTTTGAGTAACAGGGTCGTTGATAAAGTTATCAAACTCCTTAGTAGTTTCTACTACGGTTTCGCCTGTAAGTTCGCCAAAAGCATCCCTTACTGGAACTTGGTTAAAGTAAGTTCCCTCGTTAAGAATACCTCTAAGAACTTTTTGTTGAGCACTTCGAATGACGGGAACGTTCCCGCTATCCATTAGCTCTACTTCTTGTCCGGCTTCTATAAGGTTGTTGGCTTGTGCAAACTCATTAGTAGCTTCTAACGTGCCCGCGTTTCGGTTGTTGTAAGACGTCAAAAAATTAGCAGCATCATCCATTTGTTGTAGACGAAGTAAAGTGGGGTTACCCATGCCTCTAAACAAAGTCATTCCCGCTAACTCAGGCGATACGGCCGTACGCATTTCCCCTAAAAAAGCATTAGAGAAAACATTACTTGCTTCATCTCTGTATGCAAGATAGTTGTCAAAGTAACGTGAGAATTGCCCGCCTTTGGTAATCACATTACGGTGGTTGCTTACTGAAGAAAGAGTGTTTTTGGCTCCGTTTTCGATATCCGTTAGAAGTTCTAACAACGGCTGATTACCTGACCGCAAAGCTTGTTTCTTAGATTGATCAATTGCATCCAAGAAATTTAAGAGCTCTCCCGTACTTACCGAATTTTCAATTTCATCTACATCTGGTGTAGATACCGTCATTCCAGGTAAATCTAACTGTTCTTCCTTTGGAAGCTCCGGTAAATCGCTTGCTTTAACATATTTTTCGGGATTAACAAACCTATCAAACTCTTTAAGCACAACATCCAAGCTAACTAAGTCTTTACCATAGCTAAGCCTGGGCCGTTGGCCGCGGATACTCATTTGTTCGCCAATACGGTTAAAGACGTCTACCAAACCTTCGCCCGCCAACTCTTCTGTATCAGGTATGGCTAAAGTTCCTGCGGGAACATCAATGTCTTTGGGAATAAGGTTTTTAAGTATGTTTCCTTGACGTTGTATGTCTCCGAAAACGCCGCCATTTCCGTCCTCTCCAAACATGGTATTGTACAAAACCCGCTGGGTGTCTAACGTCTCACCGCCTTCTAGCGCTTTATTTACGGTGGCTTGATAACGATCAAAGGCTTCTGTAAGCCTTTCGTTCATTAACCCGCGATAGTTTTGATCACGTAAGTCGGCAAACAAACCTAATGATTCTGGCGTATCCATTTCTATTAGATCGGCCAGGAACTGATTAAAGTTTCTTTGCGCTGTTTGGTGTCGCTGTTGTAATTCCGGGGAAGGGATGATTTCGTTGGGGACACCTATCCCTCTTCTTTGAGCTTCTAATCCGGTGCTTTCCAATAAATAAAGAATTGGAACGCCTGTTTGCAAAGCGGCCGTTCTGTTAGAAAAATCAATTCCCGCCTCATCCAATAACGCGGTGTAATCGTTTCCGGCAAATTGACCATCCCCCGCCATAAGCATTGGAATCAACTCATCGGGGTTTTCTCCAGCTTCTTCTAATATCTTACGTAACCGCACTCCCGCGTTAACCACGCGGCGTTCCGGAGACAGTCCTTCGACTATTCCTCTAAGGACGGGGACTTTATTAGATATCCCACGACCAATCCGACCAACCGGGTCTAAAAGCACCGCACCCGTTTCTGCCGCTAAATCTAACGCGGCGTTACCCACGCCTCTATCCCCGCGAGCGTATTCCTCTGTGGCCATGCCAATGCCCGAGGCGGTGACTATATCTCGACCTTCGGAAAGACCGTAGCTTAAAGGTTGGTTCCGTGCCGATTCAAACCCTTGCGTTAAAAACCTTTCTGCTCTAGCCGTACCTTCAGAAATAGGTTTAGAAAAAGGCATTCTGCGCAAGTTGTTGCCAATAAAATTAGACCCCAGGTTTATTACAGAGTCTTTTGCTAACCAAGGAATACTTAAGCCTGGTGCGCTTCCGCCAAAAATCTCCCCAGCTACGGCCGCGCCCGATTTATCTGCATAAGGTAACTCTGTCTCAGGAGCCATCATGCGACGATAAGAATCTGCGGCTAAGCCACCACCAATACCGCCCACAACAAAGCCAATAGGTCCTGCAACCATAGCGCCCGCCGTCGCACCCGGCATAGCACCCGCCATAAACGTATTGGCAATGGCGGCCTGCTCTGCGAATTGCTGCGTAGGAGAAACGTCGCGAACTTTGGCAAACGTAGACAGAATATCCACGTCCGGAATGCCGGACTCTCTTAGGTTATCGTAATAACCGGAAGGAAGACTTTGGTAATTACCGTCTTTATCCTGATACTTGTAGAGATTTTCTACAAGGTATCTAGCAATCTCAGGAGTTTCTAAACCCGCTCCACGGATCTTTTCGATGTCCATTTCTACACGATTGTAATCTTGGACTATAGACTCGAAAGCAGCCGGTTTATCCGTGTCCGGAATAGTCAGAGCGTCCATGTAAGGCGTAGCTTGAACCGCAACGTCGTCAGAAATGGGCGCAGGGGCTTCTTCAATAGAAAAAGGTACTGTGTTTTCGGCCATGAGCTATTACCTAATTAGGGGCGTAGGGCACTTTTGTATTTTCACGAAAGACATCATCAAAGGATGACGCAGGTGTGCCTTGGCCACCCGGAGTTGAGTTTTGTAGCTGGGTAACAATAGTGTTCAGGTCGCTTAGCCTATCTCCCAGTTCTCTTCGAATGAAATCATACTCTTCAAAATCAGCCTGACTTAACGGCTGAGACAAGAAGCCTTCAACCCTCCTCAAGTCTGTCGTCATTTCACCCTCTAGCGCTTTGTATTTACCTAAAGCGTCGGTTTTTGTTGTCGTTGCTTCATTAAGTTTAGGTAAAAGCGCTGCTAACACTTGGCGAGACTCGTTAGAAGCTCGACCTGGACGGGCCGCAAGCATAGATTCCACCACTAACGTGTGAAATGCGGCCAATCCCTGTTCTGCGTTTGCTTCAGCCTGCTCGGGAGCAGCCGCTGAGGCTGCCTCTGAACCAATAAGTCCTAATAAAGCAGGAGCGTAAGTGTTAAAGGTACGATCAAGCTTAGCCCACGTGCCAAACATGCGCTCAATCGGATACTCCATTACGGCTTCTTGTATTCCGCTGGGTTCTGCACCCAAATCAGGGAGAGCTACTGATTGTATTTCACCTAAGCTTAAAGGCTGAGCCGATTCAAACAGTTGATCGTATTCCACAGCAGAGGCGTTAGCACCTTGCTGAGGTTGAGCTCCTGGTTGGGGTTGATCTCCCGCGGGCCGTGCGCCGGGCTGCGGTTGGGGTTCACCCATTCCGCTAGGCATTTGAACCGGAACGCCCTTTTCCCTCGCTTCACGTATCGCTTGGATCCACTGATCCGGCAAAGGCTGACCGGGGACATCGCGAATAACTTCGACACCATTTTGGAACGTACCCGTGCCTACTTTCTTAGGCGTAGTCATGTCGCTGATGGCTAAGTTAAGACGAGTTAAGTTTTGATCGGATACGGTGCCGTCTTTGAGACTGCTTAGGAGTTCATTGTTTGCAAAAACTCCTCTAACGTCAGATGTAGTCATTTGGCCATCACCGGATTCGGGAACCTTAATACCCATTTCCTGCGCGCCTTGCTGCATGGCGTTTCGATAGGACGCAGCGCCGGACGCAGTGCTTATGTCGATGGTCTGTGTCGAACCGTCAACAAGCTTTAAACGCTTTATGTCCGGAGCAGTGCCCGAACTAGATAGGTCACTAAACGTAGGAAGCTCGGTAAACGTTACATCCTGACGACCTACTTGGAACTGTTGCATGCGTCTAACATCGGCAGGATCTTTCATGTTAAAGATTCCGCCATCGCTTATAGGTTTACCGTTAGAATCAACGGCGATAACGCCCTCAAACTCTAAACCTTTGTTTTTAGCTTTTGCGTTCTCTACGGTCATGTCGTAGATGAATTTTTGATTCAGCTCTAAACCTTTGAGACGAAACTCCTCTGCCATTTCAGCTTGCTTTGCCGCTATCTTAGCGGTTTGCTCACGATCGCCTTGAACACGGCCCGCAGCAGACTGTAGAGCCGCGTTGCGTGCACCTTGCTCACCTTTACGTAGTTCGGCTTGTTGTGCAGAATAAGTCTGAGGAAGGGTCTGGAATACGTTAGCCAGTTGTGATGCGACGTTGCCCGTGCCGCCCGCACCGCCAGCCATAGCTAGGCCGCGCTGCGCAATGTCAAAGAACAACTGACGCTTAGCCGCATCTCTATCTTGTTGAGTCGGAGCCATGATTTCTTGGAACGTAGCTAGATCTTCGTTGTAGTAGTCCTTAAGAGCGCTACCGCCCTTAGCGAACTTTCCCACAACACCGCCCTGCGCCATGCCCGCCGGTTGAGGGGCCTGGTTGGACATCATGAGGTTGCCCAAGCCTTGACCCATACGATTAGGCTGCCCAGGAGAGGATTCCATGTCCACGCCACCTGCGACGTTAGCCATAAGCTCGCCAATGCCGCTGTCTGCTGCGCCTTGCGCCGTCATCATCAAAGAAGGCTGGACCATAGTCAGTACGCTAATCGGAGTGGCTGTCGCATCTTGAGGACCAACGTATTGAGCAAGCTCCTGGTAGCGCGCTTCAAGAGGCTTTTGATTGCCTCGGAATGCGTTAATCATTTGCTCCGGTCCTTGCGCCTGGCTTAAATCCATCTTGGCTTTATCCGAAACCATAGAAGCAATGCCCGCCGCCTGGTCATTACTAGGACGCGCGGGAGGTGCAGCCGCTGGGCGCATAGGAGGCATGGCTCCACTTGGTGCGGTAACTGGGCGCATTGCAGCGGGAGGCGTGGGAACCGGAACGCGAGGAACTCCGCCTTGCTGCATAAATAATGGTCGCTTATATACGTTCATAATAGGTCCTATCCTACGCCCGCAAGAGCGCCTAGTCCGGCAATGCCGTATCCAATAGCTTGTCCAAGACCGCTTTGCTGAGGCTGTGTCTTTGTCTGCATAGTGCTTGAGTTAGAAGGTACGCGATTAAGCACGTCACTCAAATAACCGTATGACTGGAACGGAAGTTGTTGGCGCTCGACGTTAGTGTTACGAGTAGCATCGAGTATGCTTTGCTCTAACATCTGGTTTTGACCGCCAAGGCTATTTAACCCTGCGATATCGCCACGCAACAGGTTAGTTGCCGTGACACCTAGCCTTGATTCTTGGTCCCCTATACCCGCAATGCCTTTACCCAGATTACCCAAAAGCTCTGTATCGCGTTGGGATAACTGACCAAACGTGTTGCCCAAGTTTCCTAAATAGTTTCCACCGGTCAGAGCACGGCGTTGTTGTGCTTCTTGAGCCTGGCTTGCGGCGTCTAGTGCTTGTGTGTAACCGGTCTGACGCAATTGGCCTATTGCATTAAGCTCTTCTCTGTTTAAGTTACGGCGGGCTTCTTGTTCAGCAATCGCGGCCCTAGATCCTCCGTAAGCACCGGAACCTACCGCTTGAGAGGCTTGAGCTATGTCAGACATACGACGCGCCTGGTCAAAGTCCTGTTGAACTTGCCCGACTACTTGGTCTTCGTAGGGATTAAAAAAGGCTTGAATACCAGAAGGGTCAAACGCCTCCATGCCTCCCTCAATAGCCGTTGCAGCGCGTTGCTGGAACCCATATGGATCGGCGGGAGACTGTCCCATGGCTTGCTGAGCAGCTTGCTCATAAAGCTCACCACCACGTTGAATGCTGCCTAAGCCACCTTGGATGTAGTCTTGACCCGCGCCCAAGTTTTCTTGCAACAAAGCTTGAGCTTGTTGCTGCATAGGTGACGCGCCCGCTATTTGGTAGGTTGGCGCGTATGCCGGTCCAAGCGGTTGACCCGTAACAGGGTCGGTCATTTGCTTCGTTTCGTAAATAGGGTTTCCTGCGTCGTCCAATTGACCCGTAGGAACGCGTTGGAAACCCATTTGTTGGTTAACTAAGTCAAAAGAAGACTCGAATAAACCTCTTTTGTAGGCTTCGGTATACGGGTCTTCTCTTACAATAGTTTCTTGAGTTGCTGTAACCATTAGGCCATCCTCGACTCTAAACCGTTCATCATTTGATACATGTTACGGACGCCGGTGTCGTGGTCCCCGTTGCCTGCTGCTCGAACAGCTTGTTCCGTCATTACAAATTCGCCATTGGAAAGCATGGCTGGGATATCATCGGAGGTGCCTGTGCCAGGACCGTTAATTGCCCCGGTACGGCGTGGGAAGGTAGACGGGTCTATGTCTCCACCTTGAGCATAACCTCTAGCCAGCGTAGGTACGCCAATGCGGTAGCCCGGATTTTGATTAAGTAAACCTTGACCTGTTATGCCACCAAATTGCTGTTGTTGTTGTTGCTCGACAGGGTCAAAAGCCCCGCCCATCTTTCCCGCAGCTATTGCCGCCAAGAGGGCCGGAGCAAACCGTCTAAACGGGTCTGGATCACCTTCGGGATCAGGCATAAATAATTGCTTCAAAGCATTTCCGCGACCGCCGTCGCCCGTAATTACGTCACCCAGCGCGGCCATAATACCCCGGGTATCGGCTTGTTCTACGGGGGTTAATCCGGTCTGTCCTAACTTTTGAGGATCTTGAGCAACGAGAGGGTTAGTTTGATTATACAATTGTGCCTTCGCTGCGGGGGACAAAGACCCTGCATTAGATTTAGAGTCATATAGCTTAGCAATGTCGGCGGGAGTGTAACCCTGACTAGGTTGAACGGCTTGACCTTGTGCCGATTGACCCGTGGGCCCCGCAGCAACCTGCTTGTTCTTAAAAAAGTCGAGAGGAGAATCTCCCCCCACAACAGAAGAGGCTAGGTTCAAGCCGCCGATGGTCTTAAACGCGTCTTTAAAATCAACGTCCGTGGCCAACGAGACAATGCCCGCTTGTACGGCGCTTTCTGTAGCTTTAGACAAAAATTTATTTAAAAGCTCTTCCATTACAGGGTTGCTCCTTCGCATTCCGCACATACAATCTTATCATTACAGCTCATGTTATTACCACCGTTACCGCGCCTAACACACCAGAGCCTGATACACCTGCTGGGTTCGGCGAATTAGCCAAAGTTATCTTTAAAAAGCCGTCTTTCTCGTATACGGCACCTACTTCTAAACCTGTGTCTGAACCGTTTTGCAAATTGGTCAAAGTAATGTCGGTAGCACGTACATCGCCCGGGTTAAGTATCTGGCGAAGCAGGGTCTCATACGCTTCCTGAATAGCCGCAATCGTATCCTGCTGATATTCGGCAGGCGGGTTAGGAAAATAGACACGGGTAAGCTGCCTGGATGACATTATCTTCTCCCGTCGGGCCTAATTTCTACCCGGGGCGTGCCTAACCGCCATTGTGTATCGGTCGTATCGGACTCTACTTTGACCGCAAACGACCGCCCACGCAGTCTAATCCACGCCAGCTCTGTAAACTGCTCCACCGGCGTTGTAGCGCTTTGCGTCACACCCGAGGTATCGCTCTGTAGGTATGCGCCGCCGGGGAAGTTTCGAGCCTGCAACGTGAAATCTACCGTTGGAGCCGTTGAAATGGAGTTTTCAAAGGTCAAGTCCGGAATAAGCTTGGTTAAGAAGATAAAATCATCCCCAGAACCAATGCTGATCTGGCTGCTTTGTATGTAGCTGGTAATAGCGCTAGGAGGATTAGTACTACCATCGTTCTGACCCGTTTCGTGGTTATACAGATAACCGTCTGTAGAAGCCGCAATCGGGGCGTTAAACAATCCCCTGTCGTGCCACGCGGTTCGCGTCAGAGTGCCCACGGCCCACGTGTTCTCTACGTAATTGAAAACTACGTAGCGATCGTTCTCGTTAGAACTTGCAGACGGGTAGAACCACCAAACTTCCGAGAAAGTGCTGTTAAGCGCGCAAACGGTCAGATTTATCTGAGAGTCGTTGATATCGTCGAATATGTACGCTCTAACCGGGCATGGCAGCTTTTGGGTTTGACCAGTGTAGACGTAGAAGTCGCCCTGACCCATCCAAAACACCTTATCATCTACCGCGGTAACCGCAGAAGGCCCCGCAATGGTAATGTTGTCAGCAACTTGTGCCAGGCCAAAGGTAAACGGCGGCCCTAAGAATTGCATTGAATGTAGCGATATGTCTGTAAAAACAAGAATTTGGTTACGAGTCTCAACGGCTACGATAATTTCGGAGCCAGACCCTACCCGCAAATCGCCCGCCGTATTAGTTACTTCAGCATCCCATTCAATCAAAGATTCTTGCGAGGAGAAGCGTATTAACAATGGATCTTGTACGCCCACGTTGTTTTGAGGATCACACCCAAAAGCAATGATGTGGCGATCCGTGTCGCTGACAAGCACTTGTTTGGCAATAGTAGGCGTACCCGGATCGGCTCCCGGCAAGTCCGCTAAGGCAATCGCTCGATCTACGCCGTAATCGCTGGCGCTGGTGTCCCAGTAGTAAATACCGCCGTCACGGGCGTTGAACAAAAGGTCTTCACCGTAGTTGTCTATGCCCCACAAACGTACGTTGTTGACCGTTGTCAGCGTAGAGGACGAGCCCCACGTGCCACGGCTCCAGACTCCGGAACCAAAGCCGGTACCCGATACTACTACACCTAGTCCGCTGTTTATCTGATACGTACCGACTACGCTTGCGCCTCCGTTACCCGTATCTGACCCGTCGGCCGTGACCGGAGTAGGGTTAAGCACGCCATCTACAGTAATGGCCGCGATTGTAGACACCGTACGCGCTTCGATGGTGTAGTTATTCTCGTCCACGAGGTTTATTTGATATTCTTGATTAAGGACATCCGCCGTGATTTGACCGCCAAGAGACACCGCACCGCTAAACGTAACAAAATCCCCGTTAACCGCCCCATGGCCGGTGTCCGCAACGTCAATAGTAGAGGATCCGTTGGTCGCGCCAAACGTCACGTCGCCCGCGGCAGTGGTAGCCCGGATAGGGGTAATGTCGTAGTAGAAGCCGCCTTCGTTAATATAGAACTTAAAACGAGTGCCCACGGCCAAGAGCAACGAGCCTTGCAGCGTTACGTAAGAATGAAGAGCACGACAGGGCGCAAGAAAGCTGTAGTCAGACTGTCTGGTCCAACCGCCTATTTTCTCGGGAAATCCAAATCTGAACCGGATCTTGTCGGAGTCAGACCAACCGCCTTCGTTAGAATAGCTAGTGTTTTCTTTGTTAACACCGGGTCTGAATTGTAATTTCGCTAAGGGCATTCGCTAACCTCATAATAGGTATTCACCTGTCTCGATCATGGATGCGAGTTCATGTGCGCGGCCTTTAACGTCCCGACTCCACTTTGAGTCAAGGAACTCCTTTGCTGCGAGGGTGTGATCCGCCACTTCCATAGCGGCTAATGCGCGCCTGAAACCACGTAGTCGCGTGGCACCAAGGTTAAAACTAATGTCAATCATAGCATCTTTTCGCACATCATCAAGGTCCTTAAACCACGGATATTCCGAAGAAAGTTCCTTAATAACGCGTAATATGTCGTTCTCTAGCAGATAATCGATTTCATCGGCTGACATGCCTAAGCCGGACTTTGAGATATTCCTACCCACACCGATAGTTTCGTATCCGGCAGAACACAGGTAAACGTGGGACTTTACGCCCTCATGGCGCTTGAGCATTTCTAGTAATCTTTTCATTA
>TARA_R110000751_G_scaffold166986_1_pt1 | contig 16540 bp, 9 predicted proteins | sample TARA_R110000751 | Tara Oceans TARA_R110000751 (sample SAMEA4398001) | marine metagenome | biome: Polar Biome; feature: [MES] marine water layer (ENVO:01000295) within the mesopelagic zone...; material: water (ENVO:00002006), including particulate matter (ENVO:01000060) such as...... | reverse complement strand
TTGGTAAAGAAACCTCGCTCTATTTTGAAGACATTACCGAGGCATATCTAAGCAACTTCAAGGTGTTCTGTATTTCTTATCTAGATCATAAGACCAGAACGGTTACTAATCATCTTATTTATATTCGAACCCTCTTTAATGCGGCCATAAAGGAAGGTATTGTGGAAGCCAAACACTATCCTTTTGCCGGAGAAAAAGAGCGCATACGTATAAAGCCAACACAAAAAATCGGTTTGACAAGAGAAGAAATAAAACTGATTGAAAATGCGGAATTGGAGAAAGATTCGGCTATGTGGCATACCCGAAATGTTTGGTTGTTCTCTTATTATTTTGCGGGAATCCGGATTTCGGACGTGTTGCAAATGAAATGGTCAGATTTGATGGATGGACGTCTCTATTATACCATGAACAAGAACGAAAAGCCATTGAGCCTTAAAATTCCGGATCAGGTCAAGGGGATATTGGATTTTTATCGACCATTGCGCCAGTCGAATAAGGATTTTATTTTCCCCTATCTAAAAAAAGCTAATCCCAATAGCAAGCGGGATGTATTTGTAAAGACACGAAATGGAACTGCTATATTAAATAAATACCTAAAGGAGATTGCCATAAAATGTGGTATCACTAAAAACCTATCCAACCATATTGCCCGCCATTCTTTCGGTAATATAGCAGGAGATACCATCTCACCTCTCATGCTCCAAAAACTATATCGCCATAGCGATCTAAAAACCACGATTCTGTATCAGTCGAACTTTATTCATAAAGATGCCGATGATGCTCTGGATGCTGTTTTAAATTCTTAAAATTAATGGAAATTTTGAGTATTATCTCAAAATAACATTTTTTAGAACTGCACTTTATTCTAAAGATTTAGTGTCGCGAGGTGTAAGAGTTCAAGTCTTTCCGGCTGTACAACAAGGAAAAGCTGATTAATAGGCGTCGGCTTATTTAGTTCTGATCAAACATTTGGATGATTGAACATCCACAGATTTTTTATAAACTTCCTTTTAGGCTAACAAGCAGGGGGTCACTAGTTTAAATCCTTTCACTCAACTAGCAAGCATGGTGTTGTCAAGAAATCAGATAATCCTTCTGTTTTCGGAATACCAAAGAAGGAATTAAAGATAATCGAAAATTTATAGTTTCAACGATCATTTGGAAATAGAGCAAGGAATTATTAAAATTCATAATGATCTAGTGGAGCTACATTTTAGTTAGGAAAATATTTTCTGAAAATTTCAATATACAGTCAATTTGAAAACACTTGAAATTCAAATGGGAAAGAATAAACTACCGTATGTTTTTTTAAAGATATGTGCGGTAAATTGTAAAATGAAACTACTTCATCCTGATCTCAATATAACCGTTAACCATGTAAGATGACAATATTTGGAGATAAAAACAACGATTAGTAATATATAACAAAAATAACCGAGATCTGATTTTTGAGTTCACACCTAAAATGATTGAGGATTTATTATTTGATTTTGGTCCTTGGTGTTGCCTTTAGGTTATATTATGATACATTTTTGATTTCAATTTTCAAGTAGCAAATTTTAAGCCAATAAATGTATTTTAATAACGGCGCATACTAGGTTTAACTCTATTATGTAGGAAATTAATTTATTAAATAGTAAGAAAAAAATGATGTAAAAGGTTTTTTTGTGCTAAGCTTTTAAATTACTTATTCATGTGTATTTTGTATCCGTTAATGTTCTTACAATCAATAAGTTAAAGTTATATTTTCATATTTATTTTCAATTGGTTATATGGATTATATCACTCTCAAATTTGATTGATAAATTTCTTTGTGTTTGAAAAGATAAATACTTTTTTTATACATTTATCTTCATTAGCAATAAATAATTGAATTATTATTAATGGAGTTGCCAAAAAGTTTACAAAATAACAAAATCCTTTGTGCCCACCTCAAAAACGGTAATCAAAAAGCGTTCAAAACACTATTTGATCAGTACTGGGAGGCCATGTTGGTTAGGGCAAATTCAATTCTTCGTGATAAAGAGGTAGCACAAGATATTGTGCAGGAGATATGGATAAAATTATGGAACCAAAGGGAAGAATTAGAGATTACAAATTTTGATTCCTATATTTTTCGTTCTGTCAGTTATGGTTGTTTTAAATATTTACGGGATAATAAATTTACTACTTCTCAACTTGAAATTATTGATTCGTTATCAATATCTAGTACTGATATTGAAAATCAATATAATCTAGAGGCTACCCAAAAAGTAATATACAAGTCTTTAGAAGAATTGTCTCCGAGATGCCAGGAGATTTTCACATTAAGCCGTATAGAAGATGTGCCAAGTGAGGAAATTGCCTTGAAATTGGGGATATCAAAGAGGTCCGTGGAGAATCAAGTTTCTCTCGCTCTAAAGGTAATAAGAAGGCACTTAGCCTCACTTCATATTATTTCTTTTCTCTATTTCTTATTTTTTAGTTAGTGTAAAATAACACTTACATATCGCCTTAGGCGAGATATTATAGTTTTAACTTACACTAACTATATGTTAAATATATGTTAAAATATGTTTTTGAATGTGAGTTAATGGTTCTGTATGGTTCTTAATAATATAGGATTATAACTATGCAAGAACAAGATTTTAGAAAGTTGTTGGACAAGTACTTGGATGGGTCTATTTCTGAAAATGAAAAAAAGCTTCTAAATAAATTTGAAGAAAAGCTCATTACAGAGAACAAAAGCCTTCATTTTAAAAGTGAGATAGATAAAAATAGGCTTAAAAATGTTCTGTGGAAGAGCGTAATGCTTAATACAGTATACGGAGAACGTTCACACTTAAATTGGCGGGTTGTTACTTCTACTGCAGCCATACTGGTTGGTCTTTTAATGGTTGGGTACTTTTACTTTCACAACAGCAGCCAATTTCATAATAATGCAATTCCAAACAATGTCATTACTTTGGAATTGGAAGATGGTAGTACAAAAATTCTTGAAGAACATGGTTATGTCATTTTAACGGACAGCGAGGGTAGCGTACTAGGTAAACAAGAAGGGAATGCCCTGGTTTATTCCAATTCTGAGAAAGTAGAAAAATTGGTGTATAATACCTTGTCAGTGCCGTTTGGCAAAACTTTTGAACTCCGTTTGTCTGATGGAACCAAAGCACACTTAAATGCGGGGTCATCGCTAAAATATCCTGTTAAATTTTTAAAAGACCAAAAAAGAAATGTTTTCATTATTGGAGAGGCATTTTTGGAGGTAGCCAAAGACTCCCTACGTCCGTTTATTGTTAATACCGATAAAATGAGTGTAAGGGTTTTGGGTACAAAATTCAATATTTCCGCTTATCCGGAAGATGATACTTCTGACGTAGTATTGGTGGAAGGCGCAGTAAGTTTACATGAAGCTCAGGAGAATTATGACCCGCAGAATGCTGTCATATTGGAGCCAGGCTTTAAGGGTAGCTTTAACAAGAAGAATAGCCTTATTACGACAGATTCTGTAATTACAAGCTTGTATACATCTTGGATGAATGGAGAACTAATATTTCGCAATATGTCCTTTGGTAATATTGTCAAAAAATTGGAAAGACACTATAATGTTTCTATCGTGAATCAAAACAAGGAATTGGCGACCAAGAAATTCAATGCCAACTTTGGAAACCGATCTATAGAGGAAGTTCTGCAAGAACTTAAAGTTAATTATGGAATTGATTTTAGGATTGCGAACACAGGAGATATAACAATTAAATAACCAAACAAAAATTAGCCAATGAATAGAAACGACTAAACATCAAGTGTCACTTATACTGAAAAATAAAAAAATCGGAAAATGCTCGAACACTTCCCGATTTCGTAAAAGTGATTAATTAAAAAAACAAACCACCTAAAACACTTCAAAAATATGAAAAAACTTCTTAATACAACTAGAAGGCGCAGTCATGTATTAAAATTTGACCTGAAAATGAAATTGAGTATAGTATTATTATTGGTCACTTTTTTTTCGCTAAAAGCCAGTGATAGCTATTCGCAGCGTACGAAAATTTCATTAAACCATAATAATGTTTCTGTAGGGGAACTTTTAGATGAGATTGAGAGCACAACTGAATTTCAATTTGTTTATAAAATTGAAGATGTCGATTTGGAACGTACTGTTTCTATAAGAGCGGATAACAACAAGATAGATAAAATTTTAAACCAAATCTTTGGAAATACAACAACAACCTTTAACTTATATGATAGAAGAATTTATTTAGTGCGTCGAAAAGTGACTAATATTTCTAAACCAATAAAAGTAGGCGCTGCCGTCCCAACATTACAGGTCATAATTCAAGGTGTTATTTCCGATGTAAATGGGACCCCTTTACCTGGTGCAAACATTCTTGAAAAGGGCACTACCAATGGCACACAGGCCGATTTTGACGGGAATTTTTCACTTAAACTTTTGGAGGAAAATGCGACTTTAGTATTTTCCTATGTTGGGTTTGCTAACAAAGAAGTGGAGGTAAATGGGCAAAAACAATTAAACATTGTGTTGGAAGAGAGTGCCTCTGGATTGGACGAAGTTATTGTGGTTGGGTACGGTACCCAGGCTAAAAAAGACTTGACCGGTTCGGTTAGCTCTGTCGATGGAGATGAAATAGCATCGCGTAGCACCACCAATGTTTCGAATGCCCTTCAGGGGTCCGTTGCTGGTGTAAGTGTTGTTAGAAATAGTTCAGCTCCGGGGTCTAGTAATGACATCCTCATAAGAGGAGTAACTACATTGCAAGGAGCCAGTAATCCCCTGATTTTGGTCGATAATGTGCCAGTAAATAGCATTGATGATGTAAATCCAGATCAGGTTGAAAGCATAACTGTACTAAAGGATGGGGCTGCTGCTTCCATTTATGGTTCAAGGGCAGCCGCAGGTGTTGTAATTATTACTACCAAACGGGCAAAGACAGGAATTTTTGGCTTGGGATATAGTGGGGAATACATTGTTAATATGCCGACCGAACTCCCGGGGACGATTGGTGCGGTTCGCTATATGCAAATGGATAATGAAAAATCTTGGAACGATAATGGTAATGATGTCAATCAGTTCCCTCTATGGTCTGAAGATCTTATCGCCAATTACGCCCTTAATAATGCCTCAAACCCAAATCAGTTTCCAAATACCAATTGGCGGGATCTTATTTTAAGAAAATCATCTACGGGATATCGGCATAGTATTACGCTAAGTGGTGGAACTGAGCGTCTAAAGACCAATGTGAATTTAGGTTATGAATATCAAGATGCCCTATACGACAACAGAGATTGGAAACGCTACACGGTAAGGGTAAACAATGACATAAAGATTTCTAATAAGTTCGGAGGAAGTGTGGATTTTTCCATTAAACTGACAAAGGACGACCAACCTATTACTAACCCGACAAATAGGGCTCTACAATCTGCTCCCGTTTATGCCGCTTTATGGCAAGACAATCGGATTGCCGAGGGTAAAACAGGAGATAATATATATGCTAGACTAAAGAAAGGTGGATTCCAATCAAGCGATACTTATCTATTCTATGGCATGGCTAATATATTTTATCAACCTATTGAAGAACTTAAAATTTCATTGAATATAGCCCCAAATTTTTCCTTTAATAAGTTTAAGTCATTCAATAAATCCATTCCATATTGGGATTCAGATGACTCCAACCAATTACTCGCTCCCAGCTTTATTGGTGGGCATAACCTAAGCCAAACTAGATTGCTTGAAAGAAGAATGAACAATAATACGTTAACCACACAGGCCCTGGTTAATTATGACAAATCTTATAAAAACAATAATATTAGTGCCGTTATTGGATATGAGGAGTTCTCGGCCGATTTTGAAACCTTGGGAGTTACAGGAAATGAATTTGTAAGTAACGATTTTCCTTTTCTTAACCAAGCACCAATAGACAAAATATTCAACGATGGTACAAGTTTTTCGGAAAATGCCTATTCCTCATATTTTGGTAGGTTGGCTTACAATTTTAAAAACCGGTATTATATTCAGGGTTCTGTGAGAAGGGACGGGTCCTCAAGATTTGGTAAAGATTACAGGTGGGGAACTTTTCCGTCCGTTTCCGCAGGCTGGGTAGTTTCCAATGAAAAATTTATGGAATCCTTGCGTCCAACAATATCTTTTTTAAAGTTACGTTCATCTTATGGTAGTTTGGGAAATGACAGATTGGGAAATTATTTATATCAATCGGTCTTACAATTTAGTAATGTTCTGATTGGGAATGGAGCTAACGTGGAAGCAGTGCGTTCAGCCGCTCAACTTTTTTTGGCCGTTGAAGATGTTACATGGGAGACTACTACGTCGCTTAATTTCGGACTAGATTTATATATGCTCAACAATAGGTTATCATTGACGGCCGATTATTTCAAAAAAGAAACAACAGATATGCTTCTGGACTTGAGTATTCCTTCTTTAAGTGGTTATAATGACCCAACCGTAAATGTCGGCAGTATGAATACCAATGGTTGGGAATTGGGATTATCGTGGAAAGATCAAATAGGTAAAATTAATTATTCCACCTCGTTCAATATCTTTGATTCCAAATCTATTATAGGCGATGTTAGGGGTAAACGTCTTTTCTCCAACGGCGATCGATTACTCTCTCAAGAAGGAAGTGAGTTTCAGTCTTGGTACGGCTATCAATCTGACGGTATTTTTCAGAATCAAACAGAGGTTGATAATTCACCGGTAACAAGTGATGCGGTAGCACCAGGTGATATCAAGTACAAGGATATCAGTGGACCTGATGGTACTCCTGATGGAATTATAAATGAATTGGACCGTACCGTACTTGGGGGGTCGCTTCCTAGATATCAATATGGAGGAAGTATAAATTTGGAATACAAAGGATTCGATTTCTCATTGGCTTTTCAAGGTGTTGGTAAAAATGATTTTTATTTGTCCGAAAGCTTTATTCGCCCGTTTCAGGAGAGTTGGTTATCCCCTTCTGAAGAATATGCCAATGACTATTGGAGTACATACCGCACTCAACAACAGAACAACAATGCCAGATATCCAAGACTGTCTGAAAATGCCTCTGGCAATAATTACAGGTTTTCGGATTTTTGGTTGGTCAATGGGGCTTATCTAAGAATAAAGAATCTTACTTTGGGATATACATTGCCCTCTGACGTATTAGCAGCTTCGGGATTTTCTAAATTGAGATTATATATTTCCGGCAATGATGTTTTTACTTTTGACAGTTTAACAAAAGGAATAGATCCAGAGCAATTAGGTGATTATTTAATCACAAAGTCTTACTTGTTGGGGATAAAAGTTAATTTTTAAAAGCTAAGATTATGAAAAAATATATATACAATATAATATTAGGGATGGCAATTTTACCTTTTGCATTTTCTTGCACGGAATTGGACTTGGTTCAGGAAGATGCTGCCAGTTCCGCGTCGTGGTATCAGACGAAAGATCAATTCAGACAATCGCTTAATGAAGGGTATAGAGAAGTTTTTTGGCCCATAGATCAATCTACTAGCGGTTGGACGGACGATTGGCAAAGACGAGATGTTTTAGATGACATAAAAGCTGGCACAGTTTCTTCTGAATATGGCCCGGCGATCGTAAATTGGACTAACATGTACAAGGCAATTACAAGAATGTTGGTGGTAATTGAAAAATTAGAAAGCCAAACTGATGTACTTTCAGACAATGAGGTTCGCCTATTCATGGCAGAGGCCAATTTTTTGAGGGCGTCCTTTTGGTCTTATCTCATTGCCCATTATGGAGATGTGCCTTTCTATGAAAAAGAACTTAGTACAGATGAATCTTTTGAATTAAGCCGTACCGACAAATATGAAATCCTTGAAAAAATCTACGAGTATTATGATAATGCCTCACTTAATTTACCTATCTCTTATAGTGGGCTTGAATATGTCACCAAAGGGGCAGCTTATGGTATGAAGGCTAGAATTGCCCTTTATATGGGTGATTATGCCGTTGCAGCTGAGGCAGCTAAAAAGTGTATTGATTTGGGAGAGTATGAACTGCATCCCGATTTTGCGGAGTTGTTTTTGTCAAGAACAAAAAATTCTCAGGAAACCGTTTTTCAAATTCCTAGGAGTGATGCGTTTAATGTTGTGCTCAGTGGTTCGGATTTGAATATCTTTGTACCAAGAAACCATGGTGGATTTTCATCTCGTCAACCGACATGGCAATTATTGGCCTCTTTTGAATGTATTGATGGTCTGCCCATTGATGAATCGCCACTTTTTGATCCACTAAACCCTTTCAAGAATAGAGATCCCAGATGTAATATGACTATAATTCCATTTGGATCTTTAGTGGACGGAGATGGTTTATTACCCAGTGATGGCTCTAATTTCTTAAGTATTGAATTCACACCTCATCCCGAAAGAAAGGAGGTTTTAAATTTTGCAACCAACAACTTAATTAAAAATAACGACACGAGATCTGTTGCTACTTTTGCATCCTTTAATGGTTTGGCTTGGAAAAAAGGAGTAGATGAAGATTGGTTAGACTTTCGTGCAGACCCCAACTTAATGATATTGCGTTATGCTGATGTACTTTTAATGTATGCTGAGTCTAAAATCGAACTAAACCAAATTGATCAGAGTGTTCTAGATGCCATCAATATGGTTCGGGATAGAGCTTATCTTAATTCGGGTGTTTCCAATCCGGCCGTAATCACTACCGACCAGTCTGAACTACGCCTAAAAGTGCGCCAAGAGAGACGATCGGAATTGGCGTTTGAAGGACGAAGATATATGGACTTAATCCGATGGCGTCTGGCAGAAAAAGCCATTACTGGGCCTCTTTTAGGAATGTTGAGTGTATCTACCGACAGTAATGTCAACATAACGCCATCAGGACCTTTAATGGATGAAGTGGTAGTACCTGGTTTATGGTTTTGGGGGATAACGCCGGAGATTGATGAAAATGGGCTACCTGATTTTTCGGCTTTGTTGGCTGCAGGGCTATCAAGATCTTTGAACTCGCAAAGTTTTCCAGAGAGGCAATACTTATGGCCAATTCCGGCAGAAGAACGTTTGCTCAATTCAAACTTGACACAGAATTCCGGATATTAATGAAGAACTGGAAGATGTGAAAGCTTTGCGCTTAATATTTGTTATAGAATTGCTACAATAGTATTATAAGTCGGTTTACAATAAATAAATTATGATAAATAAGATTTTTTGCGTTATAGTCCTATTTTATACGTGCCTGTTATTCAATTCATGTGTATCTGGGGATAAACTTAGATATAGAAGTGCATTTTTAAATCATTACTCTACTGTTATTGAATCAGTTAAAGATGATTATGGAACGGAAGTAACATCAATGTGGTTGGCCAGTTGGAATTTAAATACTAAACAGTACCCATTTGATTTTACACGTCCCGATTCAATTCCCTGTCGTGTTTATCTCGATCGCCATGTCGATGCCCCGGGGGGTGCGTCACTATATTGGAACTTACCGGACATTGCCGCCGCAGTTGAGTTAGCAAGGTTGTCAGATAATCCTTCTTTAGAAATATCGGCAAAAAAATTTGTAAAAGATTATTTGGAACGGTGCACCGCAAAAAATGGAATCATTCTTTGGGGCAACCATTACTATTATGATGTTATCCAAGATCAAACGGTAAAATTTAAAAGCTCCGAAACACCGCAAGTTGTTGACTTTGAAAAGGAAGAAGGGGATTTACATGAGATAAGACCTCTTTTACCTCCTTGGGAACTATTGTACGGATGGTTTCCTGAGAGTATTGAAAAGCACATACGCGAATCTTCTAAATTGCATATGGTCGATTTTGAAACGGGGGAATTTAACAGGCATGCCAATCAATTAAGTGAATATGCCTTCATTGAAGCAGGTTCGATATTGGTTAATTCCTTAGCCTTTCTGTATTCAAAAACCAAAGACGAAAATTTGCTAAAAATGGCAGAATCAATTGTAGAATATAGCTTTTCCAATCGAAATTCTGATACTGGGTTAATGATTAACAGTCCATCAAGGGAAAGATGGGACCAATTTACCTCTACTACTGAAATTGGACTCTGGGCACTAAATGTTTTGAGAGCTTCGGAATATGTACCTGATGATGTAAAATTACATTGGATTCAAACAGTTGAATATGCACTTAAGCCATGGTTGGAAAACGGCTTTGATGAAAATAAGGGCAAGTTTTATGGTTCGTTAAATGTAATCAATGCAGCACCCATAGAAAAAAAAGACGATTATCCTTATAAGCCTGAAACATATGCAGATATCTGGAATCCTCTTTTTCCTACACATAATTATCCTTTGCAATTTGCAGAATCTTGTTTGCGCTTATATAAAATAAATGGTAAGCAAATTTACAAGGAGGCTAGTAGGAAGTGGCTGAAATCTATAAAAAGTCAACTAAATTCGGATTATTCCAAGGCAAAATATGCTGAAAATTACGCCAGAATTATTCACTTTTTAAACCATTATGGGAATGAGTTTAATGATTCTTGGGCTATAAAAAAATCAAATGAATTGGCAATGGAAGCACTTTCGAATCTATATATCCATTCAAATCAAATGTTTAGAGGACACACAAAAGAAATGCGATATGATTGTGTTGATGGGATAGGACTTTTGTTTTTTGCCATGTCCGAACTAGAAGTAGGGACAACGAGTTCAGTGGCAAGTACATTTTTTTGAGTCTAATAACAAATATGAAAATCAAAGTTCCGAAAACCAAAAAACATTTTGAGGAAAGTTAATTTAGTATCAATGCAATTTGATAAAATCATTTAATACAAATAAAGACCTAAATATGAAAAGACTGAAAATCATAGTCCTTCGGACATTAATTATTTTGCTTTTGATACCTATTGTAGCGAATGCACAAGATGATAAAGTGTTTTCGAAAAAATTTATTGAGAAGTCAATGAATAAAGCTGCCCTTTGGCAGCTTAAAAACCCAAAGCATGCCTTAAATGACTGGACAAATGCCGCTTTTTATGCAGGTATTTTTGCTGCTTATGAAACTACCGGATCAGATAGGTTGTACAAGTCGTTACTTAATATGGGTGAGGCTAATAAGTGGATGCCCGGCGAGCGATGGTTTCATGCAGATGATCATGCAATAGGTCAAACTTACATTGACCTATACAGAATGGAGCACGATAACAAAATGATTCAGCCCCTTATTGAGACATTGGACAGGTTCATGACAACCCCATTTCCTGCCAAAGGAAAGGAAAAAATAGCTTGGTGGTGGTGCGATGCTTTATTCATGGCGCCTCCAACCTTTGTTAAACTCGGTGTTACCCTTGGGGAAGACAAATACTTAGAACTTAATGATTCTTTGTTTCAGGAAACTTATGATTTATTATGGGATACGGAAGAAGATTTATTTGCTAGAGACCTTGATTATGTTTGGAGATCTGAAAAAGAGATCCGAAAAGAATCTAATGGGGAAAAGATATTTTGGAGCCGAGGAAACGGCTGGGTAATGGGAGGCTTGGTTAAAATTATAAAAGAACTTCCTGTCGACTATCCCCAACGGGATTTTTATCTTTCGGTATACAAGAAAATGGCAAGCAAAATACATTCCCTTCAGCAGAACGATGGGTTATGGCGATCCAGTTTATTAGATCCCGACGAATACCCCGGTGGAGAGGCAAGTGGTAGTGGCTTCTTTATTTATGCTCTTGCATGGGGAATTAATAACGAAGTACTTTCAAAAGAAAAATATTTACCTGTAGTGAGGGAAGGCTGGAAAGCTTTGTGTAGTCTACAAAAAAGAAATGGGATGATAGGGTGGGTACAACCCATTGGTGCTGACCCCCGCAAGAATTTTTCGGATAATAGTTGGGAAGTGTATGGTACTGGAGCTTTTTTACTTGCTGGTAGCGAGATGATAAAACTTGACCACAATTAGGGCATGAGTTTAATCTCTGAAATACCAGTACCTGACATCTTATTAGTTAATTTTTAATCAACAACTAAATGATAATTTTCTTGGTGTCCGTAGTCATATTGATTTTAAGCTATTTCATATATGGAAAATTCGTTGAGAATATACTTGATGTGGAAAAAAATCGACCAGCTCCAGTGATAAGATTACAGGACGATGTGGATTTTGTGCCCTTGCCTGCATGGCGAATTTTTTTCATTCAATTTCTGAATATTACGGGGCTTGGCCTAATTTTCGGAGCAATAGCCGGTGCCATGTTCGGATCTGCCGCTTTTCTATGGATTGTTTTGGGAAGCATATTTTCAGGGGCCGTTCACGGCTATCTTTCGGGCATGCTTTCTGTGCGCCAAGACAAACTTAGTATTAGTGAGGTTGTAGGTATATACCTTGGTCCAAAGATGAGGCATTTTTTGCGCTACTTCACCATAATCCTTTTGATTTTTGTCGGCACCGTTTTTTTAAGGGGACCAGCCAAAAAAAATTCTTTGATTCCGACGCCCAATTTGGATAAGCTGGCTTCCGAGGGAATAAGATTTACGGATGCCTATTGTCCTGTTTCAGTTTGTCCCCCTTCTAGATTTGCCCTAATGACGGGAACATACCCTTTCAGAAGTTGGAAGAAATCGGGAGTCATGTCCAATTATGAACCATCATTGATGCAATCTGGCCAATTGACATTAATGCAAATGCTTCAAAAAAATGGATACGCAACTACTGGTTTGGGCAAATGGCATCTCGGGGCATCCTTTCCTACTTTGTATGGAAAAAAGCTAGCAGGTTATGGGAAATTTAAAGCAGAAAATAATGGTGCCAATATTGATTTAAACAAACCCATGAGTGATGGTCCATTGGACCATGGATTCGTCCATTGGCTTGGATTTAGTTGTGCCAGTGAGTGTTGGGTGTTGGAGGGCAAAAAAGTTATGGGAGTTCTTCAGCACGATTTTTATAATGTTGACTCTGCTCAAAACAAGGAGCATCTTAAAGCAATTCCGCGAGACGAGTATCTTTCACTAATTACAGATAAAAGCACTCAATTTATACATCAGCATGTTGCCAAGGATGGGAGCAAGCCATTTTTTCTCTACTACTCTCCCTATGTCCCCTATATTCCTTTGGCCGCAAGTAAGGATTTTATAGGATCTACGGATGCAGGCCCATATGGAGACAATGTTCACGAGTTGGATTTTTATATTGGCAAACTCCTGAAAACCTTGGATAGCCTAAAGTTGGCCGAAAATACAATAGTTCTCTTTACTAGTGATAATGGTTCCATATTTTCTGAAACCAGTGGGGATACCGATTTTTCAAACGTTAGCAATAGTTTGAGCGAGATGGATGTTAAAGTAAATAATCCGTTGGTACATAAGCCTAGTGGAGAACTACGTGGAACTAAGCAAACAACTTGGGAGGGTGGAGTGAGAACCCCGTTTATTGTAAAATGGCCTGGTTACTTTCCCCAAGGTGCCGTTTCAAAACAACTTTTTGCTTTAAACGATATCATGGCTAAACTGGCATCAGTTTTAAATCAATATTTACCTGGTAATCAGGCTGTGGACAGTTATGATTTACTACCCGTTTTTGGGGGTCAGGAAGTAGGAGTTAGACCCTCTATAGTTATCTAGTCGGGAAGAGGTGATAAAGGCCTGCGCATGGGTAATTGGAAATATATTGAGCCTAGTAATGCAAACAAAGGAACTGGGGAATTATATAATTTGGAAAACGATATTATAGAAACAGAGAATCTTATTGTGACAATGCCGGCAAATGCACAGGAATTGAAAACTGATTTGGATAAAAATGTTGACGGTGGCTCGTCTAAATAAAAATGAGTAGAAGTATTGGGGTTAATAATATAACGAACAATTTAACTATGAGACAAAAATTAAATTACCTTGGTTATTTGATGCTGGTTATTTTAGTGTCAAGTCTAACATCAAGTTGCGGAAATAGTGACAAAACTGAAGATATTAACCAAGCCGATATCATTATCTATGGAGGTACCTCCGCAGCTATATCTGCAGCAGTGGAGGCAAAACGTTCTGGTAAATCTGTTATCGTTGTATCACCCGATATTCATCTGGGAGGCCTGTCCTCTGGGGGATTGGGATTCACTGATACTGGGGATAAGAGTGTGATTGGAGGTCTTGCCAGAGAATTCTACCACAGAGTTTGGAAACATTATAATACAGAAGAGGCATGGAATTGGCAGAAAAAAGAGGAGTATGGCAATGTGGGCCAGGGTACACCCGCAATGGACGGAGCGAATAGGACCATGTGGATTTTTGAACCACATGTTGCTGAACAAGTTTTTGAGGACCTAGTGGCCGAAGATCAAATCCGCGTTGATCGGGATGAATGGTTGGATAGGGAAAATGGGGTCCAGATGAAGGATGGTAATATAGTTTCAATTACCACCTTATCAGGAAAGACGTATTCAGGTAAAATGTTCTTGGATACTACATATGAAGGAGACCTTATGGCCGCAGCAGGTGTAAGTTATCATGTGGGACGTGAAGGTAAAGAGGTATATGGAGAGGAATGGAATGGTGTTCAGACGGGTATATTGCATCATAAGCATTATTTCGAGTCTGATATTTCCCCTTATGTTGTGGCTGGAGATACCAGCAGCGGTTTACTGCCAAAGGTTTCAGGTGAAGATCCTGGTGAAAGACACAGTGGTGACAATAAAATTCAAGCCTATTGCTTTAGACTGTGCATGACCAACCATCCCGAAAATCGACTTCCTTGGCCGAAGCCTGAGGGTTACGACCCGTTCCAATATGAACTTTTGGCCAGGGTGTTTGAGCATGGGTGGAAGGATATGTTCGTGAAATTCGACCCTATTCCGAACCATAAAACTGATACCAATAATCACGGTCCTTTTAGTAGTGACAATATTGGTATGAATTATGATTATCCAGAAGCCTCATATGCCAGGAGAAAAGAAATTATAGAGGAACATGAAAATTACCAAAAAGGATTGCTTTGGTTCGTAGCCAACGACCCCAGGGTACCAGAGGATATACAGACGGAAATGCAGACATGGGGATTGTCCAAGGATGAATTTAAAGATAACGGTAATTGGCCACACCAAATCTATGTAAGGGAAGCAAGGCGGATGATAGGAGATTTCGTTATGACCGAAAATGAACTATTGAAAAAAAGCCCGACACCTAAACCAATAGGTATGGGTTCTTATACAATGGATTCGCATAATGTACAGCGCTATATTAAGCCCGATGGGTTTGTACAGAACGAAGGGGATATAGGGGTGAGTACCAATGGTCCTTATACAATCTCTTACGGTTCATTGGTTCCGAAGAAGGAAGATTGTAAAAACCTATTGGTCCCGGTTTGTTTATCCTCCAGTCATATCGCTTTTGGTTCTATTAGAATGGAACCAGTGTTTATGATCTTGGGACAATCGGCTGCAGCGGCAGCGGTACTGGCAATTGATGAAAATATAGTGGTTCAAGATGTGGATTATAATAAATTAAAAGCAGTTCTGGTTGGTAAAGGTCAGATAGTAGAGTAGTATAAAATTTTCGTACATGATCTCATTCATAGTTTCCATAGCGGTTTTAATCTTAGGCTATTTCACCTACGGAAAATTCGTGGAGAAAATATTCGGAGTGGAGAAAGACCGGCCCACTCCGGCAATAAGGTTACAGGATGATGTGGATTTTATGCCCTTGCCGGCATGGCGTATTTTTCTCATCCAATTTCTGAACATTGCAGGTCTTGGCCCAATTTTCGGAGCAATAGCCGGTGCCATGTTCGGACCTGCCGCATTTCTTTGGATCGTACTAGGGAGTATCTTTGCAGGGGCTGTCCACGATTATTTTTCGGGCATGCTTTCTGTGCGCCACGACGGACTTAGTATTAGTGAGGTAGTAGGCATTTACCTTGGTCCAAAGATGAAGCATTTTATGCGCTACTTCACTATTATACTTTTGATTTTTGTCGGCACCGTATTCTTGATGGGTCCAGCCAAGATCATTGATGGTATGACGGGGAATATGTGGAACCTATGGGTTTGGGTGGGCATTATTTTGGTCTATTATATTCTCTCCACGCTTTTGCCCATTGATAAAATGATAAGTAAGCTCTACCCAGTTTTTGGTATAACCATGCTTTTGATGGCCGTTGGGCTACTTTTGGCACTTTTATTTGGGGATTATCACATCCCTGAAATTGTACCGGCCAATTTAAGGAATATGACCACTAATCCTTCTGACACTCCCTTATTTCCTATCCTGTTCGTGACCATTGCATGTGGTGCCATATCAGGATTCCATGCAACACAATCCCCCTTGATGGCGCGTTGTATGAAGAATGAAACATTGGGAAGAAAGATTTTTTACGGTACTATGATAACCGAAGGTATTGTAGCCCTGATCTGGGCCGCAGCGGCAATGACCTTCTTTGGCAATGTAGAATCGCTCAATGGCGCCATGTTGGCCAATAACAATAATGCAGCTTGGGCTGCCAATGAAATATCGCTAAACATGTTGGGTAGCGTAGGAGGGGTCTTGGCCTTGTTGGGTATCGTAGCGGCACCTATTACTTCTGGAGATACTGCTTTTAGGTCGGCC
>TARA_R110000751_G_scaffold71441_12_pt1 | contig 16547 bp, 10 predicted proteins | sample TARA_R110000751 | Tara Oceans TARA_R110000751 (sample SAMEA4398001) | marine metagenome | biome: Polar Biome; feature: [MES] marine water layer (ENVO:01000295) within the mesopelagic zone...; material: water (ENVO:00002006), including particulate matter (ENVO:01000060) such... | reverse complement strand
GTATCTCTTAATCTCTCACAAAAACTGGGAAAATCATAAGACAAGGCCTGTTCCTCCATGTTAGAGGAACGTAGAGGAGTGCGCCAAAGCCGCTCTATCGATAACCGGGCTGTTTTCGCGTGTATCCTGCCCGGTTGGTACAACAGGGCGGACGATTTCATGTGATATAGAATCAATTTTCCTTGCCAGATACCGGGCGAAAAGCAGAGGGTAAAAGGCACGCATAAAAGACCAGTTGAATGTTATGAGGGATATTTCTGGAAACAATTATCAATAAACACATTATGAAAGAGCAAAATATACGCCCTCTTTCTCCGCCATGATTTCTTTTCCAAAAGGAGTTGGTCCGCTGTCGGGAAAGGCGGGTGCTAGCGGTTAATCCTCAGCACGTCTGCGATCTCGAAGCCAACAGTGCCCCACGAAAACGCGACCTCCAAGAACCCGCAGAATGAATTTCATCGGGTTTCAGTTTTCCCCAATAACGCCCCGTGCGTTATCATTGCCACCTCACCAATTGGTAGGCGGAAAACACTCCCGGCGTCGATTCAAGATTTTTATCGGTTGAGAACCAAATCGTCCAGAAACTCCGAACCGGGTTCAATTGCCGAAATGAACAAATGATCCCGTGCTCGGGTTGCTGCGACGTAGAGCAATTGGCGTTCTGTTGAAACGACCTCGTCCAGCTCAAATTCATCTGCCACATCGGCGATACGCGATTGCAATGGCAGGACCCCTTCATCACAGGCCACAATGAGCACGGCGCGAAACTCAAGCCCTTTTGCCAGATGCATGGTGCCGATCAGGATTGCGTCTTCGGTGACTGACCCGTTCAATGAAGAAACGGTTTTTAGCCCGGCCATGGTCGCAATCTCTGCGGCGCGATTGATAAGTTCATTGGAACGGCAAAAAACACCGATCTCGCCGGGCAAAATACCTTGAGCGATCAAGCCCTGCAAAAAAGCAGCCGCCGCTGCTTTTTCCGCGTCCCGGGTCGGAGCGATCACCACCACCGGTTCCACGCCGTCGAAAACGGAGACGGTGCCTTTTCGATCATCGGCTTCGCCATCCACGTCGCGAATATTCTCCGGCAGAAGGTGATCTGCCATTCGACGTATCTGATGCGACGTGCGGTAGTTTACCTTCAGCGTGAAAGAGCGGCCGCGAATATCAACGCCAAGACCTTTCCAGGAGAATGGCTGTTGGAAAATTCGTTGGCCTATGTCACCGGCGAAAAAAAGCGCATCCTGATGGTCAGGGACGATCGCGGCAAGGAACCGCAGTTCTGCAACGCCCAGATCCTGCGCTTCATCAACAACGATGTGGGTATAGGGCTTGCTGCTTTGCTGGCTGTAATGAGATGTTACAGAGGTAAAAAGGTCAGCCGGCGTCATCAGGGCTTTGGCGCGCAATTGCCTTCGCACCTCTGCGAAGACGTCCCAAAGCGCGTTTCGCTGTTTTGCACCCAGTCTGTTCTTGCGTCCCATGCGCGGAACAGTGGCGTAGGCTTCGGCGCTGTCGATCTGCCAGGCATCAATCACATGTTCCCATTCCGAGTTGAGAAACTGCGGCGTGTATCTGGAGAGATTGTCAGCGGCGTCACTGATGAGTGATCTCAGTTGTTCCTTGCCCATCAGATAGGGTTTTCTACCGGTCATCAGCGCATGAAGGTCGGCCGCAGCCTGCTCAAAGGACGAGATGACGACCCGGTCCGTCAGCCTTGGGGTATCTGCCAGAAGCACCCCAAGTTTTCGCTTGAGGGCAATGGCCAGCGGCTCGGAGAATGTTGTCAGCAGGACCTTGGCCTCGGGATCCTCCTTGAGAATTCGTGCCACGCGATGCAAAGCAACCACTGTTTTGCCCGTGCCGGCTGAACCGATCACTCTAACCGGACCGGAAAATTTCCGGTTCACCAGCGCACGTTGCGAAGGATGCAGGAATATGGCCCACTTCTCGAAAGGCTGATCCAGGGCCGCAGCAAGCTCCTCGTGTCCCTCAAGGATGCGAAACCGTCTTTGACTGTCCGGATGGGCGAGAGGGTCATCCGTTGCCGGCGCGGGCTGCCTGAGAACGCCAGAGGCTGCATACTCGAGCAGGGATTCCGCCGCCTCCTGTGGCAAATGGCCGGCGAGCGAGAAGAAAGCGTCCTCTGTCGCACGAAGCACGTCTCCGACCCAATCCTCGGGCACCCCGAGGCCCAGCACATCATCAGGTGTCAATGCGTTGAATATGGGCTTGCTGGAGACCTTTTGTTCGATCTGTATTGCAAATGGGAGCTCCTGCTGTTGCGGCAATGGGCGATGGACCTCAATGTCCTCAACCCGCTCCCGCACTTCAACAATCTGCACCGCACCGGTGCGCGGGTGCCTTTCGATCCGTCGCCGCTCCGCCCATTTGTAAGCATCGTCATGATGCCCCACATAGGCCAGCATCACGCTGTCGCCGGACTTGTGAATGATGATTCTGAGATCACGACTAACCCGCACCGACCAGAAATTGGGGTCTTTGGAGGTATCGATACGATGCAATTTCAAACCCGGACGATCAGGCGCGGTCTGCAGGTCGAATGCCGTCAGCTTCACCCGCTTCTGCTCATCATTGGCAAGCTTGGCGAGCGAGGCGGTAAAGCTATCAGCGAGGATGGTGGTCATGACATTAACTCGTTTTCGTCGATGGCCAGGAAAACCTGAACTTACCGACATAATACTTCTCGAAAATGTAGTTCAAGTCAGCCTCCCATTCCCGGATAGCCTGGTCCATCCGATCATCATCGCGGCGTTTGAAGTTCCGGGCGAACGCAGAAAGGGTTTCGGCCATTTTTTCCAGCCGGCGAGCCGAACCAGGCTCGCTCCACTGCATCATATATGCGCGGTCAAACACCGGCGGCAGTTTACCAGCAAACACGCGATCAAGAAGCGTTTGCCGGACCTTGGTGGCTTGTCCGTTTGTTCGTCCGACGTGATACTCAAGATAGGAGAGCATGCCCTGGCCCGGAACGTCAATCGCTCCCATGGATTGTTTGGCTGCAGGGGCTTCCGTTGTCGGCCACTTGAAGTACTCCTCGTCACCTGGGCTAGCCGTCGCTGCCCGTCTCTGCCACTCAGACTCGATATTCTCCATCAGCCTGTTCAGATGGATCAAATTATGAGACTGCGTCCGTTGCATCATCCTCACTGCATTCAACCAAATCTGGCGAAGTTCGCTGGTGCTTTTTGTGGGCAGACCACGGATGACTACTGTCACATTTTCGCTCATCTGAGATTTTGAGGGGCCTCTTGTTCCTTTCCCTCTTGCGTCGCTTTTTCTAACGGCTGATTTCTTCGCCAGGCCGTTGAGTGCTGCACGACTGCTTTCATCCAATGAAAGCGTCATGAGTTCTTTCAATGTCGGATAGCCCGTATTCGAAAACGGTACAAAGAGGTTCTGAAGTTGTAAAGCAATGGTTGAGACCGCCGCCAAAGCGCTTGGACTTTTTTGATCCATGAAGACATATTCGGAAGTGGCCTGCAGAGGAAAGCATTTTCCCCGCAATTTCATGGCGGGATTGCCATCCGACAGGATAACGGGTGCCAACCCCATTATCGCTCTGATAAATCGCGTTCCATCGAATATTAATGCGGTAATATAGCGCGAGCGGCCCTTCCGACCTCTCTGCAGGAAATGATCCAATGGTGCAGAATTCTTCGACGTCGAATGAACTTCTGGTCTTTCATGTATATCTGCCACAGGCATTTTTTTTCGGGCTTTAATTGCGATGGCGCGATCAACACGAAATTTGAGATCGCTCACGGGTAGTGGCCGCTTCGAATGCATTTTCACCACAGCTTTCATTTTCCTGGCAGCGCGCGTTGTAATCGCGGTTTTTTCAGGTTTTGTGCGGTTTGCCATAAATCCTCCTAGGCCCGAATAGGCAGGAGCGATTCCCATGCCGTTGCTTTCAATCGCTTCTCCGCATCATTCGTGTGCTTGTCGAATACGAAAGCAAATGGTGGGTATCGGCTGCTCAGCTCAAGTAGTAGCGGCCGGATTCATCACGCCGCAGCCGACCAAGAGAGGCAATCCTGCTCAGTGTGGAAGGGACAGAGGACAGCTTCATACCCGGCATGATTTTCTCGACGGCTTCTTTCACTTCTCCCGATGTCAAACCACCACCAGATTCTGTAATCGCGCGAATGCAAAGCTCTAAGATTTGTCCATGGCCGGCTCGCTGGGGTTGCTCTTCTAGCCCCAGAAAAGCTTCAAGTTGCTCTTTGCGTTTCTCTAGGGTTTCGATTTCGTCGACAATACGCCCCAGTTCTGCCAAAGCCTCTTCGCGCACGCCGGCTTCTTCGCCCGCCAGACGTTGTTTTTCTTCGGTTATTTTGCGTAGTCGATCTTCAAGCGAACTCATTATTGTACCTCATGAAATAGTCTGACTAGATTGCATTGGGTCGCCTTGCAGAGCTGAAAGACGTTGCAGTATCAGCCTTTCACGCTCGGCGACGAATTTGGGGAGCATCATGATTGACCACAAATGCTCGTTGTCCGGAAGGAGATGCTTTTCCTGAAAAGATGAATCGCGAGTCCTGATCCAATCCTCAAAGGAGTAGTCGCTTTTTTCCAGGTTCTCGGCTCCAACCAACAGTTGGAGATTTCCAATGCGATTGGTGCAAGCCTGAAGCTCTTCAATCTTTGACATGGGCACATTGTTTTTCATCAAAAATTTGCGATCGAGGCGACTTTGCGGAAAGATGTGATCCACCTGGTAATTTATCGATCCCCAGCCTTTGTTTTCATAGAGAAGCGACAAAAGAAGGAAAATCTGTCTGTTGCCGTATTGAATTTCCATCACATTCGCCAGTGCCTCTCCAGCCAAATTCGAAGGCCGCTTGATTTGGCGCGTAAGCGCTGCATTCAGCGCCGCCAGCGGGAAGTCCCTGGTGTCTCGAAGCGATGCTGAAATGGCGTTTCTGGCTGCTCCAATCGTACTGTCCGAAGTCCCCCCGAAAACGCGGTTCAGGAGTGCCGCAATCAGCCACCGGCGAATGCGTTCGGCATTTGCAATGGAAAATGGCGTGCTGGCACTCAACAGGTCAAGGTCCACTTTATGAAGGTAATAGGCGATTGGCAGAAGGGCGTTGAGACTGGTCAGGTTTTCCCGGTCAATACCGAAACTGTTTACCAACTGGAATGTGCGCTTCAGTGACAGCTGTATCTTGGTCCAGTTGCCGCGCATGACTTCGAGATTGTGATTTGTAAAATTCTTCACCTTATAGACATGGTCGAGGTCTGACAGGACAAGGCAGGCCTTCATGACAAAGTCTTTGTTGACGTCGTTTTTACGGTCCAGCCGGCTGTTGAGTGTATCCACAAAATTGTAGATTTCTTCACGTGCCGAAATGTCCGTCCATTTGGACGAAATCATCGACAGCATGAGGTCCGATTTGCTCAATTTCGTCCCTCCGTCATTCGCCCTGACGAAGATGCCCAGAACCCGATCATAGTCCTGATTGGTTTCAGTGTAATAGCTGACGATATTGTCGACCCATATCATTTGATAGAGCCGTTGGAGGTTGCGCTTGGCAGTTTCCACCACCGCCCAGTTCTTCGAGGCGGGCAGACGTTCTATGGTCTTGTCGACGAACACTGCAAACCGCTTCGGATCCGGGTAGTTCAGGATATCACCGACCTTGATCCAAAGCTTCGTGGCCCCCGACTGTGGTGGATGTTCGAAGAGTTCGAAGCCATAGGGGTGCTCGATATCATCCTGCGTGTCTTCGCTATCGGGAATAAGAGCCGGATCGACCAGGAGATCAATATACAGCCTCTTGCGTTGCCAGGCGGCCGGATTGTCCCAGCGCTTTCCTTTGGCTTTAACCTGGAATGAGCCGCGCAAACCAATGAGCATCGATGTCAAACGTTGTTGGCCATCGAGCACGAGGGTCAGTTTGCGGCCGGACGTGTCAGCAATTTCATTGTGGACATTGCCGAAACGAAAATTCTCGGCAAATTTGTAAATCTGCCAATTCATCTCATTTTCGGGCGCGACATCCCAGAACAGAAAGGAACTGATCGGGTAGCCCTTCATCAGCGAGTCAAACAGCGCGACCATTTGGCCTGGAAGCCAGACGAAAGGGCGTTGAATGGCAGGAAGAAAATACTCCTGATTGATCTTGTCGACAGTGACGGCGATGGTCGTCGAACTATAGGGCATTGGTTTTCCAATCGATTGTCAGGATGTATAAATCTTTGCAATGCACACCTACACCCCAAACACTTTCAAAACTTCATCGCCAAAATGGTTGATCACCTTCACCGCGATCCGTCCTGTGCTTGGCCGTGCGAACGGTCTTGACGTGTCGGAATAGAGGGTCTGCCAGGCGTCCGGGTCTATTTCCGCCTTCAGCGCCGTCTTCAGCGATTTGTAGGGGTCGTTCGCGCCGAGGAAATAGGCGTGACGGACGAAGAAGCTTTCTTCGTCGTAATCGGTGTCGATGAACCAGGCGGCGATGCCCTTGACGTCGTCGGAGCGGATTTCGCCGGTGGAGGGATCGAAGATGTCGACGCCGTGCACCTTCACCCTGATCTCGCCATTTGGCGCGTCGATCAGTTCCACGTCCGGCTCGCCGAAAACAACGAAGAGGTTGCCCTTGCCGGTGTTCTTCAAATCCTCGGCCATGTGCAGGTCGGGGTTCATACGGGCTTTCAGGATGGAGAGCGGGCCAAGGCGGCTGAGGTCGGTCGCCTGGGCATCGAAGTTGAAAGCGCAGGCGATCAGCACGTCAAAGCGGGAATCGGAGGCCTCGCGGGCGGCGGCGGTGATCTGGCTGCGGGTCAGCGTGCCGAATTCCGGGCCGATCAGCACTGCCGCGCGTTTCTCCACCGAACCGCCGTCCGTATAGCGGGCTTCCGCAGCGATATAATTGCCCGGCCAGGGCTCGATGGCGTTGAAGTGGATGGTGTCGCGCTTTTCATGCTGGTGCACGCCGGCGCTGCGCAGATGGGTCAGCACCATTTCACCGAAATCGGCTTCCGGCATATTGGCGGGCGTGGAGGTGCGCGTCGTGATGGCGCCGGCGGCGGCAAGCTCTTCTCCGAGCGTGTCCTCGCGGGCGGCAACAACACGATGCGGCGACAGGCTTTCGACGGTGAAGGGCCCGGCGACCCGAACCTTGCTCTTGTCCTCATAGGGACGGTCGTAGAGCAACTCGACATCGGCGGCGCGGGCGATCGAGGTGTCGATTTCACTCTGCCGGGCAATGCGGCCTTCCCACCAGTCGGCATGCAACTGGCGGACCTTCTCGGTTGTCAGATGGGCCTTGGCCTGACCATCTTTTCTGTCGAGCCAGGCGTCGAGATCGCGAGGAATTTCCCATTCCTCGAAAGTGTTACCAAGCGCCTCATTGAGCTGCCGCCGCAGCGGCTCCAGCACGTCCTGCCATTTCTCCCAGATCACGTCGATTTCGGCGTTGTTTGTAATGCTTTTGAGCGTGATATGCGGCGCGCGTTCATAGACGAAGCCTTGCAGTATATTGCCCGCTACTGGCGTGTCAGCAAGGATTTTGCCGGAGACATCCTGCTCCTTCGCGTGGCCCTCTCGGCTATCGGCCAGCAAGTAATAAGGGTAGCGTGCACTCATCAGCCTCGTACGGGCGAGCGCTAATGCTACCCGAGAGGTGTCGATGGTGACCCAGCGACGGCCCCACTGTTCGGCGACGTATGCAGTTGTGCCAGAGCCGCAAGTGGGATCGAGAACCAAGTCACCTGGGTCCGTGGTCATCATCATACATCTGGAAACTATGCCGGGTGCTGTCTCTACCACATAACGCTTGTCGGTCGCGCCACCAAAGTCGGTCCAAACGTTAGAGAGTGAATAGACTCGAAAATCGGAGAATTTTCTCAAATACCGAATAGCTCGCTGCTGGGGGATTATTCGTTGTGCCATAACAAGTCGGGCCATGCCAGCTTCGTTGGTTTTCCAGCGGGTTTGCATGGTTGGGGTGAAATCTCGTCCACATACGTTCACTCGAAACCAAGAGGCTGCGCCTTCGCCTTTGGCTCGCCCCATTCCTGCGGACTGTAGGTCCGATGACGTAAAAAAATCGTGGCCTTCGGGTAGCGAGACGGACCCAGAAAGTTCCCTTTCTGTTGCTGTCCTCATTAGGCCGGTTGCTTCAACAACGCCAGTATAATGCTCACCGCCTTTGCCACCAGGCTGTTTTAGCTTGTAGACGGGGCGGTACTTCGCTGCCTTCTTGTTCTTGGCAAACCAGACGATAGAATCCGCAACGCCAGATAAGAAATCATTTGTCGACGACGTTGTCTTCGTGAATGTAATGCAGGAGACAAAATTGTCTTCGCCAAACACCTCATCCATCACCGCGCGGACGCGATGCACATTCTCATCGCCGATCTGCACAAACACCGAGCCGCTTTCGGTGAGCAATTCCCGCGCGACCATCAGCCGGTCGCGCAAGTATGTGAGGTAGGAGTGGATGCCGTCCTTCCAGGTGTCACGAAAGGCCTTCACCTGTTCCGGCTCGCGGGAAACGTCCTCCTTCTTGCCGTCCTTGACATCCCGGCTCATGGTCGAGACCTGCCAGTTGGAATTGAACTTGATGCCATAGGGCGGGTCGAAATAGATGCATTGCACCTTGCCGCGCATTTCCTCGCGTTCGGCCAAGCTCGCCATCACCTGCAGGCTGTCGCCAAGAATGAAGCGGTTCTGCCAGTGCTTGCTGTGCTGGTAGAATTCGGCGCGCGCCTCCAGGTCGGCGATGCCGTTGAAATCGGCAAACAGATCGGGCGCGTCCTCCCTCGCTTCGCGCGCCTTCGTCGTGTTGCGCTTGAGATCGTCGATGATCGCCTTGGGATGGACCTTTTCCTGAATGTAGAGCGGCGGCGCATTGACCACGAGATCGGACCAGTCCTGCCGGTCCTTGCCGCGCCACACGAGCTGGGCATCGCCGATCTCGATTTCGCCGGTTTCTGCCAGCTTTTGCATCTGGGCCTGGCTGATCCTGATCTTCGCGCCGTTCCAGATGATCTGCGGATCGCGATCCATGTCCCGGTCGCGCACCGCACCCTCAGCCAGCGGCCGGTCGCGGGGAACACGCATCTGGCGTGCCGTGTCCCCCAGCATCTCTTCCTGTTGCTCGTAGAGCGACGCCATCTCGGCCGTCGGGTTGTTGAGCCGCGACGCCGTGTCATGGGTGAGCGTCGATATGTCTTTTTTGCGCGGGGTTTTTGCCATGGTCGATCAGTCTCTGTCTTTTTTCGTCTGGGGCGGCGAGATTGCGATACGTCCGGGCGGGGCGGGCGATCCCAATGCGTCCATTGCGGTTAGGGCCGGCGCCGGATTTGCCTGTGCAAGCGTTTCAGCCATGGATTTCATCAGATCAAACCGATCACGCAGATTCCGGATGTCGAGCGCATCGGCCTCTGCGTGAACCTTGCGGGCTTCGGCGCGCAGCTTTTCTGTTTCGGCCATCTTGCGGTGGATTTCAGCGATGACGTCCTCATTCCTGACCTGCTTGGCCGCCAGATGCGCCTTGACTGCGTCGAGCACCGAGGTGGTGAGTTCCTCGGCTTCATTCCTGACCGTCGTCCGGTCACGCTTGTTGATTTCCATATCGAGGATCGTGTCTGAAAACCGCTCGAGTTTGTCGTAGATCGAGGCCAGCCGCTTGCGATATTTGCCGATTTCGGCTTGCCCCGCAGCACCTGACAACATCTGCCGTCTGGTGTCGACGAAAACATTGATGATCAGTTGCAGCACTTCAACCGCACGCGGCGATGTGAGAACCGTGGCAGCCATTGCGACGCCATGTTCCGTAAATGCCCAGGGCGGTGTCCGTCGCCCGCCGTGGTCTGAACTTGCGGTCACGGATTGTGACTTCAAGTCCTTGAATTCTTCTTTGGTGAGCTGGAAGGCGAACATGTCCGGAAATCGATCAATGTTGCGCTTTACCTGTTGGTTCAGCTTTTTCGTCTGTGTTCCGTAGAGCGCCGCCAGATCGGCGTCGAGCATCACCGCCCGGCTGCGCACGGTAATGATCTTGCTGCGTATCGCTTCGCTCGACAGTTCTTCCGTCATATCTCCTCCCGTCTTGAGGTCACCCTTTGTGACCTCAAGAGATAGTCGCCATTGCCGGATTACAGCTCGTCGTCAATTCTTCAACGAGCTTCCCGTATTCCTCTTCCATAGCAAACGCATCTCGGAACTCTGCAAAAGCCCACCGGCCATAGACCTTCAAGTTGTTTACGCCCGGCACCCAGAAGTTCTTCATGGTCTCGGCCTTGATCTGCTCGTCCAGCCCCCGGTAACCTTTGACCTCAATAATCAGGTTGAGCGGTTGATCCAATCCATGGCCGTCTTCAAGCTGGACAATGAAGTCCGGTATATAGCGCCGCATTGTGCTGCCCGAGCGATAGGGGACCTCGAATCCGAGCGCCTGGTTTTTGACATAGGACAGGGTTGCCGGGTGGGCCTCCACCACACGGGCAAATTCGCCTTCCCAATCACTGTCGCAGACCACGTAATTGACGTGTGACAGCCGCGTCTCCCAGAGGTTCTGTTTGCTCGTGATGAAAGACACATGGTCCGTATAGCCATGCGGGTTATAGGGATCGAGCATGGCCTTGACGATATTGGCCCCGTCACTGCCGGCGCTTCGCACAATGGCCTGGTAGATCAGCTCCGATGCTTTTCCCGCGAGTGCCGCATAGGTCAACATACCCGCCTTGGTGCCGCCGGTCAGCTTCAGGCAGGTCTTGATCCATTTGCGGGTGATCGGTTGCAACTGATTGTAGAGATAATAGGGGACGTCCTGATCAGGCTCGCGGAAATAGAGTTCTATCAGCTTTTTGGACAGGTGAGCCGCCACGCTGTTCGGGCGCATCTCGTCGAGGGATTCCGGTGAAATATCGTGCCCTTCGCCCACCAGCCCCTCAAGGCGAACCGTGCACGGGCCGACGAGCTCCGGCGTGAGCGTCAGGATAGAATCCGCGCCAAAATTTGCGGTAAAGGTCTCCGATGGAAGCTCCGTGCGATAGCCTGCCACACGGGGAAAACGGATCGACAGATTCGCCCGTTCTTTCAAGGCATGCACCCGTGTTACGGGTTTGGGCGGCGTGCGCACGACGTCCTGCGGCTCAGTTGCAAAATCAAAGGGAATGCCGAGAATGTCGGCGTATTCGGTGTTGAAAAGACCTTTGTCATTCAACTCATAGGACTGACGGCGAAGGCCGCGACCAATGACCTGTTCGCACAGAAGCTGTGTTCCGAATGCACGGACACCGAGGATATGTGTGACGGTGTTGGCGTCCCACCCTTCCGTCAACATCGAGACTGATACAACGCAGCGGATCTGCTCTCCGAGCCGACCTTTCTGGCCAACCGTATTCATCACCTCGCGCAGCAGTTCAGCTTCGGGGATATTTGCAGCATCTGCAGCGCCTTCGCGCTCGGCTTTTTCCCGCTTGAACTGCTCTATTTCAACAGATGCCATCTCACGGAATTTCGGGTCCAGTGCTTCTCCCGATTCCAATTGCTGGGAATCAATCAGCAAGGTGTTCATGCGTGACAGGCGGTTGCCGTATTGGTCGTAGTTTCGAAACAGCTCCAGATGGCCTTTGTGCTTGTTTTGACGTTCCCCCTCGACTTCACGTTCCCATCCGGAAATCCATTCAAAGATCAGTTTTGAACTCGCAGTATTGTTGCAGACAACGATAAAGACAGGCGGGACGCCGATGCCAACGTCTTTCCAGGCCGCAAACTCTTTTTCATAATGGGAATAGAGTGAGTGCAGGGCCGTTTGAAGCTCGTTCGGAAGCTCCAGCGGATCGAGCTCTCCTGATTTGCCTGCGCCCTTCTTCGGCATCTTCTTGCCGATATGGTCCCACAGATTGCGGAAGACAGGCGTCGCCGAATTGACGGAATTGTCCGAGACCGGAACGCGCGGCAGTTTGACAATGCCGCACTCAATGGCGTCAACGAGCGAAAAGTCAGAGGCGACCCAGGGAAAAAGCGTGCCTTCCTCGTAACCGGACCCCCGCAGGAAGAAAGGCGTTGCCGAGAGGTCGTACACGGCGCGAACCCCGACCTTTCGCTTGAGCGCCTCTACGCCTGAAATCCAGAGGCGCGCCGCCTCATTGTTTTCCTTGGCCTCGCTCTTTTCGTCGCCCTTCAGTTGCGCTTCCTCATTGGTGTCCGGGCGTTCGCGATAGCAATGATGCGCCTCGTCATTGATGACAACAATATTTTTCATCTGAAGCAGATCGCCACAAGCACGCTGCAGCATCTGTCCTTCGGTTTCGAGTTGCTCGATATCCTCGTTCTGCCACCCTTTCATGAGCCGCAGACCCACCGCGTTAAGGCTATGTGCCTTGCGTCGCTGAAAGACATGGTAATTGGTGATCTCGATCTTGGCCCTGTTGAGATCGGTCATCATATCCAGCGGAACGAGTTCCCTGGTGCGGTAGTAGCTGTCAGTATCCGACGGCTTGAGCACACGCAGACGGTCCTTGATCGTGATGCCTGGGGCTACAATCAGAAATCCCCGCGAAAACAGTCTGGAATTGGGCTGGCGTGCTGCGTTGATTGCTTGCCAGGCAATCAGCATGGCCATGACGGTGGTTTTGCCAGCGCCGGTTGCAAGCTTCAATGCGATGCGGAACAGATCGGGATTGGCGTCCTGATTCGCCTCTTCGAGATGGCGAAATATATGCGCATATTGTTTTCGATTGCGCGCGACCTCGGCAAGCCAGATGGCTGTCTCGACTGCTTCGACCTGACAGAAAAACGGTCGGGGGCCTGAAAAATTTTCGGACCGCCAGTGTTCCAGCAGCCGTTGGGTCGTGGGGGTGACACCCCAGTCATTCGGGTTTGGCAACAAACGCCAGGTTCCCACGTGCCCCCTGATCTCATTGATCAGCTTGGACAGATTATAGCTGTTCGCGCCTTGATCCTGCTGCTCGAGATCGAGGGTGGTTTGCTGCTTGGGCTGGTTCCTGGTGCGCCTGCTCCTGGGGACCGGTGCAACATATTCAGACCGCCGCCTTCCTTCGATCGGCGGATGGTCGAGCGGCTCCCCGCTTTCAGACAACGCATGGTGGCGAGTTGGCACGGCGTAGGGGGAGTTGAGAATCGGCTCCGCATAGAATGGCTTGGTCATCAATTTGCCCCCCCGGGAAAAAACACAATCAATCAATATAATAATACAATCAATCCAGATACATCCACCTTTGCAACCTGAAATGCAATCGCATTCCGGTTTGCAGTGTTTTGATTGCAGAAATTACTTTCGCATCCCTGATCGGATCAAATGCTATTCTTCTGTGACGTGTCCGGTCTTGCGTTCCGCCATCAGCACCACTTCAGCCGCAGCTCGCGCATCGTGTCCGGCGTCGTGATGAGAAAATGCGATGCCGAGAAATGAACTCAGGTTGGAAAGCCCGTAGCCACCGGCATGTTTCAATTCGGGCCAGGCGCGCTTGGCAACGGCAACACTGTCAATCCAGGTGATTTTCCGGACCGCTACTCCGTGCTTCAGCGACGCGGCTTCGATGGCCTGCCTGTCAAAGGAACTGTGTTGAACGACTATATGGCGCTGCAGGACAGTTTGCATATGCGCCATGATCTGCGGAAATGTGGGCGCATCCGCCACCATGTCCGGGCTGATTCCGTGCAGTTTTACATTGTACGGGTGAAATTGGTCCAAGGGGTTCACCAGGATGCTGGCGGTATGAATTGAATTGTCTTGCCGGACACAGGCGATGCCGATTTGGCAAATGCTGCCCCGGCTGTTGTTTGCAGTCTCAACATCAAGGGCGACGAAGCGATAATCTTCATCGGGAATGGGAAAGATCGAACCAAGCGGGTTCAGCGATGCCATTTCCGGCATTGGTAGGCGCCGATCGAAGCCGCTGCGGGTTTGCCTGGCGAACAAAGCGGCCTGACGGTCGAGCGCCGGGATTGCCTGGCTGCCGAGTCCGAGTTCCCTGATGGCTTGATCAACCAGATCTTCCGGCTCCGTCTGGATGGCCAGTTGAGACCCGATATTGTTCCAATGGCGCATCTCGGGCGGCGCAAGCCTGATGATCTCTGCCTCCAACGCGGCCAACCCGGCATGATGATCATCAATTGCGATATAGGCCGCACGACAATGCCGCCGGATCATGGCCTGGCGCACCTTTCGGGCAAGCGTTTCGTCCGCATTTGCTGCGCCTGATTTTCGGCCGCACCAAATTCGCCCGACATTGTAATAACTGGAGAATTTGTGACTGTAATTTTCCGAGCCGGTGGTATGGCGCTGATTGATCCGCTTGTGGAAACTTTCAGCAGGTGATGCTGTCTTGCCTATATAGCGGATATTGCCCTGATGATCCGCCAACGCATAGATCCCCCGCTTGTCCTTCGGCAGATCCTGCAGTTTTTGAAGTTTCTGGCTCTGCAGGTGTTCCAGGCATGTCCTTGCGTCAGGCATGTTCATTGAATGATCTTTCGTGGATTGAGAAATGGGAAATCGCGCTGGAAGGGATGATGGCCGGGTTCGGGTTATGCGAATCTCAGACGTTTGGTCCGGTGACCCGCCGTGATGAGTTGCCCGCTATCGCTGACAACCGCGTAGATATTCAGCCAGCGTTCAATGGTTTTCATCTCGCGGGCTCCGCCTTTGTCCGCCACGAGCGCCCTGCGACTTTGGTGATCAAAGTACAGGCGATCCGCCCTGAAAGAGCGCTTGCAACTGCCGTAACGCAACAGCAGGTCAATCATGAAATCCGGAATCGACCGCTGTTGACACCGTTTGCGCGCGTGTTCTGTGTAGGTGACTGGCAAATGCAACTCCGTGTTCATTTCGTGTTCCTTTCAGGAAACTCGAGTTCAGTGGAACTTTTGCGAACCCAGTTTTGCGCTCTTACAATACCCCAGTTTCCCTTGGGGTTTGGCCTGCGCCAGGATGGTTTTGTCATGCGCGCAAGCTGGGAAAGCGCATCATGATAATCTTCAACCGTCCGTTCATCGCCCTTGACGCCGATCTGATAGGAACCGTTGCGACGACAGGAAATCGGATCGAACAAGGTGTTGTCGGCGGCAACCGGCACAAAAACTGCCGTCCCTTCAATTTCGTAGGATTCATCTGCGCCCTGTCCCATTGCGCCAGACTCTTCCCTGTTGAGCCAGAGTGATGACTTGTAGTCCGTTCGATCCGCCAGCCAACGGGTGGCGGCATCCGCAGGAATCAATCCGTCCTCACCTGGATGCAGGCCGCTATTGCTTGAGGGAACGATCAGGTTTCGAACGCTGCGAATGCTCAAGCCGGTCATGGCCGAGAGGTGTTCGGCGCTGATGCCTGTACCCGTATCGACTTTGAACCGGCCCTCAGCCGCCAGAAGGATAGCCTCAAGCCTCGAGAGTTCCTGGGCCATGTAAGGCGTCTTGTCTGCCCAGGCCTTTGGAATGGAGTCAAAGAAGCCGCGCAATTCCTCGACGCGTGCGCCCACTGCGGCTATGCGCCCTTCCTGGGTCACGTCCGCGAAGTCATTTGCATTGAGAGGCGGGAGGCCAAATTTTCCGAAAGCCATGAGGTCCGTAATATCCTGGCCTCGCTTAATCACATGTCCAACCGTCCAGCCAAGATCATCCCAGTGGCTGGGCCATTCTTCCGGAACCCACGTGTCATCCTGGCCGTTGCCCAGAGCGCCGAGCAGCGTCAACATCGCCCGGCCTACAGCAATTTTCTCGCCGGTCACCTGCTCGAGCCAGAGTCCCGTCGCGATAATGGCCTGCTGTACAATGTTGGGCGGATCGCTGTTGAAATCGTCAGCGGCTTCGTTCGAGCGGTCTTCAAAAGTCTGTGTCATGATGTTTACTCGCCTGCCAAAAAAATAATGATATATGATATCATTTGTCATATGCAGTTTTTGAAAGAAAAATACAAGTGACAAATGACACCACTCATCATTTTTTAATGATAAAGCGGTTTTGGACAGTCATGCATCATGTCTGTGACGCGTCCGTCTGGCGGCAATGTTGTGCCATTGGCACTAGGCCTCGTCTCGAAATATGGAAGTTTCGTTGCAGCTCAGCGGCACAGGTATCAACCACAAAAAGCGCTCGAATATCACACCGGCGCTGCATCGACGTTTCAAGCCTCATGGCGCCATCCAAATAACGTGGTATGGCATATAGGTAAGCATCGTGTCACCGCGCACCATGGGTCGGCTCAGGCAAAAACCGTCTACCTCTTGCATGGCGAACAATATGCGATGGAGGCATTGCAACCGGGCTTACGGGAACAAAGGCTTGCATGCTGCAATTGCATGAAAATTCGACATCTGACGCGGTGCGGCGAAGCCTTTTCCTATCCGCCTGCCAGTAGTCGCAGAACCGGGCCGCTCAGCAGGTCGCACCTGCCTCAAACATATTCCGTAACCGCCCGCTGAAGCCCCCCTCCATCGCCCATTCGCTCTTCCGAAGCGCGATCCGTCACCGCCACAGCATCCACAAGTACATTGCCGTCGCTGCCGAAGAGCCGCAGGTCCTGTTTGGCGACGTGGAAGGGCAGGAT
>TARA_R110000751_G_scaffold290156_1_pt1 | contig 16602 bp, 15 predicted proteins | sample TARA_R110000751 | Tara Oceans TARA_R110000751 (sample SAMEA4398001) | marine metagenome | biome: Polar Biome; feature: [MES] marine water layer (ENVO:01000295) within the mesopelagic zone...; material: water (ENVO:00002006), including particulate matter (ENVO:01000060) such... | reverse complement strand
CCGTTATGAGCTGGCGTACCTATATTGTTGCGCAAGTATTTGATCATTTTATCTCTGTCAAAACCTAAATTAATAGCCTGTCGCAATTTTTTGCTTTGTAATTCTGGTGATTTGCTGTCTACTTTTAGTCCTAGGTACTCGGTATTTAGAAAAGGGGCCTTTTCAAGAGTTACTGAGGGGATATAGGCCTCCTTTAACTCGCCAGACGTGGTCAATAACTCATCTTTATAACTGGGATCGATGGCATTTATAAAATCTAAATTCCCTTGGGCAAATTCTAAGAATTCACTTTGTTTGTCTGTTTTAAAGGTAATGGCTACAGCTTCTAAGTAGGGTAGTGCATTTCCTTCTTTATCTTTTTCAAAGTACAAATCATTTTTGCGCAATACCATTTTGACATTCTCCTGCCATCTTTTTAAATAAAATGGTCCAGTGCCTATGGGTTGTTCTCTTAAGTCGCTGCTTCCCTCAGGCACGACGCTGCAATACTTCATCGATAGCAATCCTAGAAATGCTGGAAAAGCTTGTTTTAAAGTAATTTGAAGTTCTAGTGGCGCTATAGCTTTGATGCTTTCTACATTTTTCATGACCCATTCTCCAGGTGAGGCAATCTGAGGGTCTGTTAATCGCTCTAAGGAATATTTAAAGTCTTGTGCGGTAATGGTTCTCGCTTTCGCGAAAGCGTTATTAAAAAAAACATCTTCTTTTATATAAAAGGTGTAGACGGTAGCCGTCGTATCAATTTTCCAATGAGAAGCTAGATCAGGAACCACTTCTAGATGCTTATCCAACTTTACCAGCCCATTGTAAAGAAGGTTACACACCCAAATATTACGTTGATCCTTTGCAAAAGCAGGGTCTAGGCTGGTCACATTTGCATGCTCATTATACCTAAAAACAGTCTTTAAATCAATTTCTTGTTCTTGATTCTGACATGCAGAGAGAATAATAAAAGGCAGTAAAATAAGGAGGTGTTTATGCATGAAGTAAAGATATTAGGAAGTTGCGAGTATAGGGCATATTTAGTTTTTTTCTTACTAAAATTACTCTAAAAGCCAGTGTTTCTTATTTGATACGTTAGAGTTGTAAGGACTATTCTGCGGTTCTTTTAAAAGGGATCGTAGGGCTATTTAAAGGAAATAAAAATCTCTTTTTAATAGGTTAAGTTAATTTGAGAACGAATCAGATCTAAGATTTTCATCAATTCATGACTATTCTGATGGCTCATTTTATCACTTTCTAATTGACCAGAAAGAAGGCAGTTTTTCACTTCTTCAATTTCGTGTGTGTAACCGTTATTTATAAGGGGAGCCGTAATTTGATAGGGTTCTTTACCATAGATTTCTACTGTTATTTTCTTCGTGTGGTGAAAAGGTGCATGCATGATAATTTTCCCTTTACTACCGCTGATGACAGCTTTATTAGAAGTTTCTCCTAGGAACGACGATTCTAAAATGGCGGTTGCTCCATTTTTAAACTTCATCAGCATCGCGCAATGTTGGTCAATTTGAGTTGGCGTTAATTGCGCTACGGTCTTTGTTTCTATGGGTATTCCTAATAATAGCAAGCTTATGAAAATAGGATAAATCCCTATATCGAGTAAGGATCCACCACCTAATTCTTTTGCTATAAGTCGACTGCTAGGGTCAGTTGTGGCTAGGTAACCGAAGTTTGCTTGAATAGAATGGACCTCACCTATGGTGTTTTGATCCATAAGCTCCATCACTTTAAGAGTGCCAGGAATAAAACGTGTCCATAAAGCTTCCATTAAAAAGAGTTTTTTCTCTTTAGCGGTTTTGATCATGATTTCAACCTCTTTCAGGTTCATCGCAAACGGCTTTTCACAAATAACAGCTTTTCCAGCTTGAAGACACATCATGGTATTGTCAAAATGAAAAACATGCGGTGTCGCGATATAAATAACGTCTACTTCAGGATCAGCCGCGACTTCTTCATAGCTCGAATAATAGTGCGTTGCCTTATAGGATGCAGCAAAGTCTTTGGCTTTAGTCAGGTCCCTTGAGCCTACCGCCTGTAAAACGCAACCTTCAACTGTTATAAGGTCCTGCGCAAATTTATTTGCTATTTTTCCAAGACCTATAATTCCAAATTTTATCATGATGCTTCTATTCCTATCCTGTTTAACGAAGATAGATAACGTATGATGATTAAGAGTTTTCTTTGGATAATAACTCTTCTCCTAAGATGATCATTCTATCTTTATTACAATTCAGTAACCAAATCATACAGATGGGTCATTAGAATTATTTTCAAAGGAAACTGCGCTGCATATTTGTACTGTCTAACAAATTAAATACAATTATTATGAAAGCCTTATTTACATCACTCATCGTATTATTATTCTCTTTTATTCTTAGTGCTCAAGAAACATTCACCTTAAAAGTAACTGTTAATAACGCTTCTGTGGACGAAGGGAAGATGGTCTACAGCTTAAATACCGAAAACCAATTTATGAAAGCAGCTCCTTTACAAACTGCCAGTATTGAAATTAAAGATGGGGTGGCCACTGCCATTTTTGAAAATGTACCAGCTGGAGCGTATGCGGTAATTGTTCTACATGACAAAAACGCTAATGAAAAGATGGATTTTAGTGCTAACGGAATGCCACAAGAAGCTTACGGCACAAGTAACAATCCTATGAGTTATGGTCCACCTACATGGGCCGATGCCAAGTTTGCACTAGATAGCGATAAAGAAATCATCGTACGCTTATAGAAGCAAGAATGAGCCAAAAGTACTTGTGAGAAACCGGTAATGATCTCGAGAGACGTTATTGTTTTCTTGTTAATTTAGTCCAAAGAAGATAGGCTTCTATTGCTTTGATAATTAAATTCGTAGCATGGTTGTACTTATCACAGGAGCTACTGGTTTAGTAGGTTCAAAAATTTCAGAAGATTTACGCGCACAAGGTCATGCTGTTCATTATTTGACCACGAGACAAAGCGCTATTAAAAACGAAGCTGATTACAAAGGTTTTTTATGGGATGTAAAGAAAGGCACTATAGATGCTTCTTGTATTCAGGGCGTAGAAGCTATCATTCATCTAGCTGGAGAAACAGTTTTTCAAAAATGGACGGATGATGCAAAAAAACGTATTCTCAACAGCCGTGTCGATAGTACAGAATTGCTGTTGCGTTTGCTAAAAGAAAACGATCATCAAGTAAAACATGTGGTAACAGCAAGCGCTATAGGGATTTATCCAGACGACCAAAACGGTAAAGCTCTAAGAGAAAATGACATACCACCAGTAGCAACTAATTTCTTAGCAGATGTTTGTATCGCTTGGGAAGAGGTAGGAGCAAAGTTTCAAGATCTAGGGTTAAAGCATGCCATTGTGCGCATAGGCATTGTCCTTTCTGATAAAGGGGGGGCGTTGGGCCAAATGGCAAAACCTGTAAAATTTTATGCAGGAGCTGGATTTGGCAATGGTAAAATGTGGCAAAGTTGGATCGCTATAGATGACCTTTCAGGGATATTTATTCATATGCTCAAAAACACCTTAGAAGGAACTTATAATGGGGTTGCTCCCAACCCTGTCAGAAACAGACCTATGATGGAACTTATAGGAGACGTTCTGGGAAAGCCTGTATTCTTGCCTAATGTGCCAGAATTCATCATGAAATTAATGCTAGGAGAAATGTCTTCCATAGTTCTTGCTAGTCAGCATGCGAGTAGTGCAAAAATCCAAGAAAAAGCATATGAGTTTCAATATCCAGAATTAATGGGGGCCTTAAAAGAATACCTAAAGTAAAGTCAGTTAGTTATTAAATTGATCCCATTCCTTTTGTAGGTTCTTTTTGTTTTTTCTTATCATAAGAACAACTACAAGAGGCCAAAAGGCCTCGTATAATTCCAATATATAAAAAACTTCCCATAAATTCTCCTATAGCATAACCGGTGTTGTAAGCACTATTGCCAGTAGATTTATCTTCATCATTATTAAAAAACAGGTCAAAGCTGTTGCACTCGGTAAACTGCTTTTGTAGATGGTAATCCTTACTTATCGCTATGCTATTGAAAAATAAATCGTTTCTTGATTTGCTCTTTGTTTTTAAAGGTTGAACAATTCCTATTTGATAAAAAGTTTCTTTGATTTGAATAGTACGGTAATCATTATGAGTCATTTGATCCAGTTCCGCATCGTATTGATTGAAGCTAAACTCAGCTTGGTATACATTGTTTGCTTTATAGATCAAGTTGCTTAATTCCCTTAGGCCTACTTCACCATCTTTCCATCCATCTATAGCTTCTTCATAGTGCGCTTCCAGCTCCGTTTGATTAGATAAACATATTCTTTTATCGATTTTTGCGCGATGTTCCATAAAGGTCATATCATCTTCACCGTAAGCTGTCCAGCAGTCAGAGTGTACATCATCTTCCTCATCGGTTGATTTAAAAATTTCAATCGGCAACCTTATAGAAAGAATAGAATCCATTTCTACTTGCTCGTAGTCGTAAACGACTTCGAGTAAGTCTGTATCGAACAGTTTCTCTTCCTGCGCGATAGTGGTAGTGATCGTAAAAAGACTAAAGAAAGTGATTAAAAGAGCATGCAAAATTGGAGATCGGATGGGTGAAATAAAGCACTCGATATAAATAAGAAAGCCTTGCAATCATTGATTGCAAGGCTTTTATAAAAAAGGTAATATTCAGTAATTACTTAGTAGCAACTAAGTTTACAGTAAGTTTAATATCATCAGAAATTGCTTTGTCAGCAACGATATCTGTAAAGGTTTTAGAACCGTACTGTATTCCCCAGTCTGTTCTATCAATGGTAAACTCTTCACTAGTCAACATCATTTTATTACCGTCGAATTTTACTCCTACTGGAAAAGATACGTTTTTAGTAACATCTTTAAGAGTAAGATTCCCTTCTAACATAGTCTTAGCTCCCATCGTAGTTAATCCTGTAACAACAAATTTTGCCGTTGGGAATTTAGGAGTATTAAAAAAGTCTGTTTCTTTACCTTCTACAGTTCCCTCTAAGTGAGACTTTAGATTTGTTGCAGATTCTCCTTCAAGATCAGTCACAGTAATAGAGGTCATGTCTATCGTAAACTCCCCACTCTCTACTACTTCAGCATTTACTGTTACCATACCGCTAGAAAGAGCTATGTTACCAGTGTGGTCTTCTGTAGGTTTAGAACCTACCCATGCAATATTAGAATCTTCAGTATCTACTGTATAAGTAACAGCCTCAACAGTTGCTTCAGCAGCCTCAGCTTCAGCCGTAGCATCTACTTCGTTTTTGTTGTCTTTACAAGCAACCGTAAAAGCGATTACTGCTGCCATTCCTGTGATTTTTAAAAAATTACGTTTCATATTTAAATTTTGATTTATAAGAAAACAAATTTACATGTATATACAAGTAAGCTAGTTAAATCTATATTAATTAATTGTTGTGACATTTTGACACGCAAATTGGTATGGCAGCACTTTTGCCTTATCGCGCGTAGGTAGGTGAAGACTATTGTGACTATCTCGCTTTCGCGAAAGCGTAAACATTATAAACACCTCGATAAAAACGTGTTGAATTTATTTAAAATATACCGTCAGAAAATGGCAAAGGAAAAACAAGAGAAGGACCTGAAAGAGCAGGATGCACCAGAAGTAATGGAGCAAGAAACAGAAGAAGTGCAGGAAGAACGCAGTGAGGTTGAAATTCTTGAAGAGAAATTGCAAGTAGAGAAAGATAAATTCTTACGTCTTTTTGCAGAATTCGAGAATTTTAAAAGACGCACAGCAAAGGAACGTATGGAGCTTTTTAAAACTGCTGGAGAAGGAGTTTTAAAGGACATGTTGCCAGTGTTGGACGATTTTGACAGAGCGATGATTGAGATCAACAAATCTGAAGATGAACAACTCACCAGCGGCATTAAATTAATCTCAGGTAAACTGCGCAGTACTCTGATCAGTAAAGGATTAGAAGAATTTGACGTAAGAGCTGGAGATACTTTTAATGCAGACATCCATGAAGCAATTACCCAAATACCAGCACCTAGTGATGATATGAAAGGTAAAATCGTAGATGTGATCGAAAAAGGATATAAACTAGGAGAAAAGATTATTCGTTTTCCTAAAGTAGTGATAGGACAATAATTATGGCAGATTTTTACGACGTATTAGACATTCAAAAAGGAGCAACTGGACCGGAGATAAAAAAGGGCTATAGAAAAAAGGCCATTCAATACCACCCAGATAAAAACCCAGGTGATGCGGCTGCAGAAGAGAACTTTAAAAAAGCTGCAGAAGCTTATGAAACTTTAAGTGATCCTCAAAAGAAGTCTCGCTACGACCAGTTAGGTCATCAAGCTTATACTTCTGGAGGTGCCGGCGGATTTGGCGGTGGAGGTGCAGGAGGATTTGACATGGATGATATCTTTAGTCAGTTCGGCGATATATTTGGCGGCGGCGGCGGCGGCGGCGGCGGATTTTCAGGTTTTGGAGGATTCGGCGGTAGTCGCGGTGGGCAGCGCAGGGTAAAAGGAAAAGATTTGCGCATCAGAGTCTCTTTAACTTTAGAAGAAGCAGCAAATGGTGTCGATAAAAAGGTAAAAGTAAAACGCAAAAGGCAAGCGCCAGGAGTTACCTATAAAACTTGTAGTACTTGTAATGGTAGTGGTCAAGTAACTAGGATTCAAAATACTATTTTGGGTCGTATGCAAACTGCAGCACCATGTAATGTATGTGGTGGAGCAGGGCAAAGCATCGATAATAAACCAGACGGAGCAGATGCGCAAGGTATGGTTGCTAGTGAAGAAACCGTGACTATTCAAATCCCAGCGGGTGTAGAATCAGACATGCGTCTTAAGGTTTCTGGAAAAGGAAATGATGCCCCAGGAAACGGAATAAGTGGAGATCTATTAGTAGATATTGAAGTAAAACCTCATGCAGAGTTACAAAGAGAAGGGAATAACCTTCATTATGATATGTATGTAAGTGTGCCTGAAGCAATAATAGGGACTTCTAAAGAAATCCAAACCGTTACAGGAAAGGTTCGTATCCCGGTAGAAGCAGGTATTCAAAGCGGGAAAATATTAAGATTACGCGGTAAAGGAATGCCTAGTCTCAATGGTTATGGAACAGGTGATTTATTGGTACATGTAAATGTTTGGACGCCACGTAGTTTATCTAAAGAGCAAAAGGATTTCTTTGAGAGCATGATGACAGATGTTAACTTTGAACCAGCTCCAGAAAAAGGAGATAAATCTTTCTTTGAAAAGGTGAAAGATATGTTTTCTTAAAGAAAACTTAATGATTTAGAAAATTTTGTATATATTTACCCTAACAGACGGTCAACCAACCGTTTGTTATTTTTCTTTTTCATAGCAATTTTTCCCACCTCTTGTTTTTATAAGAGGTGGGTTTTTTTATGGCATTTTGTTACGTATATGATGATATTCAACCTTAGGGTATCCTATTCTTCTTCTTATCGCGACCATTTCATAATTTTTCCTATTAAAATCTTCTAAATCCTTAGTAATACCATATCCTTCTTGTTAATTTAGCGCAATTAATTATTGAATGGGAAACGCGCTAGAAGCTATACATATAAAAAAAGATTATGGAAATTATACAGCACTTAATGATGTGTCTATTTCTGTTCCTAAGGGAAGTGTATATGGATTATTAGGTCCTAATGGAGCTGGTAAAACATCACTGATCAGAATTATTAACCAGATCACCATGCCAGATCAAGGCCATATCCTTCTCAATGGTGAAAAATTAAAACCACTGCACATAGAAGATATAGGATACATGCCAGAAGAGCGTGGTCTATATAAATCTATGAAAGTAGGAGAGCAATGTATTTATCTCGCTCAGCTCAAAGGACTTACTAAAAGCCAGGCAAAAGAACGATTGAACTATTGGTTTGAAAGATTAGGAATAGAAGGCTGGTGGAATAAAAAACTTCAAGAGCTTTCTAAAGGAATGGCTCAAAAGGTACAGTTTATAGTTACAGTAATGCACGAGCCTAGCTTGTTGATTTTTGATGAGCCGTTTTCTGGTTTTGATCCCTTGAATGCCAATCTTATTAAAGATGAGATTTTAAAACTGAGAGATGATGGAGCGACTATTATCTTTTCTACGCACCGTATGGAAAGTGTAGAAGAAATGTGCGATCATATTGCATTGATCCACAAATCAAATTTAGTGCTCGAAGGAAAATTAAGTGAAATAAAACAACAATATAGGGATCGCAACTATGCGGTATCTCTAATATGTGAGAATAGTGATCTGGCATTTCAACAAATTCCAGCAGAATTCGATCCTCAGCCTATAGCTTTATCTGGTTTAGATAACACCCTAGATGTTCAAATTAAAATACCCACTGAGGTAGATGTTCCTATCGCATTAAATCGATTATTACAACTAGGCGAACTCACACATTTTAGTGAGGTGATACCTAGTGTAAATGATATTTTCATTAAAACTGTACAGCAACATGGATAAACTGTGGCTTATCATAAAGAGAGAATACCTGAATAAGGTAAGGAACAGGACATTCATCATCATGACTTTTGTAAGTCCAGTGATATTTGTTGGTGTGGCTTTGTTAATAGGATGGCTGACTAGTATCAACTCTGATACAATAAGAAAAATTGCTGTGCTTGATCAAACTGCTGACAATTATGCAGCACTTTTTGAAAATTACGACCGCAATGAATACATCAATTTGGACGGTATTTCTAAAGAAGCGGCAATTGCTGCGAGCAGAGAGGCAGATTATTATGGATTGATACTTATTGAAGCAAGAGAAGGACAGCTGGCAGACATTAGTTTTTATTCTGATGACTCTCCTTCCCAAGGTTTTTTAGAATCTATTGAAAACAAGATCAACAAACAAGCTACTGCAAATAACTTAGAAGATGCTGGAATTAATCTTAATGTGATTAAAGAGCGCACCGTAAATAAGGACTTGCAACTTCAAGACTTTACCGGTGAAAAAACCAGTAAAATGTCTGGATGGATTAAAATTGCGACAGGTGGTGCGGCAGGATATTTATTGATGATGTTTATCATTATATATGGTAATATGGTCATGAGATCTGTTATAGAAGAAAAGACCAGTCGCATTATAGAAATTATTGTAAGCAGTGTAAAGCCTATTTATTTAATGATAGGAAAGATAACAGGTACTTCTCTGGCAGGAATCACGCAGTTTTTGATTTGGGTCGTTTTAGGTTTTATTCTCATGCTCGTTGCCACTACTTTTTTAGGAGTTGACGCTTTTTCAAATCCAGCAAATGCAGATGTGATGCTCCAAGCGCAAGACATGAGTAAGATGGAATTGATTTTTAACGACATCGCCCAGCTTCCTATTCTGAAATTATTAGTATGTTTTTTCATATACTTTATGGGCGGGTACTTTCTATATGCTTCTATTTATACAGCTATAGGTGCAGCTGTTGATAATGAAACGGATACACAACAATTTATGTTACCAGTGATATTACCCTTAATGCTCGCCATATATGTAGGTTTCTTTTCAGTAATGGAAAGTCCGCATGGAACAGTTGCCGTTATATTTTCTTATATTCCGCTTACTTCTCCTATTGTGATGTTGATGAGAATACCATTTGGAGAAATTGCTTGGTGGGAGATAGCTTTAAGCATGTTGTTGTTGTATGTAAGTATTATAGGTGTTGCAATGCTTGCTGCAAAAATTTATAGAATAGGAATATTAATGTACGGTAAAAAGACCAACTGGAAGGAACTTTATAAATGGTTGCGTTACTAATTATGGAAATAGATTGGGATAAAATAGAGGAGTTTTTTACCTATCCTATAGTAGGATCTAGAAATACAGATGGTTTCCATTTTGATACTTGGATGCTTATCCTGGCAGTTTTAGCGATTTTGATTACCACTTTAGTCTTAAGAGGAATTAAAAAAGTGATTACTCGCAAAATGGATACTACAGACAAATTAAAGTTTGATAGTGTTTTTAAGTTTTTTAATTATTTGGTTTATATCATCGTTGTCATCACTGTTTTACATTCCAGTGGGGTAAAACTTACGGGACTTCTAACGGCGAGTGCTGCATTATTTGTAGGGCTAGGTTTTGCTTTACAAGATTTGTTTAAAGATATTATTGCGGGAATCACCATTCTTACAGATCGATCTGTCTTGGTAAATGATGTAATTGAAATGAATGGTAAAGTGGGGCGTGTATTTGAGGTGAAGTTAAGAAGCACTAGAATTGTTACAAGAGACGATAAGATTTTGATTATTCCTAATCATCTTTTTATGTCGGAGTCCGTTTATAATTACACGCAAAACCACCCAAAAACTAGAGAGCATGTACTGGTAGGTGTTGCTTATGGTAGTGACACAGAGTTAGTAGAAAGGCTTTTGGTGAGCTGCGCAAGTCAGCAAAAAGGTATTCTTAAAAGTCCAGAACCATTTGTTATGTTTAATGATTTTGGCGATAGTTCCTTAAATTTCGGAATCTATTTTTTTGTACGAGACTCTTTTGCAGAGCCTCGTATTAAAAGTGCGTTGCGTTTTGCTATTGATAAGGCCTTTAGAGAGAATGGAGTTACCATTCCTTTCCCACAAAGGGATTTACACATTATCTCCCGTCCTTCGGTCAATGAAGGGTCTAACGACAGGGGTAATGACTAGCGTCATGCAGATGCTTAAAATAAGTGTGGTTGTATTGTGTGTTCTTGCTTTCGCGAAAGCGTACTCCCAAGGAACAGACTTATTTAGAGCAGAGTATACCTATTTCCCTCAGAGTAAATCGGATAACAGCTTTAGAAGATTCCGGACCTTTGCAAATGTGCCACTTAAGGTAGATGACGGCACTTATATAGTACCATTTCTAGAATATAGGAATGTAGAATATATTGTAAAAGATGATTTTACACTAACCGATTTTGGGTCTGATCGCTACGAAAGTTATGAAGTAGGATTAGGCTATACGTTCCCTATGAAAAACAATTGGAGATTTGGCGCTCGAATAGGGATTCTTGCAGCTTCTAATTTTGATGAAGGAAAAGCAAGATCTGATGACTATTTTCTAACTGGAAGCGTTTATTTTATAAAAAGTAAAAAGAATCGAGAAGATGGAGGTAAGCCATGGCGGCTCATAGTAGGGGTTCAATATGCTACCACTGCAGGCCGGCCTTTTCCATTACCTTACCTCAATTATTATAGAGAGATGAATGATAGCTGGAGCTTCACTTTAGGAGCCCCCAAGATGAATTTGAAATACAGGTTCAATGAAAAGAATAATATGCAACTCTATGCGAGACTGGATGGCTTTTATGCAAACATTCAAAATGATGAGCCTACTTCAAGAGGTATCGCTGAGGATGTCTCTATGACGGTTGCTATGATAGGTCCAGGATATGAGTATAATTTTACTAAACATATTTCGGCTTATATTTATGCAGGCTATACCTTTATAAATGACATACGTCTGAGAGATAATAATGGTGATGATGTAGTCACGCTTAATGATACCAATACTTTTTATTCACGAATAGGATTAAAATTCAAAATTTAAAAATGGCAAATATTCTCCTTATAGAAGATGAAAGCGCAATACGTCGCGTTTTAGGTAAAATCTTAACTGAAGAAAATAAAGATTATGTGGTGACAGAGGCTGTTGATGGTCTTGAAGGAATAGAACTCATTAGAGATAATGATTACGATCTAGTTCTTTGTGACATTAAAATGCCTAAGATGGATGGTGTTGAGGTTCTTGAGGCTATGAAGAAAATCAAACCAGAGATTCCTGTAGTGATGATTTCGGGGCATGGAGATCTTGATACTGCAGTAAATACCATGCGATTAGGTGCTTTTGATTATATCTCTAAGCCGCCAGATTTAAATAGACTTTTAAATACGGTACGTAATGCTCTTGATAAGAAAAGTCTTGTTGTAGAAAACAATCGTCTAAAGAAAAAGGTAAGTAAGAATTACGAAATGATAGGTCATAGCGAGTTGATTGTGATCATTAAAAATATCATTGAAAAAGTTGCTCCTACAGATGCTAGAGTACTTATTACTGGTGCAAACGGAACAGGTAAAGAACTTGTAGCACATTGGTTACATGAAAAGAGTGCTCGTTCTAAGGGTCCTTTTATAGAAGTGAATTGTGCCGCCATCCCTAGTGAGTTGATAGAAAGCGAACTCTTTGGCCACGTCAAAGGAAGTTTTACTGGCGCCAATAAAGATCGCGCCGGAAAATTTGAAGCTGCAAATGGTGGAACGATTTTCCTTGATGAAATAGGCGATATGAGCGCAAAAGCTCAAGCTAAAGTTCTTAGAGCACTACAAGAAAATAAAATACAACGTGTAGGTAGTGATAGAGATATTAAAGTAGATGTAAGAATTTTATCAGCTACTAACAAAGATTTAAAACAAGAAATAGAAGATAAAAAATTTAGAGAAGATCTATATCACAGGCTTGCTGTTATTCTAATTAATGTTCCTACACTTAACGATAGGCGAGAAGATATTCCGCTTTTAATCAATCATTTTGCGTCAAAAATAGCAAAAGAACAAGGGACCTCAGTCAAAGAATTTGACGACAAAGCATTCAAATTGCTAAAGCAATACGACTGGACAGGAAACATACGTGAGTTGCGCAATGTAGTAGAACGTTTGATTATTTTGGGAGGAAATCAAATCAGCGAGAAAGATGTAAAACTTTTTGCTAGTAAATAAATAATCTATGACATCAGATGATTATAAAGCAACAGAGCAGCTTCAACTTTCAAAGTTGCCTACACTTTTAAAAAATTCTCCGTCAAAAAAGAAGACTGAAAAGGAACTGGGTAAAGTAAGAAGAGATCTGGCAAATTTTCAAGCGAGGTTGTACGCACATGACCGGCATGCGGTTTTGGTTTGCTTTCAGGGTATGGATACCTCTGGTAAAGACAGTCTGATCCGTGAGGTGTTTAAAGACTTTAATGTAAGAGGAGTGGTACAGCACAGTTTTAAGGTGCCTACAAATATAGAATTATCGCAGGGTTATCTATGGAGGCATTATATCGCCTTGCCGTCTAAGGGGCATTTTGGTATTTTTAATAGAACACATTACGAGAATGTATTAGTTACTAGAGTCCATCCAGAATATTTAATGGCCGAGAATCTTCCAGGTTTTGATAGTCCAGATGATGCGACAGAAGATTTTTGGCAAATGCGTTACCAGCAAATCAATAATTTTGAGAAGGAGCTTATTGAAAATGGAACTTTTATTTTTAAATTTTTCCTTCATCTCAGTAAAGAAGAGCAAAAAAGCAGGTTGTTAAGAAGATTGAAGACACCAGAGAAGAATTGGAAATTTTCAAAAGATGATCTTAAGGAGCGTAAATTATGGGAAAACTATATGCATTGCTATGAGCAAGCTATACGCCACACACATACAGATGTTGCTCCATGGCATATCATCCCAGCAGACGATAAGCCTGTGGCAAGACTTTTAGTTGCAAAAATACTTTTGGAGACTTTGTCCCAATTTAAAGAAATACAAGCTCCTGAAATGGATGACGAAGTATCTGGAAATATTAATAAATACATACAAGCTTTACAAAATGAATAAAATATATACCATTGGATTACTTGTTTTAATAGGTTCCGCTTTCGCGAAAGCGCAAACCTTACCAACATCAAAGGCAGATTCACTTATGCTGAGAAGTATCTATGACTTCAATCTAACAGAGTCTAAAAGTTACGAGTGGCTCGATTATTTATCTAACACCATAGGAGGAAGGTTGTCGGGGTCTCTACAAGCCGAACGCGCAGTAACTTATACCGAAAAGGAAATCAAAAAATTCACTGATAGAACAGAGTTACAGTCGGTGTTAGTTCCTAAATGGACCAGAGGCACGCCAGAATTTGCCTACATACAACTGAACGATCTTTCTACTATCAACGTTAATGTATGTGCTTTAGGAGGTTCTATCCCCACTAGAGAAGCCGGGATAAAAGCCCCGGTAATCGAGGTGACCTCTTTGCAAGAGCTTTCTGAGTTAGGAAGAGAACAGATAGAAGGAAAAATTGTTTTTTATAACCGCCCTATGGATCCTAAAAAGATTCAAACTTTTGAGGCCTATGGTGGATGTGTCGATCAAAGGTACAGCGGTGCAGAAGAAGCAGGTAAATACGGTGCTGTTGCAGTAATAGTAAGATCTATGAATCTAAGATTAGATGATTATCCGCATACGGGTGCTATGAGTTATGGTGACTCAGATGTTGAAGATTATATTCCAGCAGCTGCCATCAGTACTAATGATGCAGAAAAGTTGCACACTTACCTAGCAATAGACAAGAATTTACAGTTTTATTTAAAACAAGATTGTACCGTATGGGGAGATGTAGAAAGTCATAACGTGATAGGCGAAATTAAAGGAAGTACCTACCCTAACGAAGTGATCATCGTAGGAGGTCATTTAGATTCCTGGGATTTAGGTGATGGCAGCCATGATGACGGTGCTGGAGTAGTACAGTCCATGCAAGTATTACACACCTTGAAAACATTAGGTTATAAACCGCTACGTACGATACGAGTAGTTCTTTTTATGAATGAAGAAAATGGATTAAAGGGCGCTCGAGAATATGCAAAACAAGCGACACTTAAAAAGGAGCATCACATTTTTGCTTTAGAAAGTGACTCCGGAGGTTTTACCCCTAGAGGCTTTAGTTTTGATACTAGTGATGATCAAATGAAAGTTGTAGAATCCTGGAAACCTTTATTCAAACCTTACTTGATACATTATTTTGAGCAGGGTGGCAGTGGAGCAGACATAGGTCCATTAAAAGCTTCTGGTACAACTTTAGCAGGCCTACGACCAGATTCTCAAAGATATTTTGATTTTCATCACACAGCAAACGATACGTTTGATGCTGTTAATAAGCGGGAGTTAGAATTAGGTGCTGCTACAATGACTAGTTTGATCTATCTTTTTGATCAATATGGAATAGTTAATAAAAGGATGGATTAGAGCACATCCCTATTGCACATTCTATCTACTTTTACGCCTTTTGAGAAATCACTATGGCATTAAAAGATTACACTAAAGAATTTCCTAAAAACCTCCATATAGCAGTACCTATAATGGTAGGTCAAATAGCCCATTTGTTAGTTGCGCTAGCAGATAATATAATGGTAGGGGAGTTGGGTGCGGCGCAGCTAGCTGCGGTGTCATTAGGAAATACTTTGATTTTTATAGCTCTTTCTGTAGGAATAGGTTTTTCATTTGCTATAACACCTCTGGTTGCAGAGGCAGATGCTCAAGGAGATTCAGACAAAGTAACCTCTATTTTTCATTTAGGTTTTTTAATGTCGTTTATCATGGGTGTTTTGTTAATGCTTTTGATGTTTCTAAGTGAGCCCATACTTTACATGCTCGATCAACCTAAAGAGGTTGTTGATTTAGCTATTCCTTATATGAGGTGGGTAGCACTTTCCTTAATACCTTTAATGATGTTTCAGGCGGTGAAACAGTTTATAGATGGGCTTTCTAAAACTACTTATTCAATGATTGCGTCTATAGTAGCAAACATTATTAATGTATTGTTGAATTACGTTTTTATATATGGGAAATTTGGATTTCCGAGATTAGAAGTCGAGGGTGCTGCTATTGGAACGTTTGTGGCAAGGATTTTAATGTTTTTAATACTCACTGTTTTGCTTTTTTTTAATAAACAGTTTAAGAGTTATTTTTATTTATTAAAGAACTACTCTTTTGGGGTAATCAATAAATTATTTCATCTGGGTCTTCCTACAGCGCTTCAAATGTTGTTTGAAGTTTCACTGTTTACAGCTGCCATTTTCTTATCTGGTACGTTAGGCACGAATAGTCAAGCAGCAAATCAAATCGCATTAAACTTATCTGCATTGACCTTTATGGTAGGAGTAGGCCTAGGGGTAACAGCGACTATTAGAGTAGGTAATCAAAAAGGACTTGGTCATTTTTCAGACTTAAAGAGAATTGCAAGATCCTTATTTCTATTGACCTTTATATTCGAGTTAGTTTTTGCTTTTTGCTTTTTGTTTTTTAGAAATCAATTACCTTTTATATATATAGATAATATAGATGTAGTTGAGTTAGCGTCGAAGATTTTAATAATTGCAGCATTCTTCCAATTAAGTGATGGGTTTCAAGTTGTTTTATTAGGAGCTTTACGGGGCTTTCAAGATGTTTGGATTCCTACTCTTATTTGTTTTATAGCTTACTGGATAGTTGGGTTTCCAATTTCATTCATTTTGAGCAGCTATTATGACTTCGGGGTTCAAGGTATATGGATGGGATTATTAGTTGCGTTATCACTTTCGGCTGTTTTAATGTTTTTAAGATATAGGTATTTATTGAGTAGTTATGATGTTACTGCAGAGGCGAAGGCGGCGTAGGACAGGTTTGAAGAGTTGTTTGATGAGGATGTAAAATCATTTTTAAAATCAAATAGCTGTAAATGAGCTTGTTGTTTTTTATTTCCATTTATTTTCATTTTTTATCATTAAAAAGTTTGGTTTGTAATAGATAGTGTCTGTATATTTGCACCCGCTTAGGAAAACAAGTATATGTTTAACGAGGCAAATGTTCTTCAAAAAGGCTAAAAAAT
>TARA_R110000751_G_scaffold263059_2_pt1 | contig 16606 bp, 28 predicted proteins | sample TARA_R110000751 | Tara Oceans TARA_R110000751 (sample SAMEA4398001) | marine metagenome | biome: Polar Biome; feature: [MES] marine water layer (ENVO:01000295) within the mesopelagic zone...; material: water (ENVO:00002006), including particulate matter (ENVO:01000060) such... | reverse complement strand
TCATCTATTGGTCCTTTCGTGTTTAAGCACCTGTCTAAGGGTGCTGAGATGTTAAGTAAGAAAGCGAAAGATAAACCAGCCTCATCCACTACCTTAGCTATCGTTGTTATGATAGCAAGCCTTTTCAGTGTTTACCCTGCCTCTGCTCACACGGTAGGTAGTGGCCTTAATTATATAGCTGCACTATTACTAGCACTGTGAAGCGTTATTATAATCAAAGAAATATAAGAGTATGGAAATCCTGACGTTCATTAAGTTGGCTAGTCCTCTGATCCTAGCGATTATTGCGATCACTGGATATTTAGTCAGACTCCAAACTAAGCTGGTCAACTTGTGTATAACTATGGGTAGAGTACAGGCCCATATCTCTGACCTGCTTAGATATCAAAACCAATCCGAAGTCATCATCAAATCTGCAACTGTTCGGATAGATAAACTAGAAGCCGCTCTTTTTGCTAGATCAGAAAAAACTGACTCTGCTATTAAAGATATCTGGTCGGAGCTAGATAAAGATGGCAATAGAATAACCACACTAGAAGCTAGAACTGAATGAAAAGATGATCTATGAACATTGGTCACAAGTACCTAGAACACAGTCAGCATGGCCTTGGGTCTTCTTCAGCCCTAAAGAATGCGCGTGTCAGGGTACAGGACGGTTGCTTATTATTCCTGAGTTCCTTGACAGAATTGATCTTTTACGCCGGATGCTTGGCAGTCCTATTCGTTTGCTTTCTGCTTATCGGTCTCCCTATCACAATGCTAGGGTGGGGGGAGCAGTGTTTTCGCGCCATCTCAAAGCGGATGCTGGCGATCTTTCTACAGTTGGACTTGATCGAAAAGAGCTTCTTCGACTTGCATACTCGGTAGGGTTTACAGGGATAGGTTACTATAATACGTTCTTACATGTAGATTTAGGAAGACCTCGTGAGTGGGGTAAGGAGAAATGGAATGCTTGAGTTATTAGGGACAGTACTAACTGGAGGTGCTACTGGCATTATCGGATCAGTTATAGGAAAGGCGTTTTCTTTTATGGACTTCTGGGTTGATGAAAAGAAAGCGAACAATGAGCATGACAGAACCATCCAACTCCTTGAACTACAGAACAAGCTTGGTGCGCAAGAGAATGAGCGAGAACTTGAAATTGTTAAGACTAAGGCAGCAGGAGATGCACGAACCGCATCCTACAACCACGATATTTCTCTTGGGCTTTGTAGCGTGTGGGTTACTGATGTTCTGCGGTTGGTTCGCCCTATACTTACGTTCGCTCTCATTGGAATCACTCTAGTTCTCTACCTAAAGGCTAATCCAGGTGGTAGGGATGCGATTGAGATTTCCGTGATCTACCTCACATCATCTGCAACGCTCTGGTGGTTTGGTGATAGGGCCATGCGGAAGAAATAACGACTTTAACATGGTAGTGTAGGGAGAATGGCCACTGAGGTTTAACGAGAGAGCTAGGTAAGCACCCTGTCGGCTAGGGTAGGTGCCCACACTAGTCCAACTACTCTGTACGTGGCTGTGCTGCCCTTACAGACAACTAGGCCCCCTTTAGGCGACTCTATTGGGGGCTTCTTCTTGACTACAGCGCTTACATACGTGAGTAGTAGCCCTGAACTCCCAACCACACCGCCTAGCAAAGGAGATACACCCTTGCCTGATAGGTGCGGTGAAGGTTCCCTTTAGATTACAGTAGTCACAAGTTAGTACTATGCAGTGTTCGCCTTTAATCATCCTGTTACTCTCCTGTCTTCAATGATAGCTTTAAACGTTCCAAGTAGATACAAGCATCAAGGAGTTCTTCGATAGCTTCATCTATCCACTTAGCTGTAGGCTTCTTACATTGCTCAGCTGTATGTCCATACTTGAGCATACCCTCATCACTGCGATCAACCATCTTGTTGATGACCTTGTTAACAATAGGATCATCAGTAGGGGTACGTGTACGCCCACTCAATAGAGCCTTAGCTTCATCTAGGTTAGTTCTAGCCCATGCGACTGCATCCATGTTACTCACACTCCTTCTGTCCAGTGTCCTCATTAATGAAACAAGCAGCACCCTCATCTGGTTTAGCTACTAAGATACCATAGCGTTTACCTGCTGGCCTGAAGGTAGTGCAGCCTTTAGCCTTACCTTTCCAGCACTTAACATAGATATTCTTAAACTCATCGAAGGTCACGCTGTTACCCACGTTGATAGTCTTACTGATAGAGGAGTCAACGAAGGGAGCACACGCCAGTAGCATGTTGATGTGTGCCTCTGATGTCAAATCTTCAATGACTTCCCCTCTTAGTCCATAGTTAGCCCAAACATAATCCTTTAACTGAGCCACATTAGGGCCATCCTCAGTGTTGTATGTCCGGTCTACCTCCAACGAGAAAACAGGCTCAATTCCGCTACTAACATTATCAGCAGTGAAACTAATAGTACCAGTAGGGGCAATGCTAATAAGGTGACTGTTTCGCAATCCATACTTCTTAATACCTTCTTGAATGTAATCAGGTAGCCTCTTAATGAAGCCACTGTCTAACATCTCCTTTGTGTAGGCTGGGAAGGGGCCTTTCTCCTTAGCTAAGCCTACACTAGACTCATAGCAAGTGTACGTCAATACTCTCATGATCCTCCGTGTAGCATTTACTGCCTCAGGTGAGCCATACTTAATACCCATCATAGTGAGAGCGTTAGCTAGGCCAGTAATGCCAATACCCATACGTCTCTTCTGATATGACTCATCTTCTTGTTCTTTAAGAGGGTATACAGTACGAGCTACTACGTTGTCCATCGCTCTTATGACAGGCTCAATGTCAGATTCCATAGCCTTGTAGCTAAACTTACCCTCAGTCACATACTTAACAAGGTTAAAACTACCAAGCAGACAAGCACCAAAAGGGGGCAAAGGTTGCTCTCCACAGGGATTTGTTGCCTCAATAGTCTCACAATAGTGCAGATTGTTGTCACGATTGATTTGGTCAATGAATAGTACTCCAGGCTCAGCCCAATCCCAATTGGCTCTCATAATCTCATCCCATAGCTTCGAGGCATTGATACTGTCATAGATGTGATCATCAAACACTAGGTCAAAAGGGTCACCGCTATCGACACACCTCATGAACTCATCTGTCACACCTACTGATATATTAAAGTTGGTTAACCTATTACCGTTTTGCTTAGCTCTAATGAACTCCTGAATGTCAGGGTGATCCACTCTAAGCACAGCCATCATTGCTCCACGTCTGTGTCCTGCTGATAGGATCGTTCTGCATACTGCATCAAAGATGTCCATGAAAGAGACAGGACCGCTAGCAGTGCTGCCAAGGCTAGCGATACGATCCCCACTAGGACGTATCCTTGAGAAATCGTAACCAATACCGCCACCCCTACGCATAGTCTCAGCGGCTTCAGTAGCTCGTAGCATGATGCTCGACATACTATCTTCCACCAATCCTGAGACAAAACAGTTGAATGCAGTGACATCCTTTGGACTCCCTACTGCTGCTTGTATACGCCCTGCTGGCATAAAACGTTGTGTTAATAAGATACCCTTAAGCTCTAATCGGTGATCTTCATCGTCTGCTAACGCTGCTGAAATCCTATACATGGCTTCCTCGAAAGACTCATTAGGTCCTCGATACTTGTCAGCATGTAGCTGGTAACATACCTCTACTTGAGGTCCGTACTGTTCAGTCATCTATGTGTCCTTCCCTAAGTATATCTTCAAATAGTCCGAGCTTCTCTTCAATGACATCCCAGAAGGCATCTACTAAAGCCTCACTATCTATGTCTAACATATCAATGAGTTCAGTAGTGTCATACTTGTCAAGGATACGTGCTCTTATCTCAGTATAGGTCATGTAAAGAGCTCCTTGATTGTCTTTAGGGATATCCATTGATGATCATACCTTCCATCTTCTACGCCTCTACAGACTACTATACCCCTCCAATAGTTCTCGTTAGCAGGACCAGCAAAGCTATGGTATTGATCAAAGTAACACCCCACAACCAACGAATAAATCCCTCGCTCCTCATGGAAGTCTCTGAAGTGTGTGTGGCCCACCGTGTAAGACTTATGCTCCTGTTTTATAATAGCCCTTGCAAGGCTGACAGACGCAAGTGGCTTTGACATCACTGGAGTAGGGCAGACATGATTGTAGGTGACGCCATCAATAGGTTCTCCTCCCTCCATAAATTCTAGTACGTTATCATTGAAGGCATTCTCACAGAGGTCATCAATGGAGAACGTACCTTCCATGACACCAGCATACGATGAAGCTATATTGATACGGTGTTCATGGTTACCTCGACGCTTCTCTCGACGTGGTAGCTTCTTCTTATTACGTTTGTAGGGATGCCATAGGCGTTCCATTGCATCAGTATAAGCATTGATGTCATCAGTGTAACGTCTGTTGTTATAGCCTTGCTTACCTTTATCGTACGTACATAGGCTGTCCATGCTGGCACTATCACCTATGTCAATGACAACGTCAGGTCTTATCGCATAGATGAAACGGCCTAGCCAATCAAACCTATCGTTGTTGTGTGTTGGCTCAGCATGACTGTCTGGTATGATAATGTGAGTACTCATCCGAAAGCTCCTACTACCTTAACAGATCTAGATGTAGCTACTGCTCTAATAAAAGGATCTAAAGGTATAGGCCCTTCAACTACTAAATCTATTGTGTACTTAGGGGTATGCCTAGTAAGATAGCTTAGCAGTGTTTCTGCTCTTTTGTACTTTCTTATAACTGGTTGATCTGCTCTACTGCTTTTCATTCTCTTATCCACTCCTCAGGTATTAGTTTATCTGCGTACTTGAACCCCTTCTTGATACACCACTCAGCATAGGTAGTCTTGCTGCCCTTGTATAGTTTGTTGAGTGAGTTACCAAACACAAAGCGTATATCAAGATGGGGATGTTGTTCTTTAACATACATATGTTTCTTCCTGTCATTGGAAGAGAAAAGCCCTTTAACCTCTATGATTATCCCATTGGGTAGTGGGAAGTCAGGTGTATAGGTGTGCTTAGTTACTGGCTTAATGTATGAGATCTTGGTAGTCTCATACTTGACATACACACCCCTAGCCTTCAAGGCTTGGGCTACCTTCCACTCTAGTGTAGAACGGTAGCGCCCTTTAGGCTTAGCTCTCATCACTGTTGATCTCCTTGTTCAACTCAGCCTTGGTAAGCAGTTCTTGTAGTGCTTCAACGTGGTCCTCTAACTCAACGATAACCATCTCTGCCTTGGCTAGCTCGTCAGCTATCTCCATTAACTCAACAGCTAGATCATTCTTACTAGACTGTACGTTGTTAATAAACTCCCATATCTGTTTCATAGCTGCCTGTAGCCACCCGCCTTGTACACTTATTTCAGAGTTAGTATGATTATTAAGCATGAACTCCCATTCATCCTCAATGTCCTTAACTTCCTTGAAGTCTGTCATGCTCTAGGGATCTCCGTTGGGCTAAGCTCATCTAAAACCCTAGCATTGTGATCACTGTTAGCTGTTCTGAGGTCATCATAGTCTTGCTCTATCAACTCCTTCTGTTGCTGTATCCATCTAAACTTACGGTACCCGTAGGAGATGGACTTCAATAGATCTAAATCTCTCATAACTTATCGACCTTAGGCTCGTTCACGACAGTAGTAAGATAACGAGGACCAGTGCTATAAATATAGGTGTATAAGCCTTCTCCATCATTGGCGTCACTCCAGCAATCTTCCTTGTATGCACAGTACGAACATTGTGTACAGAGTTTCATGTTACCAGACTTACCATCAGCTACTACATCATAGCAACGAGGTGGTGCCTCTTCAGTAGCTACTACTTCCTTCATATGTTTGATACGTGCAGTAGCATCAATCATATCCATGTCATGGACAGTCATGAGTGCTAACTTACCCATTGACTTCTCCATCACAAGGAAAGCCCCTTTATCCTTGCCTAAGGCCTGCGAGTAGGCACTGATCTGTGCAATGTAACCGAAGGGATCATTACCCAATAGCTCACCATTCTGGAACTTCTTGAAGCCATAGTTGCTAGCAGACTTGACATCAACTACAGTACCATCAATGACACAGTCCATGTGTCCTTTGATACCCTCAATCTCTACCTCTTCCTGCTCATGTGTTACTGTGTGACCTGCTTCTTTAACAAGGAAGAGCATCAGCGCCTCAACCATGTGTCCAAAGAGAAACTTGATGTAAGTCTCAGGACGTAACTCCTCCTTAGCTACGCCTTCCTGGTGATCATACCACAGCTGCTTGTCCTGCTTACCTATGTTAGACATACGTAGGGTGCCAGCACGAGGCTTACCTGCAGTCTCAAGAGCCGTCTCTACTGCTTGCTCAATAGCAGTAGACATATCCCATAGATTATTTTGAGATTGAGAAGGACCACCTTGATTGTCTTCTTCCCATTTAACTTTATGTGTACCATCGAATAATGCATACACATCGTCTACTACCGTGTCAATACTCTTTGTCATAGCTTTTGTACCCTTCCTAACGGAGCAGCCACTGTCTTACCGTTAGACTCATCAACGATGTAGACTGCTTGTTCAAGTAGAGAGACTGCTTTTATAGTGCCACGTACTACCTGTCCAGGCGGTTCAGACATACGTTCATAGATAACTCTATCACCGTGTTGTAGTGCCATCTTTATGTAACTCCTCTAGCGTTTCAATACGTTTCTCTAACTCATAGGCCTTAGCTTTACTGTAAGCAGAGTTACCTGCCCCTAGTACCATGAAAGGTATACAGCCTTGTACAAGTAGAGAGAGGAGGAGCAACATTGCCCCTCCCCTTAGTCCTTTAACTCTACTCATCGCTGTACTCATCAACGTCATCGAAGCCCTCGTCGTCAGCATCGAAGTCGAAGTCATCCATGCCACCGCCTCTGGTGAACTCAACTAAGTTGGTAACTTGGATAGCGTTAAAGCCACCGCTTGTACCTGCTGCCCACGTAGGGCCTTTAGGGTAGGAGTATGCAGTGACACGTACGTTAGCAACAGTGCCATTACCTACGATGTCTCCATCCACGTCACGCCTCTGCTTATCAACTACCTTACATGGGTAGCCTGTCTTAAGGATGATGAACTTACCACGGTCAGGCTTGCCATCCTTGGGCTGGTCCGTCTTAACAGTGAGGCCCATATCTTCTAATTGTTTCACTGCCTTCTTATCTAGATTGCCTAAGTCTACTGTGTACTTCCCTTCTTTCATAGGGTTATACCTCTTAAGGAAAGGCCAGTATAATGTTCCACTTACTACTGCTTTTGAATCTACACTCATGGTCTATGTTCCTCTGCATTTATAAGGCTTAGCATGATTGCTACCTTACTTATAGTATGACATAGCTATTGTTGTATGTCAAGAAGAATCTTTACTTGCCTTTAGATTAGCTTCAGCTTGGGCTACGTCAATGCCTACCTCCTCATGTTTCTTAGTGTTAGTCAAGTAATACTTACGCCACATATCTTGTAGTAGCTTGAGTGGTCCTTCCTCTAAACGTATACTACTAGGAAAGCCTTTCTGTAAGTCACCTTCAAACTTACCATGTGGTGCACCAAGCTGCATACACATATCAATGCAGATCTTAGCGTCTTCCATATCAAAGTTAATGTCAGTCATTACATATCCTTTAACAAGGTTTCGCAGAAAGTATGGCAGAACTCTCATCTGAGTTCCGTTGCTTAAACCAGATCCTATTCCCCGTAGCTTTAACTCTAAGTCCTAACGGAGCCATAGCATACCGTTCTCTAGTAACAACATGACAACCAATATACTCAAAATTAGCACTAGAGTATTTAGGTAGGTCATTAAAATGCCTGTCCCATAATTGGCCGGGAGCGCAAGAAGCGCATACTATTGAAGCGCATAACAACATCGATAATTTAGTTATATTATAGATCATCTTTTCATTCACTCTTGTTATTTGTATGAGATTAGGATACATGTCAGTGTGTCTCACTCCAGTTGTTGCCAATGTTATACTCACCGTCCATAGGACAGTTGAGCTTGAAGAACTTACCAGCATCACGTATAGCCTTACACTGTATCTCTCCTAGCTGTTCAGCATGGTCACGTAGCACCTCTGTTTGGAACTCATCGTGCACTACTGCTACCTGATGGAAGTCTAGCCTTGCTCTACGTGCCTGTCTGTGCCACTCAAGCATAGCCCACTTCATTACTGCTTGTTCTCCTCCTTGCAAGAAGACAGACATTCCAAAGTGCTTTGATTTAATTTCAATCCATCGTCCATCAAAGCCAACCAATCCTCCAGATTCAGCTGCCCTTCCAATTCTAACTCTTCTAAATCGCTCAAGGGCTGGTGTATTATCAAGGAACTTGTCTGTGATTTGCTTACCGTCATGTGGTGTACCTCCTATGATGCGACCAATGCGTTCAGATCCTGCACCCATTAGCCATGAATATATGAATGTCTTAGCGTTATCTCTAGTGGGTAGGCCAGCAGCTAGCTGGTTCTTAGTGTGGATATCACCGTCTAGTACTTCATTGGTGTAGTCCTTATCGTTCATGTAGTGTGCTAGTAACCTAAGTTGTATACCAGCAGCGTCTGTCCCAAGGAGACAGTACTTATCAGGACTACTAATAGTCCAACACCCTCTGCAATCCGGCCCGTAAGGGGAATCTCTTCCAGGGATATTAGCCATGTTAGGACCCTTATGAGACATACGATGGGTACCAGCACCGATGCTAGATACACTGCCGTGTACACGAGAGTCATCATTCCATTCTCCATCAAACCATCCCTCTATTTCCTTTGAACGTGCTGCACACATAGCATACTCACCTAAGTACTTCAGTATCTGAGGTGCGTCAGCATGTATGGTAGCTAAGTTCTCTTCGTTTACTGCGTATGTATAGGGTTCTTTTAAGTTGAACTCTTCTTCAGTTATATCTTCGTTACGTTTCTTATCTAATAGTTTACGGTAACCTTTAGTACGTACAGTAGGTGACCAGTAGCCTAGTAACCGTTCAAGCTTCTGCTTAGTGCTATCAAGGTTGAACTCCTCGTATCGTATGAGAGAGAAAGGACCACCAACCTTACTAGAATATTTACCCAGCAATTTTAGACCTACACTTGATAAGGCACCATCCTTCTTATACTTAGGTGTTACTTCTTTAACGAACTTAGGAAGCGGAACAAAGTCTAGAAGGATATCTCTTTCTAGTTCCTCTGCTCGTGACTTAACTAGGGTGAAGAGCTTATGAGCTTTAGGAATGTCTAATGCAAAGCCGTGTTCACGTTGGTTCTCCAACAGGTGTTGCACTGTATGTTCGATGTTCCTTGATAACTCGCTTCCCTTGTCTCCACCCTCTCGCTTTAGGGCAACCGCTACCCTGTACGTTAGTTCTACGTCTTGGATACAGTACTCTAGCATCTCCTCTGAGTAGTGTGTCCAATCATTGTATGAACCTTTACCGAATCCTAGAATCTTACCCCAATTCTTAAGGCTATGTCCTCCTTCACGGCTATATTGATGTAGCCTTGATACTATGAGTGTATCATATACACGAGAGGGTCTGATCTTGATACCCATTATCTTACGTAACACTCGTGCATCGTAACTGATGAAGTTGTGACCTATCCATGTGTGTACATCCTTAGCATAGTCAATGAAGTTATCGAGAGTATCAGGGGTAAAGGTTGTGATCTCCCCCGTATCCCAATCCTTACACACTATACACCATATCATGTCCACAGCAGGGATGAGGCCATTGGTTTCAATGTCACATACTACTGTCTTCTTAGATGGTGGTTCAGTCATATTATCCTACCTTCGCCTGTAGCCGTGCAATCATGGTGGACTGCTTTTCTGCCAGCGTAGTCTGTAGTGCTAGCGCTTTAATGAGCCGTTGAATCTCGTCTGCTGCTTCCACGCACGTTGCCCTGGCATTGAAGTCCTTCGTCCGTAGCTTTGTTATTAGGTCAGCCGTGTTAGGCATCAGCCTTCTCCTCTGTATTATTCTCTTCTTCGAGCGTTTCATTGAGCCTTCCTGTATGCTTGTTAAACATGAGACTTGTAGCAACGCCTGTCCTACCACAGAACCTGTTCTTTACTACACGTACCTTAGTAGTGTTGGCGACATCCTCATCGTCGTTCTGTCCGTCACGTTCAAGGCCAAAGACCATGTTGGCAAGCTGCCCAACCCCTGCAGTACCTCGTATGTCAGACAAGCTAACCGTACCTCCCTCTTCGAGAGGCTTACCTGCCTGTCTCTTGGTATGGATGACAGTAACGAGGTTGTAGTCAAGGGAGACACACTGTGCCTTGAGTTTGTGTGCGATTTCATCTAGCATTTTCCTCTCGTCAGATGGGTTATCACTTACCATGAATGAGATATGATCTAAGATGATAGTCTTACAGTCACACCCATTCACTAGGTATGCTATCTTATCTTCAATGTACTCAATAGAGTTACCTCCCCACTTAGTCTCCATCAGGAAGACACGCCTACTACCCCATACCTTATCATGCCCTGCCTTTAACTCAGCATCAGTAACGTGAACATCAGGGAGGTGAACAGGCTTATCAAGAGCCAGTGATACCATACCCTTACCTGTCTCTCTTGGATTCTCCTCAAGCATGATCATACCTACGTTGTGATCATAGGTATCAATCATGGAGTAAGCTACCTCTCTAACGAAGGAAGTCTTACCTACACCTGAGCCAGCTATGATTACAGTCATCTCACCTGTACGCATACCATATGTCTTCTCATTCAAGCCATCCCAAGGGTAGTTGAAGGTGGTTGAAGTATCCTTCTCTGTCATGATATCCCACATCTTCTCACCAGTGAGTATATCTTCAGGGTGGTAGCCCTCCTCTGTTGCTCTCCACCACAAGTTCACGAATGTCTTACCATCCTTGTTCTCAAGGTATTCACCAGCATCCTTACGTTGCAGGTTCATAACGTGTGCCTTCTTAGGGAACAAACTAGCAACATTATGTAAGGCTTCCTGTCCAGGGGCATCGTTATCAAAGCATATCATTATGTTATCGAACGAGTTAAGCCATTCAAAATTACGCTTACAGTCACGGTATGCTGACTGTGCCCCATTCTTGATACTTACTACTGGGTACTTAGACCCCATCATTTGATAGGCAGAGAGACAATCAATCTCCCCTTCAGTAAGAGTTATGAACTTACCACCACCATTGAACTTAGACTGACCGAAGAGAGCAGCCTTCTGGATGTTACCTTTACTGGACATGACCTTAGGTACACTACGTATCTTGTATGCTAGTAGGTTACCAGCCTTGTCAGTGTAAGGGTAGTAGTGCTTAGACACTACACCTTGATCTATCTCCAAGCGTACATCATAGTACCGCACTGTATCAGCACTAATATTACGGTCATGTAACGGACCTACCTTAGTGTGCGAGAGGTCAGGTACCTCAGGGATAGTGACCTTCTCTTCTATTGCATTCATGTTAGCTCCCTTCTTCTTACGTTCATCACATACAAAACAGAAGACGTGACCATCCTTGAAGAGGACAGCCCCATCAGAAGAGCCGCAGTCATCACAGGGACCACGGCTCTCAACTTCTTTACTTGCTTGCGAGTACTCCATCATCGTCCTCCTCATCTATTACTTGAGGATCATTAAGGACTAGATAGTTGAGGATCTCATCATCAGATACGATAATAGGTAGAGCCGTTAAATCCCTAGCAGCAGAGGTACATTCTGTACATGGTGCATAGGAACCTAGGGTACGTTCAACCCTTATCTCATCTGTCTTGAGCCTCTTGTTACAGATATGACAGCGCATCTTAGAAGTCAACACGATCTTCATCAAAGCTGCCATATGTGTACTCGTAGTCTTCATGGTATACACTACTCTTTTCATCTTCCTCAAAGAACTCAGCGTCCCGTGTAACCTCACCGATAACCTCATAGCGGCACGTCCGTCCCTTAGCATTAGCATGGTCACTAGGGATAGACACCACGTCACGAGGGTTAATCTTGACAATCATAGTATGACCACCAAAACCCCAGAACCCCTGAAGGTACCCCAATGCACAGAAGTGCAGCCCATGTGAGCATGTGTTGTCACGCTCATCATCAACACCATTACGCTCCATACTGCACACATCACCCACCTTATTACTGAAGGTGTTAGAGTGGCGGTCCATGTAGTTAGAGTCAACACTCTTGTATGCTAGGAAGTGTCCATCCTCAGTGATAGGCATCTCAGCTGCCTGAAGGAAGAGATACAACTCACTGATAGCACGGTTACTAGGGTTAGACATCAGGTTATCAAGGAAGTTAACGAAGGGCGTTACGTTCTCGTCCTCACGTAGCCCTTCAAGGATACGATCACTGATAGCGTTATGTACATCAGTGTCCTTGTAACGTACAGTACCATTAACGACAGTGATATGGCCTTTACCCCATGTGTTAACAGTAGCAGCAACATCAGCCATAACTTCAACCAAGTCCCAATCAATAGGGTCCTCATTGACTAGCTTGTTCTTGATCTCATCATAGTTAATATGAGCTTTAGTGATAGTGTACGGTGTGTTGGCAACAATAAGATTGATAACTTCACCGGATTGAATATAAGCGTTAGACATTAGTGTATCTCCTTTAGCTTTATGTAATCACAGACAGCAGACACCACGTCTACCTCTGTCAGTGTATACCCATCTAAGTTCATTAGTAGTGGGTACTTCTTATTGAACTTCTGTTCATAGTCTTTCAACTTAGCTTGTACCTTAGTCTTCTCAATATCAACAGCTTCAAGGTTAGCATATATAGCTTTGTTATGTAGCAACCCCTCTTGTATCTTACTATAATAAGTAATGACAATAGGATCTAAGTTATAAGAAGAGAGATACATACTAAATTCCTTTGCTACACTACTAAGTACTATAGTACCATACTTTTCGCAGCCTGTCAATAGGTTTATGATTTTATGAATACCTCCTTCACCGTACCTATCCTTCGCTTCGTGCAGTGCTTCGTTAACCTTCAATGCAACACAGTTCTTACGCCGGGAAAACCAAGCAAGAGTGTTATCATATACAACTTGACTTAGCTCTTGCCATCCAGGTTGATCCTTGAAGGGGTTACGTACTGATCCAGGCACACCATATATAGTGTCAAGCTTAGTGATTAGGCCTATATTAATAGCATACTGAACCAAACTAAAGATATTAGTGTATCCAATACCTATATCATCACAATACTGTACTTCCCACGCCTTAAGGTTAACATAGAAGCCACTCGTCCTGGCAGATACATCAACACTAGTGTCAACCCACTGCTCTCGTAGTGACGTACGTTGTGGCTTCCATGTACACTTACTATCACCAGTGAACATCGTGATGATAGGGATAGTAGCCGCCCTCTTCACTTGATTAGTACCACCACCTATCCTACGCACTACCTTAGGTGCCTCAGGTATGAGTGTATCGAAGTTATGGTACTCATGCCCTCCTAAGTCAGCCTCAATAGATATCCACTCACTATCAGTAGCACCTTTGATAATGAAGATAGTAGGATAGACAGTGGTTGTGTTATGGTAATAGCTGTTCTTAACTGCCGCACCATACGTATCTAAGAGGTATTGCTTTAGACGTGATGGCCCTTTGTATACATCACTGTCCATCCTTAAGATAAGGTAATCTCCTCCTCCTTGTAGCTTAGTTTCATGACAGCTGTCTTTAGTAAAGGTCATAGTCTGTAAAGCGAACCTACTCTCACTCATGATATAGAAGGTCACATTATCGTAACTATTTATGTATCTATTTGTGTATGAGTTAATCTTAGGATCATAACTGGGGTTCAACGCTTTAGTACTGATCTTATATTCGCGATCAATCTTTTTACCTTGAAAGGTAGCACAATTCTGTATCATCTTAGCGTAAGCGTTGTTGCTTGACCCTGCCAGTAGTTCATTTAATGTACTACTTGCGTCCCACTTATTAGTACACTTACCAAACAGGTCAGGTATTAGTGTTGTATTTAACTCATCATATATTTCCTGATACCTGCTGATGATAGCTTCTATAGTCTGCTTATTATAAGACAACTCTTCACGAGAAGAAGCTACGTCTAGCTCACCTATCTTGAAGACAATATCAATAGGAAGCTCTAGCATAAAGTGTATGCTACTAGACTCACTGATGTGTGGCCCCATCTCATCATAGCTGATATTGTATGCTACGTTACCTTGTACAGCGTATGACTTACGTGACTCACGCTGCCTACCATAACCTCCATACTCATCTGCCTCTTTACGTAAGAGCCAACCCGATCCATCAAGAACACTCTCGTACTCCTTGATATCACACGAACTTCCAGTGATAACAGGACGTGGATCAAATCTACGGAACACTGATTCAGCTGCTGTCTTGAAGGCTTCCATGTCACCTGGAAGTACACCAATGTATACCTTGAGTCCATTGCGTAATTGAGTGTCATGTTGAGGTGTACCCATAGTGGTGATGTGAGGCATACCATCCTTATCTTTATAGCATGAGTAAATAGTACGCACTCCCTCATAAGTAGAGGTAACAGTAGCCTGATCAGTGTATGCAAAGAATACCTTGGTACCTAATCCAAACGTACCTGTTACCTTGTTGCTTGTACGCTTAGTACTGGTACCGTAAGACGTATAGATATCCATCATATCATTGTGATGTAGGCCTAACCCAAAGTCTTCGATAGATAGCCACGGTTCAATAGACGTAGGGAGATGAACAGTGATAGGGTCCTCGTTACCAGCCATGATATGTGAGTCCCATGCATTACATGATAGCTCACGTACCACTGCCTCTGGCTTATTTGAGTAGAGTTTATCAGATAGCATTGAGGCCATGTGTGCATTCATCTCAAAGCTATACGCTTTGGATACACCCACTTCACCACCGCTACTGACTTCATTGACTTGTGTGTGTGGTATCATCTTAGTTAATCCTCCAGCAACGGAAGCCTTCACTCACTGCACGAACAGAGAACTTAAACTTCTTACCATTAAATCGTTTACAGTACCAGACAGCAGCAGCACATATACGTTTCTGTTGTCTTAGATTACCTGATTGTGCTGGTACCATGAATGAATCACCTACATCCATCTTATTGAAAGGGTAAATACCTGTATACCCACCGTCTTGCCATCTTGGGGGCATCTTAATATCTTTATCAACCTTAAATACACTCATTGCTTTTCTCCTTTGTTGCATTATGTGTCCAACATTGGACGGTATTAAGCCTTCCATTCTCCTTCCACGGTGATAGTCTTCAATAGTTTATGTGCTTCTTGATGTGTATCACATACCCTGATACATGTCAACACACGATAGTCAGTATCATGCTCATCAGTGAGAGCACCCAAGTGTGCTGCACTAATATTAGTCCACAACCTGAACTTACCGTCGATACCACGTACGATATGACGATGTGTAGGTGCAGGTGTTCGACGTAGGTGTGACTTCATAATGTTGTCTCCTTAATAAGTGTTGTGTAGAATTAGAAGCACTGTGGTAACACAGAGCCCCAGGCCTGTCAAGTCTAGTAATATCAGTAGGACTCTCATCGTACGCACCTTATGGCTACCATAGTAAGAAGAGCAGCAATATACACTAGTGCTATAAGTATGAGCTTACCTACTTCAAGATCAAGCCAAGTCATTATAAATCTCCTCCGATTCACGTATGTACTTCAAAGCTTCAAGTCGCTCCTCAGTAGGTTCATACTCCTCGCAGCCACTATTACTGAAGTCACTGAAGGCTACAGGTACAGCAGCACTAACACTACCAAACGTATCCCACCATAGCACTGCTTCAGCATGTGTATCGTCATTGTACTGACGCATACAGCTTACTGTAGCACACTCAGCACTACAGAATGTCATGTCTCTAAAACATGTCATTTGTTATACACTCCTAACGTTCCAGGGTTACTCCACTCACTAAAAAGATTAAAGGTGGAGTTAACGTGCGTGACACACACCACGTGTTAAAGAAACACCTTGTTTCTAATGCCACATCACAACAGACAAGGCAGCGTCCAACATTGGACACCACCTTGTCTGTTGTGATGTGCTTAGTCCATGACAATCACACACTCCTTATAGATCATCAAGCAATTCAAGTAGATCATACTCACGCTTGAACGCAGCGTCCGACTCCATTGTCAGACGTTGTTCCTTGAGTGATGCAACCTTACTCTTAGTTGTACGCTTGTCATCACTGTGTTTGGTGTAGCGGTACGTCCTCTTGTCCTTGAACATAGCATCGTACTGATTAGGGTGTTCACGTTGGGGACACGGCCTATCAGCAGGGTCCACGCTACGCACTGGCACCACTGTCACGCTATGTTTGTTGGCAACACGTTCAGGTTCACTGAGGAAGTGACGTGTTCGTACTGGGTCACGTTTAAACATAGGGTGTTACCTCCTTGTGAATGCCTGATAGGAGAAGTCACGTTGACGTTGTGCCTTAGCACGTTTCTCCTCATCAGTTAACTCACGTCCTACTATATTAGGTGCAGGCTTACGCTCTACACTTGCACGTTTACCGTGCCACTCTGTGACTGTGTTCCCTGTCACTGGGTCGAATACTCGTACTTGATAGC
>TARA_R110000751_G_scaffold78016_5_pt1 | contig 16720 bp, 16 predicted proteins | sample TARA_R110000751 | Tara Oceans TARA_R110000751 (sample SAMEA4398001) | marine metagenome | biome: Polar Biome; feature: [MES] marine water layer (ENVO:01000295) within the mesopelagic zone...; material: water (ENVO:00002006), including particulate matter (ENVO:01000060) such as...... | reverse complement strand
TTTTTTTTTCAGGGCAAATGTTTTGGAGGGAAGAGATTTTATAGAAGCTATATTATACGGCGGTAATTTCTTTTTTGGTGATCACTTTTCTATATTTCATCAAACTGTTTACTACGCTTTCTACCTATGTTCTGGCATTGCGATTTTACTTTTTTGTCCAAATATCTTCAGTAAAAGATATAGATGGATTTTACTTCTCATTTTTACACTACTTATCTTTTTAATTTCGAATAAAGCGAGTTTTATAGCATTGGCAATACTACTTATCTTTCGATTAGCGACAATGAAAATTAGTTTCTTTAAAAAAGTGGTTGGTCTAATATTGGTTTTGGGAGTGGTTTCTGTATTTATAATGACTAATCCACGGGCTAAAGATGCCGTCCAGAAAATAATTGATGGTGAATTGGTACTGGATAAAAATGCAAGATATGGCTTTAAAACACGAATACTTATCTGGGATGCTGCGCTGACCCTCATTAAAGAAAAACCTATTTGGGGTTATGGTTTTGGTGAAACCCAATTAAGATTAAATGAAATATACAAAGAAAAGGAATATCAATTTGTGCTTAAAGAAACTTATAACGCTCACAATTTATGGCTGCAAACTTGGTTGGAGAATGGCCTATTAGGTCTTTTATTACTCCTAGCAATTTTTATAACTGTGGTTCAAAAAGCCATAAAACTCCAAAAATATCAAAATATCGTTCTGGCACTAATTCTTATAGTCTTGGTAAATTCCCTTTTTGAAAGTATCTTCAATCGATTTTCAGGTGTTTCCTTCTTTTGCTTCCTAGTTTGTTTTATTTTCTCTGAACCCGAAGAAAAAATTGCTGGAAAATGAAAATCAAACTAACTATAAACCATTATTTTACCCTCTACTTTTTCTTATTAATGGGTTTATACCATTATAAGGTCAAGCACTATTTCTATTGGGAATATTTCGAAGGATTAAAAGATGAAATTTTTGATTTTTCCTTAAATAGGTTTTTTGTCGTTTTTATTATATTTTATATAAACCTATATGTTTTAAGTAAAATAAGAAACACCAAATTTGTTTTCATTGTTATTTCAATTTTCTTCACCCTTCTCACCATTCCATCGTTAATTGCATTTACCTCTGGTGAAATATATTCACTAAAATTATTAATGTATCATCAGACCTTTTTTTTTGTGTTGTATTTCTTGTCAAAAATTCAAATTGATTTTAATAGGGTGCCGGTCGTAAATAAAACTCAAGCCTTATACCTACTATTGGCCATAACTACTATTGGCGTTATCCCGTATCTCATTATATATGGACCCTATATTAATCTAAAAAACCTATTGCTTCTTGATGTATACCAGACACGATCTATAATGGCGAAATTATCTAATCCCTATTTCGGTTATACCTATTCAATATTCACCAAGATTATTATTCCATTAATTATTGTTTTTAGTATAGAGTTAAAGAAGAAATTATGGGTTTTGGTCGGTGTATTTTACCTCGTCTTATTTTACCTTTTCGGAGCTCACAAAACGGTTTATGTAAGCCTTTTTGTGGTACTGGTATTTTACCGATTTAGTTTCGTACAATCGGTAAAATACTTTTTAAAGTACTCTAATATATTTATTGTAGTTTGTATAATTCTAGCTATGGTGGGGTACAATTACCCTTGGATATTGTCATTTAGAAGAGTACATTTTATTCCCACCTTGCTCGATATTTGTTATACCGATTATTTTCAAGACAATTTTTTGTACTGGTCTAATTCTATACTAAAAAACTTCATTGATTACCCCTATGATGTACCTCCAACCAATATAATTGGTGAGGTTTATTTCAACAGACCCGAAATGTCTGCCAATAATGGTCTCATTTCCGAAGGGTATATGAATTTTGGAACTTGGGGAGTCCTTTTGAATATCTTTATTGTATCATCATTTTTTATGGTCTTAAATAGTTTAAAACTACCTGCTAAGTATTTTGGGCTGTTTGTTTTAACCATATTTTCTTTTTTAAGTTCTTCCGTTTTTACCGTACTATTAACACATGGAGGATTAGCTTTGCTTGTTGTTTCTATTTTCATATTAAATAACAGGAAAATCGAATAGGATCATTTTTAAATTTTAACAAGTTATATTTGAAATCAAATTTCAATGATGAAAAAAGTTTGCCATTTAACTTCTGTTCACCCTCGCTATGATACCAGGGTCTTATTAAAGGAATGTATGTCATTACATAGACATGGTTATGAAGTACATTTGGTGGTCGCCGATGGAAAAGGGTTTGAAGATTATAATGGTATTCAAGTACATGATGTTGGTAAACCGCAAGGCCGTTTGAGCAGATTCTTCAAAACTACAAAAGCAGTTTATGAAAAAGGATTGGAATTAAATGCAGAAATTTATCACTTTCACGATGCCGAGCTCATGCCTAGTGGTATTAAGTTAAAAAGAAAAGGAAAAAAAGTCATATATGATTCTCATGAAGATTTACCAAGACAATTGATGAGCAAACATTATATCAATTACTTCCTTCGTAAACCTATTTCAGCCCTAATAGAATGGTATGAAAATTATGCCTCAAGGAAGTTTGATTTAATAATCACGGCTACTCCCCATATTCAAAAACGTTTTTCTAAATTAAATAAGTCATCTTTGGATATTAATAACTATCCTCTACTTAGTGAATTAAACACGGAAATAACGGATTGGGATAGTAAAAAAAACGAAGTATGCTATATCGGAAGCATTACTCAAATCAGAGGTCTGGAGGAAGTTATTAATGCAATGGAATATCTAGATGGTATAAAATTAAATTTAGCCGGGAGTTTTTCACCAAAAACATTTAAGGACAACCTAGAAGGTAGAAAAGGGTGGAAGAAAACAAATTATCTGGGACAAATCAATCGTGAAGAAGTAAAAAGGATACTCCGCGAATCCAGAGTAGGGATTGTAACTTTTTTACCATATGGCAACCACATCCATTCTCAGCCTAACAAATTGTTCGAGTACATGGCGCAAGGGATCCCATTAGTGGCGTCTAACTTTGATTTGTGGAAATCTATAATAGAAAAAGTAAACTGTGGTATTTGTATAAATCCTAATGATCCTAAAGCCATTGCGGAAGCCATGGAAGTTTTATTGAGCGATACAAGCAAGGCCAAGAAAATGGGTGAAAATGGCAGAGATGCCGTTCTCAATATTTTTAATTGGGAATCGGAAGAAAAGAAGTTAATTGAAATTTATCAGAAACTGATCTAAAATATGCTCTTAATATAAATGACAAAGTATTTTATTGTCTAATTAGGAATTTGGAGATTAGATCTTGAACAAGTGAATTCATAAAAAAATAAATTTAGTTTTTTAAGATTGGAAAGCTAATGTCTTCATAGAGAGTTTAAAACAACATAACAATGAAAATACTTACGATTGTAGGAGCAAGGCCACAGTTTGTAAAGGCGGCAGTAGTTAGTAGAGCCATCGAAGAGTATAATGCCCGCAGTAAAGGTGAACCAATAGAGGAATTGATTGTGCATACCGGCCAGCATTTTGATGATAATATGAGCTCTGTCTTTTTTGAGCAGATGAATATTCCAAAACCTCATTATAATTTGGAGGTCAATAGCCTCTCACACGGTGCTATGACTGGAAAAATGTTGGGGAAAATTGAAGAAATTTTGTTTAAAGAAAAACCCGATTGGGTACTTGTGTATGGTGATACAAACTCCACGATCGCCGGAGCGTTGGCAGCAAAAAAACTCCACATTAAGGTTGCTCATGTAGAGGCCGGCCTCCGTTCTTTTAATATTAGAATGCCAGAGGAAATAAACCGTATTTTAACAGACAGAATTAGCGATATACTTTTTTGTCCTACCCAAACTGCTATGGATAACCTAAAAAAAGAAGGCTATGACATTATAAAAAACATCAAAAAAATACAATGCGGCGATGTAATGTACGATGCAGCTCTTTTTTATATGGACAGAAAGGTACGACCAGAGGGGGTGGTTGAAAATGTTCCATTTGTATTATCAACCATTCATAGACAAGAAAATACTGATGATAAGAATAAATTGACCTCTATTTTTGATGCGTTGAAGGAAATTTCCAAAAATCATAAGATAATTTTACCGCTACATCCAAGAACTATTAAGAAATTAGAAAGCTTTGGAATTACCCCCGATAGTAATATTCAGATTTTGGAACCAGTAGGTTATTTTGAAATGATTTGGCTTCTATATAATTGTAGTTGTGTAATAACCGATAGCGGGGGCCTTCAAAAAGAAGCCTTCTTTTTTAAAAAACCTTGTATTACTGTTAGGGAAGAAACCGAATGGGTAGAACTAATTCACAATAGAGTGAATTTTTTAACGGGATCAAATAAAGAAAAGATTGTTGAAAAATTTAATGAAATCAATCATGATATAATAGATTTCAGCATGATTCTCTATGGAACGGGGAAGACGGGTCATCAAATAATCGAAGAGATAAGTAATTATGTAGCACCATAAAATATTAAATAATCATTGAAAAGAATGAGGTTATCAGTACTATTGCTTGGAAAAATTGGTTTAGCCAGAAAGATACGGCCATAGAACATCGCCTTTAGATTACCTTTTTTCAAAATATTTTATATAAGAGAAAGCTTACCATATTAAATAAAGATAATTGGAATAAAGGAAAGATTAAAATAGTGTTTAAAACAACTTAATACATGATTAAAGATAAATTAGTCTCAATTGTTACCCCAACTTATAATTCAGAAGGATACATTGTTGAAACTATAAGATCTGTTCAGAATCAGACTTTTTCTAACTGGGAGATGATTATTGTTGATGACTGTTCCTCAGATAAAACTCCAGATATCGTCAGGCAATACCAAAGAGAGGATTTCCGTATCCAATTTATTCAACTGAATCGAAACTCAGGACCAGCGATTGCGAGGAATACCGGAATTGAAAAGGCCAGAGGAAGTTATTTATCTTTCTTGGATGCAGATGATATATGGATGCCAAATTTCATTGAATTTAGTATGGAAACAATGGTGGAAAAAAATTCTTCTTTTGTTTTTTCTTCTTATAAACGTGTTGATGAGAATTTAAAGCCGCTTCTAAAAGATTTTATAGTTCCTAATAAGGTAACATATAAAGATATTTTAAAATCAAATCCAATTAGTTGCCTCACAGCATTTATAGATATTGAAAAGCTTGGAAAGAAGTATATGCCAATAATTAGAAAGCGTCAGGATTTTGGTCTTTGGTTAGCATATTTAAAAGAAATAGATTTTGCTTTTGGGATTAAACAGCCATTGGCTATTTATAGAATTAGGAAGGAATCACTTTCAAGAAATAAATGGGGTTTGATAAAATATCAATGGATATTTTATCATAAAATTGAAAAATTAGGTTTATTGAATTCGGCTTATTATTTATGTAATTGGATGGTAAGGGGATATTTTAAATATAAGAGCTAATATTTATTGGGAATACGATTAGGTTGTAATTAGCCTATTTTAGTAGGTAATAATTTAATAAGCCGAGTAGTGTCTACTATTACCATAGTTTATGAGATAGTCCTTAAATTTTATCTACTTTTGCTATAAAATATACTATAAAAATTGTTTTTCTTAGAAACCGCCATAGCCATTTTCATTGGAGCTTTTCTCCTTACTTATTTAACAATTCCTAAAATAATTGGTGTTGTTGAGTACAAACGCTTAATGGATGACCCCAACCAAAGAAGCTCCCATACCACTAAAACTCCAACTCTTGGGGGAATGGCTTTTTTCTACACTCTTATATTGGCTATTTTCTTTATTAAAGATAAAGATCTTTTTGATGAAGCCCTATATATAATCCCTGGCCTTACTATCCTGTTCATCGTGGGTTTAAAGGATGATTTAGTAGTCCTTTCCCCTGGTTCCAAGCTTATTGCACAAGTCTTGGCCGTTTCTTTTATTTTGTCCAACGAGAGCTTTACCATACACTCTCTTAATGGCTTTCTAAATATTAATGAGATACCCTATTATCTCTATATCGCCATAGGTGGATTTATGATGCTTACCATTATAAATTCTTACAATCTTATTGATGGTATTGATGGTTTGGCCTCCGTCGTCGGAATAATCATCATGGTTATTTACACCACTATTTTTTATCTAACAGAAGAATATTTTTATGCCTTGTTAAGCATTACAATGAATGCAAGTTTAATGGCCTTTTTAGGGTTTAACTTATCTTCCGATAAAAAAATATTTATGGGAGATACGGGCTCTATGATAGTTGGTTTTATGATTGCTCTTTTTACTTTAAAATTTTTGGCATTAAAACCCCACGTATATACTGATTTGCCATTTCTATTAGAAAATGCCCCTTTAATAGCTATAAGCATTTTAATCGTTCCCTTATTTGATACTGCTAGAGTATTTACAATTAGAATCGTCAATAAAAGAGGGCCATTTTCGGCAGACCGCAACCATACCCATCACGTTCTAATCGATTATTGGGGGCTATCCCATAAACAAGCCAGTTTTATTATCGGCTGTTTTAATTTATTGTTTGTGATACTTTTCATTGTTCTAGGTAGTACTGCCAAGAATATGGGAATGGTGATTTTTCTGGTATCCGTTGTAATTTTTTTAGGATATATCTTTTTCAAATTTAACTACAGTTTTTCCACCTTAAAACAGAAGATTAGAATTAAACGTAAAGTCGAGCAGATAAAGGAAAAGGTTGAAAACCCCATTAAAAAGAAAAAATCCCAGAAGAAGCCTAAAGAATAACAAATGAAAAAAGTACTTATCACCGGGGCAGCCGGATTTTTGGGATCGCACTTATGCGATCGCTTTATAAAGGAAGGATATTACGTTATTGCCATGGACAACCTTATTACCGGTGACCTAAAGAACATTGAACATCTTTTTCCCTTGGAACAATTTGAGTTCCAACACCACGATGTGTCCAAATTTGTGCATATTCCGGGTAAGCTGGACTATATCCTTCATTTTGCCTCCCCGGCCAGTCCCATAGATTACTTAAAGATCCCCATTGAAACCCTAAAGGTAGGTTCCCTGGGCACCTTAAACTTATTGGGCCTTGCCAAAGAAAAAAAGGCCAGGATATTGGTAGCCTCTACTTCGGAGGTGTACGGTGATCCCTTGGTACATCCACAAAATGAGAACTATTACGGCAACGTTAGTCCAATAGGGCCACGCGGGGTTTACGATGAGGCCAAACGGTTTATGGAATCCATCACCATGGCCTACCATCGCTTTCACGACGTGGATACGAGAATCGTTCGTATTTTCAATACCTATGGCTCCAGAATGCGACTGAACGACGGAAGGGTGGTCCCTGCATTCATGGGTCAAGCCCTGAGAGGAGAGGACCTTACCGTTTTCGGGGACGGTTCCCAGACCCGATCCTTTTGTTATATAGACGATCAGGTAGAGGGCATCTACCGTTTGTTGATGAGCAATTACACGGACCCCGTAAATATTGGCAATCCCCATGAAACCACGATCAAGGAGTTTGCAGAAGAAATTATTAAACTCACTGGAACGGACCAGAAAATAATCTACAAACCCCTTCCAAAAGACGACCCCATGCAGCGGGAACCCGACATTAGCAGGGCCAAGGAAATCCTAGGTTGGGAACCTAAGGTGAACAGGGCCGAGGGACTTAAAAAAGTATACGAATATTTTAAATCCCTGTCCCCCGAGGAACTTCAGAAAAAAGAACATAGGGATTTCACGGCCAAGTAAAAAATTTCAAGGAATACAAAAATAAGTGAACAGTTGCAGTAGCAAGTGGTCAGAAGGCGTAGGATTCAAGGTTGACCTATCATTTTTTCCTTTTCACCCTTCCCCAAGTGTTCTTTAGCATTTTGTTATAGCATACAGCTTAAAGTCTATTGCTATTCCCTTTAAAAACTTCCAGAAAGACAAAAACCCAACGGATTTATTTTAACCCAAGTAGGCACATATTCCATTTCAAACCGTATTTTTGGGGAAATTTTTTAAGAATGAACATCTTGATCCTTGGTGCCGGAGGGCGCGAACATACCTTAGCTTGGAAGCTAAAACAAAGTCCAAAACTTAAAAATCTTTATGTAGCTCCCGGTAATGCGGGCACCGCTGCCATAGCCAAAAATGTACCCATTGGAGTAAACGATTTTGAGGCCATTAAGAAATGTGTGCTGTCAGAAGATATCGAAATGGTCATTGTAGGGCCAGAGGATCCCTTGGTTAATGGGGTGCACGATTTTTTCCTCAATGATGCCGACTTAAAAAATATTCCAGTCATTGGCCCACAAAAAGCAGCGGCTACCCTGGAAGGCAGCAAGCAGTTTGCCAAGGAGTTCATGATGCGCCATAACATCCCTACCGCTGCCTATGAAAGTTTTACCGCTGAAACCTTGGAAAAAGGCTATACTTTTTTGGAAACCCTCAAGCCACCTTATGTATTAAAAGCGGACGGATTGGCTGCAGGGAAAGGGGTTTTGATACTAAATAACCTACAGGAAGCCAAGGACGAACTGAAAACTATGTTGATCGACTCCAAATTTGGGGCTGCAAGCACTACTGTAGTAATTGAGGAGTTTTTGGATGGGATTGAACTTAGTTGTTTTGTGCTGACTGATGGAAAAGGATTTAAGGTCCTACCCACCGCAAAAGATTATAAAAGAATTGGTGAAGGTGATACCGGATTGAATACAGGCGGTATGGGGGCCATTTCCCCAGTTCCTTTCGCAGATAAGCTTTTTATGGCAAGAGTGCTTGAGCGAATCGTAAAGCCTACCGTAGAGGGCTTTAAATTGGACAATCTACCTTATAAGGGATTTGTGTTCATAGGTTTGATAAAAGTAGGGGACGAACCAAAAGTAATTGAATACAATGTGCGAATGGGCGATCCTGAAACCGAGGTGGTAATACCAAGAATTAAAAATGATCTGGTCGAAGTTTTTGAAGCCGTTGCAAACCAAAACTTGGATAGCATCGATCTGGAAATAGATGAACGTGCTGCCACCACAGTAATGGCAGTGTCCGGAGGTTATCCGGAAGCTTATGGGAAAGGAATGGAAATAACAGGTTTTGAGAATATAGAAGATGCCGTGGTATTCCATGCCGGAACCGAATTAAAAGAAGACAGGGTGTTGACCAATGGAGGTAGGGTTATGGCGGTCACCGCATATGGTGCCGATTACAAGGAAGCACTAAAGAAATCCTATAAAAACATGGAGAAACTTCAATTCGATAAAATGTACTATCGCAAAGACCTGGGATTCGATCTTTAATAATCAACAAAATATAGTATTTCTATATTTTGGTATAAGAAAGGGGATAGCAAAAGCTATCCCCTTTCTTATATACTTTGTTCTTAAATTTTATTCAGGAAAAACCACAGCTTCAAAAAGAAGCCATGTTTCTAAAGGAAATACAACTAATATTTATAGGTAGGAGTGTGCGGTTGCGTCTTTATTCTCCTCACCACTATCATTGTATTTTTTCAACTCCAACATCCAATAAACAAAGGCAGCAGAACCGATAAGCATAAAAATCCAATTTAATGTGTTGGCTCCCCACCAATTCTCCATAGCACGCATGGCGTCAAATGGTGCAAAAAGCACATTTACAAATAAATCCTCTATACCGTAAAAAAATGAATCCATCTTAATTATATTTACCATGCAAAAATATAAAAACCTAGGATGATTTCAAGCATTTTTGGAAGAACAAAACCAATAAATTATATAATACTTCTGGTATTCCTATTTTTTTTCTATTGGTTTGTCCATTTTTTCATGTTCCAAAAATCGTATTCACCAGAACAATTATTGGGACAAACAGTGATTCTTGGGTTCCTATCGTTCAGTATTTTTGTGGTCAATTTTATTGTGTTGAGAAATAAGATTACAGGTGGCAATTCCTTGGCAATCCTATTTTACACCCTGTTAATTGTACTTTTTCCGGAAGTGCTCATAGATTCCAATGCCATTCTATGTAGTTTTTTTTTATTGCTCTCCATCCGTAGAATCCTGAGTTTCCGCAGTCTCAAAAACATTAAATTAAAAATTTTCGATGCCACTTTTTGGATATTGATAGCCAGCCTATTCTATGACTGGGCCATATTGTATCTCGTTGTCGTAATTGTTGCCATATACTTTTATGAACCAAAAAATATTACAAATTGGTTGGTCCCATTCACTGCAATTATTGCTATGGTACTAATTATGCTGGCAGTTCTGGCGCTTGGTAATAATACGGATTTTTTAAGAGATCATTATTATTTCGACTTTCAGTTCAATGCTGTTTATTTCTATGACTATAGCAATAGCACCATTTTATTTCTTTATGTTTCCATTGTTTTGCTTTGTGGTTTTTTGGCTTTTTTAAAACTGGGTAGTGTAGGAGTAGGCAAAATAGTGACCATGCGCCTTGTGGTCCTGTTCTTTTTTATAGGCTTGTTGGTGAAAGTTTTGAAATCCGCCCCTGACACCCACCCTATTTTAATTACCTTTTTCCCCGCAGTAGTTTTTATAACCACTTATGTCCAATCCATTAAAAAGGATAGTGTCCGTGAAATTGTATTAATGGCATCCGTTATAGTTCCCTTTATCGTTTTTCTGACCAATGCGCTTATGAAGTAAACTACCTCGGGGCAAGCCCACGAGGCATTGAAAGGAAATTCAATTTTGATTTCGACGCAAGCGTCGGAGCACCCGCCTGCGGCAGGCAGGTTTAAATCTCGATTATCGAGTAAAATAGCCCATAGCAGTGCTCTTTTACCAATCTATAATGAGAACTCCAAAAACATTCCCCTTTACACAAATAATTACTCAAAAGGACTAAGCAAAAATAGCCTTTAAATAAATAAAATCCGTTTTTTAAATAAACGGTATCTTTGCCGTAAAATATTGTCTTTATGTTCAGTGATTTTGCCTTTAAAATATTTGAAGAAAGCATAGAAAAATATCATCTAAAGGATGACGTATCCCAAGAGTTTAACAACCCCTATCCAAAGGACGATATATCCCATCTCCTATATCGTAAAAATTGGATAGATACTGTGCAATGGCACTATGAAGACATTATACGTGACCCCAATATTGAACCGGTAGCCGCACTAAAATTAAAAAGACAGATTGATGCTAGTAATCAAGATAGGACAGACCTGGTGGAATTTATTGATGGTTACTTTCTAAATAAATACCAATTGGTAGAAAAAAGGACGGATGCCACTATAAATACGGAAAGTCCGGCTTGGGCAGTAGACCGACTGTCCATTTTGGCCCTGAAAATATACCATATGCAGGAAGAGGTAAATAGAACGGATGCCTCCCAAGAACATATCCAAAAATGCCAAAATAAACTGAATGTCCTTTTGGAACAGAAGAAGGACCTATGTTCTGCGATAGATCAATTATTAAAGGACATCGAATCTGGGAAAAAATACATGAAAGTGTACAAGCAGATGAAAATGTACAATGATAATGAACTAAATCCTGTTCTACGCAAAGCTCCCTAAACCAAAAATTGCCATCCCTTATTTGAGGGATCAACGAATATATAAATGGAAAGAGCGCCAAAAACTCCCGTTACCTCCAGAAATGGCAGTGCAAAACCTGCCTCTTTAACCGGGAATCGAATACATATTCTGGTAATTCGATTGTCGGCCATGGGTGATGTGGCCATGACCGTTCCTGTTATATCGGCCTTGGTGGAACAACATCCACACATTAAAGTTACCGTACTGACCAGAGCGTTTTTTAGCCCCCTTTTTTATGAACTTAAAAATGTAACGATTTATGAAGCGGATGTAAAGGGCCAACACAAAGGCGTTTTTGGACTTTGGAAGCTCTACAAGAAACTTAAAGGCCTGAACATAGATATGGTTGCCGATCTGCACAATGTACTCCGTAGCAATGTCCTTAAAGCTTATTTTAATCTAGGATCCATTCCGTTTATTCAAGTGGATAAGGGAAGGGTAGAGAAGAAAGCATTGACCTCCCTGAACCATAAGGTTTTTGAACCCTTGAAAACTACCCACCAGCGATATGCGGATGTTTTTGGGAAATTGGGAATACCTATAGATTTGGAAAATGCTGGTCCACTGCCTAAAAGGGCAATAACTCCTTCCACAATGGAATTGGTTAAGGGCAAAGAGCAAAAATGGATAGGCATTGCTCCTTTTGCAGCCTTTGATGGTAAAATGTATCCTTTGGATTTGATGGAAAAGGTTGTTACTGCATTAAACGCAACCGATCATTACAAAATTCTGTTTTTTGGTGGTGGGGAAAAGGAAAAGGGACTATTGAATAAATGGGCCGATAAATTCCGCAATAGTACTAATCTGGTGGGCAAATTGACTTTCAAGGAAGAAGTGGCCTTAATCTCCCAGCTAAAACTAATGTTGGCCATGGATAGTGGCAATGCCCATTTGGCAGCATTATTTGGGATCCCTACCATAACTTTGTGGGGAGTTACCCATCCCTATGCAGGATTCTATCCGTTTAAACAAGATCCCCAAAATGCCTTATTGGCGGATAGGGAGCAATTTCCATTGATCCCAACCTCGGTCTATGGAAACAAATATCCACCTGGGTATGAAAATGTGATGCGCTCCATTGCTCCTGAAGATGTTCTTTCGAAAATTGAGGAAATCCTAAATAGTAAAATATTACCGTAGATAGTCGGGTGATTTTGCGAAGCGTGAAATGAAAGCAGCTGGGTTGACTAGCCTAGTCACATCGACAGAGTACAGCATGAGCGCCAAGAAGTCGCACAATTAGCCTTATAATCCGAAGACCTTGGGCAGCGTGGGAATTCTATCCTAGATGAATTGAGCCACATGTGTGATTTCTCCCTCTGGTCGAAATGACAACGATACCCACTTCAATCTAATTATTAAACTATGCCGGTTCTTTGTGCTCTATTAGTTTGAAGTATTGACGAAGCTGTTGAATATACTTATATCGCAACATTTTACTATTGCCTTCAACCATTAAAGTCCGTATCCCGATATAGGACGAAATGAGGTAGGTAGCCACAGCTTCACTATCTACATGCCTGTCTACATATCCATCTGTTTTTCCTTTTTGAAGGGCCGTTACCAAATTAACTTCCCATACCTTCAAAATGTCCTGTAGGTAGTTCATTATGTCCGGGTTCTTCCCGTTAAATTCGGTAATGAAGTTGCTCAAAACGAATCCATAATCCAGGAAATTATGCTCTGCAGTTTCCAAGGCATCATCAAAACAGGCAACAATCTTGTTCAAGGGATCTTCTTGGCCTTCAATAGGTTCAATTAAACTACTGTACACCTTTCTAAAAAGCAGGTTCTGGACAATACTTATAAAATACTCCTCCTTGGATTGAAAATGATAATAGAAGGCCCCTTTGGAAAGGGAGAGTTCCTTTAAAATATCATCTATGCTTGTATTAAAATAGCCCTTTTGGTAAAAAACCTCTAAGCCGGTAGTTTGTATACGTTGCATGGTAGCCATGCGTTTCAATTGTTTATCCATAAGATTTGGTTTTCGGTAAACAGACCTTTAAGTCTGTTACCCTAACTCCAATTATGGCCTTTTATTTAAAAAAAAGTGCTAAAATTAAGTTTAAATCGATAAAAGGCACTAAAAAACTTTAGTTAAGCAATTTTTTTAACCTCAACAAACCAATTGGTCCTTTCGCCTGCGATTTGCAAGGAACCTCTTTGGCATAATATTAAATAGCGATTTTAGGTAACGGACCCCTGACAACTACTCCCCGCTCCTGCCGTACAACCAAAACAGTGTTGTGAAACTATAATGTTCCTATCTGTAAGAGCCTCTTCGTTATAGTCCTTTATGTGTTTGATTTTGCTGGCCACTTTCAGGCCCAACATCTGATTGAAGTCGCAATCATACAACCATCCATCCCAACTCACCGAAATGGTATTGGTACACATAACATTTTCCACAGCAGACGGGTTATAAGCCTCTACTAGGGAATACATATAATCCTCATAATTGCCTGAAGCCATCAAATAATCCAAAAAACGTGCAATTGGTAAATTTGTTATGGCAAAGAGATTATGGAATTGAATTTCAAAATCCTCTATTAGCGCCTTCTTAAAGTCGCGCTCCAGCGCCAACTGGTCTCCCGGTAAAAAAGCGCCGGACGGATTATAGACCAAATCTAGACGCAAGGAACTATTCGGCATACCATATCCAACGGCATTCAATTCCTGTAGTGCTTTGATCGACTTGTCGAACACTCCCTCTCCCCGCTGTTTGTCAGTTTTTCCACGGGTATAATGCGGCATGGACGAAATAACATGGATATTGTACTTTCTAAAAAACTCTGGAAGATCATAATATTTTTTATTGGCCCTTATGATGGTAAGGTTGGAGCGCACTATAAAGTCCTTTACCCCTGCCTTGGCAGCCTCTTCCACAAACCACCTAAAATTGGGGTTCATCTCAGGGGCACCTCCTGTTAGATCCAAGGTATGGGCACCGGTATTGCGTATAACCTCCAAACATTGCTCCATGGTTTCCCTGGTCATTATTTCTTGTCTATCAGGACCTGCATCCACATGGCAATGTTCGCAAACCTGATTGCACATATAACCAACATTGATCTGTAGGATTTCCAATTTTTTGGGGCGCAATGGAAACCGTCCTATTTGAGCGATTTTATCCTTAAAATAGGGTAATTCCCCATTTTCGAAAATACCGCCTTCAAGAATTTCCAATTGTTTATTATCTGTGACAAGGGGATTATGCCTTGCTTTTAAAGATTTTGTTGCCATTCTACTGTGTATTCGATATTTAGCATATAATAGCCTTAAATAATAACAAAGCTCCCGGTATTTCAACCCATAAGCCAGCAAAATTGTCGCTATAACATTGTTCAAAAATTATTCGCAGTGCCATATATTTTACATGGATAGCTTATTGTACTTGTTCATCATTTGAACTCCATGTACTAAGGTAGCACCGCTTTCAATAGCCGCAGCTGCATGTACCGCCTCCATCATCTCTTCCTTGGTTATTCCTTTTTGCAAACCGTCTTTGGTGTAGGCATCAATGCAATAGGGACATTTGACCACATGGGCCACCGCCAAGGCGATTAGGGATTTTTCCCTCGCACTAAGGGCTCCTTCCTCAAATACCTTTCCATAGTAATCAAAAAACTTGTTTCCCAGTTCTTCGCTCCATTCCGTAATTTTTCCAAACTTCCGTAAATCTGCCGGGTCATAATAAGAATCTGCCATGATATATATTTTATATAGTTATTATGGAAACCCTAAGTTGTTTTTGGCTTCCACTATTAATAATTTATTTTATTCCCACAACATTAAAGTGAAACCTAAACTAGGGCAGCAAAACCCTATACCGGGCTTTTGTCCGATTACTAAAGTTTACCAGGATATGGGCGAAGAGTATATTGGAAATAGATTTCCTTAACCAGTACTAGTTGATGAAGTGGACAGGGGAGCCTTTGTTAAAATAAGTACTATTAAAATGAAAACTTTGCAGAATGGACCCCTGAACATTAACTTTTACGATAGGTATAACTAAGGAAAGTATTATTTGATAGATCTTTCCTGTACTATATTTTAATCCTTTTAGGATCTTCTTTAAATCTGCGGTGGTATCCAAGTCCAACAAGACTCGAAGTTGAATTACATCTACGTTGTAGCCTTCAATTAAACCCGTTATTATATTGGTAAGTGTATTTGTTCTCCAAGGCAATTCCCTAAAAGCCTTGGTATCAAAATGGGATTTATGAAGTCCCATTAAATAAAATCCGCCATCCTTGGAAGGACCCAAGACAAATTTCCGTGCACCCAATAGTACCGTGGCTTTGACAAGATCGGAGACTTTTAATTGGGGCGTATCATTGCCAATAGTGATCACATTATCATAGCCCATAGCAAAAATGGAACCAATGGCATTAACAAACCTTTCTCCAAAGGAACTTCCCTTTTGCTCTTTTTCCGATATTAGAAAATAAGGAAGACCCGTTTTCCTTGCTGTGTTCAAGGCATTTTCCGTTAACCCATCAAACAAAACGCTGCCCTTGGGTATAGTCTTATATTTCAATTCCTCCTTAGAGGAATTGGCAAATATCAGAATTGCGGTACTATCTATTTTATAACGTTCCAGCATTGATACTACAGTTGCATAATCCTTGGCTAAAAACCTACACCTATGTATAGTCGCTTTTGATTCAATTTCATTACGGCAAGTATGCAATTGAATCTACCTATTATTCAAAATTAAACTAATAAGTCGGTTTTTTATCCGGAATAAAGTACTTTCCAATTAAAATATACAGTTAAAATGGCCCTATATATGGACTAAGACCCATAAATGGTCTCCCATGAACTTTTAAATGCTTGGAGCCCGACTACTCGGTCGGTGGAATTATTGGAAATAAAATAGGAAGAATGCCGGATCAAAGTATTTCCTTTGACTCCTCAGCTTATATCCGAAGTTCATTAATTAGTACGGTGCCCTACCATGAAGTAATCATAAAACAAAGGAATTCCAAGGGAGTCAACTTTTAAATTTCTAAAGAAAAACCAAAAATAAAACTAAATCTTTTCAGCAGTTTTGGTGCAGAATCTAAACGCTAAATGAATATTCATTTTTATAATTTTACAGACCATAAAGTGTGGAAAATTTTAGAGTCGCTGCGCAAAACCGAATAAAGAACCTCTGGAAAATTCACCCATAATGTTTACTT
>TARA_R110000751_G_scaffold4703_3_pt1 | contig 16744 bp, 18 predicted proteins | sample TARA_R110000751 | Tara Oceans TARA_R110000751 (sample SAMEA4398001) | marine metagenome | biome: Polar Biome; feature: [MES] marine water layer (ENVO:01000295) within the mesopelagic zone...; material: water (ENVO:00002006), including particulate matter (ENVO:01000060) such as...... | reverse complement strand
CTTGAGTTTCCTTAGCGATAGCCTTGCGGGTGCGCTCGGTGGCGGCGACATCAGCCGCCCGCGCCGTAGCCACCCATGGTATATATTCTTTGTCGGCTACAAACCGTCGTATGCGTTCTATATCAAGCTCGGTTGGGACGTGGCCACCTTTGAATAGGTCAGCGTACAAACCGAACCCCACCCGCCCGGTGACCCGTATCTTGCCGCTGGCACGATCAGAAAATGCTTCCATCCCACGGGTGAACATGGTGCCACCGCCCACCACTGATTCGCTATCCAGGAGGAATCGCTCATCCTCACTCAGTACCAGCACTGGATTTTTATCTTCAGCGATAGCCTCATAGAGTTTCTGCGAAGCGGCTCGCAAATCATCTGTCCGCTCCCGGACTTTCTGCGTATTGATTTGCCCAGTCACGATGCGGACCGCGTCACGTACGTCCCCTTTCGGTGCTGTTCTAGCGTGAGCATTTCGCTTAGCTTCTGTGTCGTACAGCAGGTTGCCATCCTCATCCGCAGCAATCAACATATGGTCTACAAATGCTTGAGCCTCTGCTTTCACGCCAGCCGTACGCAGCTTCGCCCGCATCGTAGACGCACCCTTGGTCGTCATGTGGGACTCGTACTGGTTCAGGTACTGGGTGGCCTCGACGGAGTTGCCAGTGTCGATCATGGCCTGGATGGCTTGACCGTGTGCTGCATCAAATGTCGCCTTAATGATGCCTTCCTGCATTTTCTCAGGGGTACCCATGGCTACCATTTGGTCGGTCAGCGTGCGCCACATCTTCTGAGGAAACGCCAGCGCCGTCTTCTCGTGCGGTGCAAGGTCGTCTGGTGAAGCGCCGGCCCCCAGCTTCTGAAATGCCGATACCGTATCCCCGGCGGATGCAACCATGTCTCGCTGGACCGTAGCGATGATGGCCGCGTTTGTGGCTAGGCGAGCGTTGTGCCGTTGCTCTGATACCCGACCGGCATGCGCTGACATACTCGATAACCGAGATGCGCCAGTGCGAGCCATGTAATCGGCCAGTTGGGCGGGGTCGTTCTGAAACTGTTGCCCTAGTTCCTGCCGCGCCGCGTCCATGGCCGCTCGGACAGCAGGAGCGTTGTTGATGGCGGAATCGCCGAGGTCACTGATGTAGCCGGGGCTGTCTTTGGTGCCGTAGCGAATGTCGAATAGGCGCTGATCGTAGGCTAGTACACCGGCATCGGTCCCGCGCTTAACTTCCAGCTTTTGTTCGGCAGCACCAACCTGGGCGAACTGATTCGCAGCTTGGTCGAAAGCTGCCCCCAAGTTCTCAGTGGCGGCTGCAACTTGGTTACCGGCATTGACGGCACCAGTGAGCGCTGTAGGCTGCTGATTTTGCACCGGACGCGCAGCACCGACAGCACCAACCGGAGTGAGCTTCAGTTTTGGGATACGAGCCATATCTATGCCCTACGCGGCGCGAACGTGAGGTTGCCGTCGCGGTTAATGTTGAACTTGCTCAAGCCGCCAGCGAACTTGACAGTACTGGTCGCCCTCTTCAGGCTGAGAAGGTTGTTGGCGGACCGGCTTTGGTTATTCAGCAGGGCGATGTCGAAGGCAGAGTTGCCAGCAGCGTCATCGATCTCTTTCTCCGTGGCCTGCAGATTATAGAACGCCAGTTGATCAGCGAACGCCGCTTCTGCACCGATATCCCCGGATGCGACGGTGCCAGGATTGTCTGGCTCCAGTACCTGACCCAGGCCAGCAGCAGCTACTTTAGCCTCGCCGATGTCTCTCCGTGTTTGGAAGCCAGTTATTTCTCGTTGGGCTTCGAACCGCTCCCGCAGTTCCACTTTCTTCTGCTTACCTAGGGCAATGTTGTTCTTGATCAGTTCCCGGCGAATGTCAATCTGCTGGTTAGCGATGTTATTCGCGTAGCTCGGCCCGATCAGCGACACACCGAAGCCGATCGCGCTGGTGCCAAGGGCGAATGCCGGCGACGTAAGGAAGGCTCCGACGCCTGAGAAGAATCCACCACCCGCGATAGCCGTGGTGGTGACCCCCGTGAACGTACCGGCAGCCGCACCAGCTGTAGCTAAAGCACCAGCAGTCGGCACTGCGGTGGCAGCACCGAACCCAATGGCGGCTAGACTAGCGGTAATCGGTTCCATTACTTACCTTCCATGTGGAACGGGTGAAACAGTTTCTGCTCGACCCCGTATGGCTCTGCAGGGTGCAGCGTGAACCCCAACCATTTCAACCACCGCTGCGATGTTGAGTTCTCAGTATACACATACCCTCGCAAGAATACGAATTCCCGTTTCATGGCCGCGATGTACTCACGACTGCCGCGTAAGAAGACGCGGCTGTGTTGCGTCATGAGGTTAGTCCCGTACAGCCACGGAAACCCGATGGCGCTAATGGTAGTGGCCGGTGTCGTACCGCAGACACACATAGCTTTACCGTCGACCGTACCAACCCAGGTATAGGTCCGAGAGAACGCAGCTTCCAGTGCTTGACGTGGGGTACGATGTTTAGACACCCAAGCCTCTTCGATATCCAAGTCCCGTAGATCATCAACCATGTCCTCGATGTGCTGCAATGTCCCCGGTAGCATTTCATATTCAGCCATCGTTCCCCGCTATAACGTTCGGAATAATCGCCAAGATCGTCATCGGAAGCGGGTTGTTCTGGCGAAGGAACAGCCGCCCATTCGTATCCCAGCTTGGCTTCAGCTTAATCTCTTTGTCGCCGGTCAGCAACTCAGTGGGAGCGCCGATGGCCTCGAACTCCCGCTGCTTCATCTCGACCAGGTCTGACGTGCTGGGACCGATCAGCAACCCACGCGACTTCTCAAAGCGCACCGTGACCTGAGAAATCTTCGTCGGCTTACCTTGGATGGTGCGCTTACCTGAGATGCCACTGGGCGCCTCGATGTTCAACGTCTCGATGTCAGAAATGTACTTCTTCCCAACATGAACTCGGCTAGCCCGACGATCCAGAGTGATCTTGCCGGCAGTGACGGTCTTACCGGTGACGACGTTGCCGTTAGCCAGGATGACGACCTCTTCGCCTTCCAGGTGGTCGAGGGCTGAGATAGTCAGGACTGCCTTGCGTAGATTGCCGCCCTTGACATACGGCTTGAAGGCGGAACCATCCTCAGCGTTCCACACACGACCACCGTTGGTGTAAGCCGTAAACCCGGCGGTATTGACGCCGATGGTGAAGGTCGTCGTGCTGGTGACCGTGGCCGTGTAGATGTTGTTGTTCGCCTGAGTCATCCCCAGGATGTTGCTCATAGCGATCTTGTCACCGGTTGTCAGCCCGTGGGCCTCTGAGGTGGTGACGGCGCCAGGGTTCGCCTGCGTCATGGCTGTGATGTGGATCTGCGCTTCCGTGTTCACCAGCGTGACCGTGTGCGTGCCCTTGTCTACGACGAGATACCGCCGGTTATTTAGCTGGTCTGGGTTCGTCTCGTTGTCCACGCTGTCGAATTGGGTCTGCCACTTGATGCCTTCGACATCCACGAAGTCCCCATCTTGGAGACCATGGGAAGTGGATGTCACGACAACTGGATCAGCAGCAGTCGCAGCGGTAATGGCTAGGGGGCTATCCAGGCTGAGACCACTGTCCACGAAAAAGGCATCTTGCACATCCGTGAAGCGACGGCTGGCCGTGCGCTCGATAAGTAGAACCGTGTTGCCGTCGATGGCCCGTTCGACCACGAAATACGCAGCATCGTGGACATCCGTGGCCGAGGGACGGATGGCCGTACACCACTTGAAGTCGCCCAGGGTATCCCAACGACACCAGGCCACCACTTCCTGCTCAGCATCGAAGGTCAGGACCGCCGCCGTACCATCCGAACGGACGACGTTGATCAGTGGCTCCGGTGATCGAGCGTAGCACCAGGAGATAGCTGTGGTGGCGTCGAAGATTTGCGGGGCCAGTAGGGTTAGATCGGTTCCCGTGTAGCCGTCGACGTTCAGCTGGTAGCCGAGACTGCGGACGGCGATGTCATTCTCTTGCACGTACAGGATGGTCGTGCCGATGATGTACGGCTTCAGGTGGTTCGCTCCCCAGATGGTCTGCGGTTCCTGCTTCAGCGTGTTGCCTGCGAACCCAGAGTTGTCACCCGAGTTGATGCGCCACTCAGAACCGTCCGTCAAGATGATGAGGTCGGTGCCTGGGACGTAATGCCGGATTTGGTTCACCTGGCGCGAACTCAGGGCGGCCGTGATGGCGTCGTCAGCCTGCCCTGGGCTGGACTTACTGAAGTTGGATTGAGTGCTGGGGCGCGAATACTCCGATGAATCAGGTGTCCCTGTGGAGCCGCCGAAAACCCTACGCTGTTGGTAGTAACCCACGGCACCTGGATATTCGACGGGCAGACGGAACGGATTGCGAAACTCCGGCGGCGTGATACTCAAATCGGTCAGCGTCTCGGCTGCCGTGTCGTCAGTGTAAGTAAGCTCGGTCGTCTCAGCGCGGAAGCCGAACGTGCCTGCACCGCCCTTGGCCCGGTAGACGGTATAGCCTTTGGCGCCGGCCACCGCAGTCCAGGTGATGGTATTGTCGGGTATGGTGGTGCCAGTCGGGGCCGCTGCAGTGCCTGCGCCGTCGAACGTGGCAAAGCATGTGTTCGACCCGCCTGTCGATTCAACGGTGCCGTGGCCCGTTCCATCTTCCCCGTTAAGGGTAAAGTTGTCAGCGTCCACCTTAGTGACTATGAAACGACGGTCGTTGAGTTCCGTCTGTTCCGTGAATCCCGTCAGTTGTACCTCGTCTCCTGTCAGCAGCCCATGCCCTGTGATCTCGACATTCACTGGGTTTGCTTTAGTTGCGCTAGCCACAGTCAGCCCAGTCCCGTTCAAGCCAGCTAAACTCTCTTCGAACGTATCGTCCTTGATGGCCGTGATCTTGTACTTCCAGAACACGTCATTGTCGGAGCCGTTGACTGCCACTGCCACACCGGTCGGAGCCGCTATACTGGGTGCGAAGGTCGGCTGCGTCAGGGTCCAGGCGTTGTGGTCCGTGCGGCTCAATTCTCGTACGGCGTAAGTGGTGTGGGTGATGGTCATCACGTCAGCCGACTGAGTCCACTTCAACTGGTCTAGGTCAGCCTGGGCATAGGGGGTAGCGATCTCATAGACCTTGCCGCATGTCCCACCGGAGGTGTACGCGGTCAGGTCAGCGAAGAGGATTTTGGTGCTGCCGTCGTACGGGTTGAATAGCTCGAATGTGTGGGTCGTCTTGGCCGTGACAACGAAGAACCGACCATTCAATTCTGTGGCCCCGCCGACGCTCTCGATGAAGACATGATCCCCGTTGTTGTAGCTATGGGAAGCGATAGTGATCGTCGCATTGTTGGACACGTCTGTCACGTTGGTGATCGTCTTCGTAGCCTCTAGCACCTGGGCGTCATTGCGGATGAACCGGGCGTACAGGTTCCCCATCTCGATGACATAGGTATCGGTAGCTTTGAATTGGAAGTCCAACAGCACCGGACGGTTAGCGTGGTCCTTGCACGGGGCGATGAACTTCAAGCCGGGTCGGTTGCTGATGCCGCCGTGCAGCTGAACGACAGTATTGCGAGCCGTCCGCAGCGCCACCTGATAGGCAGCCGTATCCACTCGGCCATACAGGGCCGGGCCAATCTCACCCTTAGCAAACGATGACTGGATGAAGGTAGCCATCAACGCCCCCGAATATGATCAGCATCCCGTGGCGGCTGGCCTACAGCTTCGTTGGCATCCTCGGCCGGCGCCACACCTCGCATCCCCACGAAGCGTTGCACCATACGATCTACGATGGCCAGATCCCCGGTGATTGCAAACCCGATACGTGAGGCCAGCTGTAGGGCCAACATCTCGACGAAGAAGGGTGAGAAGAAGTTCACCTGTTCCTGATCGAAGGTGTAGACGGCGACGGCCTCATCCAAATCGGTGACGATAGTCTTGGTCGTCTGGTCGTCACTCATCTCCACGCTGAACGGCACCGCGTCTGCCTGCACAGTGGAGTAGTCCGGGTAGTAGGCCAGTAGGGCAGAACCAGAGGGGTTCTCCAGCTTGCGCAAGACCACAGCGTCGGACGGATAGACGTACCGATAGGCCCAGACACCGGCGGGGGGAGCATCGGCATGCGTCGCCAGCGTCTGCCGCCGACGAGCGAAACTCCAGTCGTAAGTACTGAGGGTCTGAAGGCGGCTGTAGTCGTACCAGAGGTTACACTCTTTGGCCTCAGCCGAGTCTTCAGTCAGACTTTCGATGGTGGATTTAGCCCCTATGAAGGAGAGGGCCATGTTGGCGATGCGGACCTTGCTGATGACAGCCACAGCGATCTCCTAGAAAGGTGAGGAGGGGCAGCGCTATGCCACCCCTCCAGATACCCTTAGCTGACTGTCGAGGGACGAGCGCCCCAGAAGTCAAGGTAGTCGATGTACATCTTGGTGATAGTACCAGTCGCGTCATCGGGGGAACCAGCCCACCAATACGGGATCAGCACCGCTGTCGTCGCGACACCGAGAGCTTCGGCGCCATGCAGCGTACCATTGATGTAGAACAACACATGCCCGGTGCTATCGATCTCGATACGCAGCACCGCATACGTGCTAGCCACGGGAGCCAATCCACCAAGACTGTACTCATCAGCAGCGTTGCCCTGGGCGTTGGCGTTCAGAGAACCCGCCAACCAGAAATCACCCTGCGCGTTGTTGCTGTCCGTGTTGAAGAAGATAGCTGCCGCATTGGCGGTAGTCGTCACCGCACCCTCAGCGACCACGTTCGTGTTGGCCTCAAAGGGAGCGATTTCGGTAGCAGCCGAGATCAGGTCAACCAGGCCGAAGCCGAAGTTGCTATCCGCGATCTGGCTTGCGGAGACACGCATCTCCACCACCGTTAGTCCATCGCTGATAAGCGCACCGTTGGTCAACAGACCAAGGCTACCTGTAGACAGATCACCGTCATTACCAGCGTCGCCGCCACTGAAGGTCATTGCCCCTTCAGGTTCGCCTTCGATGACACCGGCGACCGCACCATTACCAGCACCGATATGAACGATGTAACTGGCCGTAGCGTGTCCGGTGGTGATGGGAAGAACGCCAGCCGCAAAGTCATCCTGAACCCGCCAATGAGTGGTGAGGCCAGGATAGGCAGTCGGGCTGTCGCGATTAGTAATCAGTTGTACCTGTGCAGTACCGCCGCCGTCAGTCGTCATGTGGAGGCGATAGCAAGCCACCTCCTTCGAAGTGTACCGCATCGCCTGCGTGACACCGCCAACAGCAGCAGCGCCGTTAACAGTCGGGAACACGTCAGCATAACCAGCAACCACTGCGAAAGCGCCTGACCCAGGTGAGCCAACCTCTTTCTCAAGTGCCCAGACCTGATCCATGCTGACACCATTGCCGAAGCCGGTGACGGTCTGGTTCAAGCCCGTCGTACAAGCGTTTGTCGTCACGCCATCGACAGTCGCAGCGCCGATGATATACCCAAACCCAGCTTGCGCGTAGGTCGGGACGAGTAGAGCCAACGCGGCCAGGGCAGCGAAGGCAGTCTTGAAGATCATATTCATGACCTCTTTCCTTTCTTCTTCGAGAAGGGGGCCTGTTCCTCAACGTCCTCGTAAACGTCTTCCTCAGCTAGACCAGCGTGGCCAGACTGTTGAAGAGGCATTGCCTCCGCTTGCGCACGATAGGAGTCCGCGACGCGAAGTTCCTCTTCCGGCGTCATGGGCGCACCGTCTTCCCGAAAATCGTCGGGGAGAATTTCAGCCGTCTTGGGAAGTACATCCCTCAACGACCCAGGCACATCCATTACAACACCTTTTTGGAAACGTCGTCTTCCGAACCCCGGCACATGAAAATTGTTCTGAAAGCGAACGATCATGTCTTCCTCCGAATTGAAGGCGTTGAGGGAGCCGTTAAGCCCCCTCACTCAGCCCTAGTTGGTGGCGTCCGCGTATGACTTCCAACCAGCCGCGTCAATCGTCAGGAAGGCGTTAACCGTTCCAGCGGTCGTCGTGGTGGTCGCAGTCACTGCGAGAATACCGATATACCGCTCATACGCCGGGCCTTCCAACGGCAACGCGCCGAAGAAGATAGTCCCGCCGACATTGAACAGCGCGGAGTTCACCGCTGCGTCGTCCGTGACGAACGTGTCCGTGACAAGATGCTCAGTGGCAGTTCCGTCCGTGGCGATAGCGGCGGCTGCGTCGGACACCAGCTTGAATGCCAACGTACCGGCCGAACCTCCGGTGATGATCTCCGTGCCGCCCGTCCGAATGACGAGATAGACCGGTTGACCGTTTCCCAAGTCGCGAGCGACAGAACTGTCGATCACATCGCCGATGAGTGCCGTACCAGCAGAAGCTGACACATCCACGTCGTCGGCAAACTCAGTTCGTTCATCTAACCACATAATGTTAACCTTCCATTTGCCTGTGGTTTCTAGGTCAGAGCCGCTTCGTCGGCAGACAGAGCGTCGCAACGACGCATCGGAATACCTTGGAAGGACTCGGTGAATTTGCGAACACCAGGAGCCTCGGACACCGTGATGGTGGAACCGTTGGCCATAGCAGCCGATTGCCTGCTAACCCACGTCGCAATGTCCCGGCTCATGTAGAAGGACGCACGACCCGCCGAGAGATTCGGCACGAGACGCATGGCCTGGAACATGAGATCGGGGAGAATGGCGCCGGAAGCGAAAGTGCCCGCAGTGTAGGTGCGGATCAGCGCCGATTTGTCGATGTTGGCGATACGAACGATATAGCGCCAGTCGCGGACCGAGAGGCCAGCGTCCCAGCGATAGTGCGTCCGATAGGCTTCCATCCGTCCGGTGTTGCTGCCGCCCGACGCATCTTCAAGAGTGACTTGACCCTTGTCCTGCACCTGGAGGCCAGCGGTCGATCCCTTGGGGATGATGCCGTGGCATGTGTTCGGCCCCCAAACGACCAGCCAGATGCTGGCGTTGTCGGAGCCGCTGCCACCGCCGTCGATGACGTTGTCCGAGTTTTCGTCGGCTGTCAGGTTGGCAAAGCGGGGAGCGAGGCCGGTGAAGGCTTCGGGTTCGGTCGCTTCGTTACCGAAGAACAGCGTGTCGACGATCTCCTGGTTCATGCCCTCGATGTGGGGGCGGTCTTCCTGGAGACGGAAAGCAGCGGTATTGCCATTCAGGTCAGCGAGAGCCTTGTCGACTTCCGCGTACGCTTCAAGCATACCGGTGTTGTCCGTGACCTGGACAGTGCTGGACTTGTTCGGCTGGACCCCGCCGTACAGCTTGCGCCAGGTCGGAACGGGAATGCCGGTGCGAACGGTCGTACGGTGGCCGGTGGGAAGGTTGCCCTCCATCCAACTCATCTCATCGAGAACTTCATTCGTCTCGTTGAGAATTTCGACAACTGCCGCGATTGAACCATCCGGGTCCGTGACTTTCGCCAGATCCAGAAGGGTGGGGTTGGTAACAGCCAAGGTGGCCATGAGATGTATCCTCTGCGTTCAGTGTGGGGTTCTGAAGAGGACTACGCCGCTTTGCCTTGGTTGGGGAACAGGCGATCAGCAATTGACTTGCCGCCCTCCTGGCCTACCGAGCCAAAGTTGATGTTGTCCTCTCCGATTGCTTTACCAATCCGCCAAAAGAAGCGGATGAATTCGGGGTGGTTGCCCATCCCAGAGTCGTCCAGCACCTTTGACAGTTCCGGCGTCCCGACTTCACGCAATGCCCGGCGAGCCAGCCCGATGCTCTCATCGTACTTGCCCTTGCCGAATTCCGTGTCACCTTCTGCCGTTCTTCGCCATTGGTCCTGTTGGTCTGCCCACGCCGCTCGCTGAGCTTCAGCCCCTTTCGCTCCCAGTCCGACCTGCACATCGATGAGCTTCTGCGCTGTTTCCTGCGACATCCCAACCTCTTTAAAGACTGGGAGTACAGAAGCCAGTGCTTCGTCATCCATGGTCATGCCTTCCGGCAACGTAAACGCCTCGTACTCAGTAGGGACACCATCTTGGCTTGCGTCGGTTACACCGTCCGCTTGCTCCTGGGTGGTATCGTCGGCAACACCAGCTGCTTCACTGGTGGTCGTCTCTTCGGTCTTGTCGTCAGTCGTCTCTTCACTGGTAAGTGCCGTAGACGGTGCCTCTTCAGCATCCGTCTCTTCCCCACTACTCTGACCGAGAATCTCTTCAGCCATCTGTCTTCCCTCCGGTTAATTGATCGCGGGCATCAGCCTCGCTGCGCATGATAGTATAGGTATCAGGCTTTGCTGTAAACAGTTCTCCCAGCGCCCACAACCCGATGTCACGTTTCCCCTCAAAGCGAAACACGTCATTCGCTTCCCCAATAGCACTCTTGTAGACGTGGCACTGCTCCAGTAATCGCCACATGAATGCCCGACCGCCGTACGTCGAAAGCATCGCATGAAGCTCAGCCATCTCCTTCTCCCTGGCCAAGGTATGCGCTGCCGTCTTCTGCTTGACTTCTTTCTCGTCGCCCGTGTCAGCCATGTGACCCCTGTTACCCCTGTTTCAGTAGATCAGCGACTGGGTTGGCGCCTTCACTGTCGATGCTACCGACGGCCTGCGCAGCCTGACCAGTTGATGCCAGCGCCTGAGCACCCTGCTGAGCCGCCTGCAGTTGCTCAGCTTGTTGCTGCTTGGCCTCGTCCGCAGCACGTCCCTCTGCCACAACCTTGGCGTCCACCAGAATCTTGGGTGGCGTACCAAGGAAGTCAGCATAACGCTCGATGGCGATATCCGCATTGAACTTCTTACCGTCCGACAGACCAGCTTCCATCAAGCCGGCAGTGTAGGCGGTCAGGCGATCAAGGCCCTGGGTATCGATGGACCGTTGCGCCTGCGCCAAGGATGAGACGTACTCAACCTTCAGCGGCCGGTCTTGTAGTTCCTGGGGCGCAGGCGGCACCAACTCAGCCCTCACTAGCTGATTGAAGGTGCGGCTGATCAATGGGTCTAGAAACTCGCCCTGGATGCTCTCCAACACGGGACCAAGTTGCAGCAGTCGCTCGGCATCGCGCTGAGACAACTCCAACTGGTTACGGGGCTGGATACCTTCCATGTTGCTGATGGCTAGGAACAGGTCAACCTTGAATGCTTCGTCGATACGGCGTTCCACACCCATGATGTCTTCCTTCAAATCCTGAAGGTTAATGTTCATGTTGTAGAGGCTCTCCAGCTTATTCCGAGAGGAGTCGCCGTCGTAGATGGTCAGACCGCCAGGCAGCTGAGAGACAGGTACATTGCGCACGGTAGAGGGGCCAGTGAGAGGCGGGTTGACCATTTTATCGATGGCCTGCGCCTTACGCTTCTCTTCCAGTTGCAGCTGACGCACGTCGCCCAACGTGACCATGCCAGGGCAGTCAGTACCATACACGTCTTCGCCGGTGGTAGCCCAGCGCGGCACGTAAGCGGGGAACTCGTCGAACCCCTTCATGCTGAGCATCATCTCGCGCTCGTTGTTGCCCGGCTCGTACTTCACCGACTTGAACTTCTTGAACTTAGATAGGGGATTGTCGCGACGGAATTCATCGTTCGGCTCGATGAAGTGATTGACATCGAACCATGCGCCCAACTCATTCCGGTCCAGGGCCGTCCTGACCGCCGTGCTGAGCATGGAAATATCTTTACCACCGTCCTCGGAGAACTCCATGGCCATCTGCTCAGCCGTCATCTGGTACTGACGCGCTACGGTGTTGACTTCGAACTTGTCATTCTGCGCGATGTGGTAGCTTCCGACCGTGTGGGTATAGAAGCGGGCCAGGTTCTCGTCGTCATCGACCTGGGTCATGCAGCCCGTACCAAACAGCAGCAACTCACCGAGCATCGTCGGCGCCATGTTGTACAGGTTGCTGGCGTTAAAAACTGCCCGAAGCTGACGCGCTACACCTTCCAGCCACACCTTGACCGGCATGAACTGGGTAAGCTCTGGGTCTGTAGTTGCAAGATCGAACCAAGGACGTGTAGGGGACATCACTCCTGCAAATAGGCCAGCCCTGGCTGTCGACAACGCCTGGGTGCCTTTACTGTTGATGATGGATTTGTGTCTCCGGTTGCCCTTGTTCCGATCTTGCTTGTCGAAGCGCCCGCGACGCGGACTGATATGCTCCGACAAATCCTTCCAATGGGAAATGAAGCTAGACCGCTCGGTATCCATTTGACCAAGGCGGCGGTTGTAGTAGTCACGCTGTGAAGTATCGACAAGCATACTATGCTCCCAGTAGGGTCTTCTTACCCTTGTTCACGCCGGTCAACGCAGAACCGCCTCCTAAGATACCCCCTGTTAGAATGGTGCTTGTTCGCAAAGCCGCAGCTGCTGCCGCTGAGGTGCCGCCTGCCGGAGTGGTAGTAACGGGTGGCGGTCCAGAGGCGCCGGTCCGTGTCACAGGGACTGGCGACGGGCGTTGGGACGGTGTGTCACCACCGCCAGCTTCACCAGAGGGACCAGTGCCAGGGCCAGTTCCCGTGCCAGTGCCAGTTCCCGTGCCTGTTCCTGTAGAACCTGCGCTGGGATTGCCGGCGTCAGCGGGAGACGATTGTGGATCAGGGTTGCCGACCGCTTGTGGATTGGTTTGGGCGTAGGCTGAAAGAGCTTGTGAGAGGCCAAACGGGAGGGGAGTTAATCCGTGAAAAGCAGCTTTATTGAGGTCAGTAAACTGGGCCATGAAAGCTTGACCAAATGTCGGAGTCGGTACGCCAGGAGTATCAGCAGCTTGCGCATCCGCAGCGGCAGAGACATCAGCCGACTGCGCATCTGCCGCCAACCCTGCGTCATCAGCCGTCTCAGCATGCCCCACCTGCCCAGGACCGCCAGTTCCACCAGCAGCACCTGGCCCCGACCCTGGACCCTCTGGCCCTGTTGCCGAAGCTGCCTCAGCCGCAGTTGCGCCGTGGCCCACCGATCCTGGCCCACCGCTACCACCGCTGGGACCGCCTGGACACATGCTACACTTCCTCTAACCAGCATTGGTAAACACCGCCAACGCAATTGAATCCGACTCGGTTGAATAACTTATCCATCTTCTCCAGATGATATCCACTGGAAACAGAGATGTATATCTCCTTGGCTCCCCTTTCTCGCGCCCAAGTCTTAAACTCTGCCATCAATCTCAACGCTGCGACACCACCACGTTTGGTCGGGTCAATGAAAAACCAACTGTCTGTCGCCACCAGATCACGGCTGTAGGGATACTCTCCCATCCACCCGGCTATGGCGCCGATGATTTCACCATCCTTCTCTGCCACTCGACCAAACTTATTGGCGTCGGTCATGTGGCTCATAATCAACTTTTCCACTTTCGCACCGTCGTATCCCAGCCTCGTGAATCCTTCCGCGTGGTGCTTACGGCCTAGTTCGACAAGACCATCTACGTCGGATGCCCTCCCCGGACGAATCAACATACTATGCCCCTAACACTGTCTTCTTGGCAGTGGTAGCCTTCTCATTGAGGCCCAAGCCACTGGTGAGGACTGTGCCGCCACGATTGGCCAGGGTAGCCCGCTGCTTGGCGCGAGTACGAGAAGCAGTGACATTCGGATCGAGCGGCTGCGGTGGAGGCGGCGGCGCCGCCGGTAACGGGGCAGGCGGGGGCAGCTTCGGTGGCTTCGGGGCGAGAAACGACATCAGGCAGCCTCCAACGGGTCGTACTCGTGTATCGTCATAGTGTGAGCAATCTGGTCTGCGCGAATCATAGGGGAAACCTCTTGCGCAAATGTTAGTGCCAGGGCGTCGGCCAGATCAGGAGAGGCGACACCACGAGCAACCATGTCCTTCTTCGGCTCAAGATGAACCTTATTCCCCTGCAAGGTATAGCCGAACTCTCGTTGGGTCAAGTCGCTCTTGAGGTCTAAGGCATTCGTCTCGTTGCGCATCGGCAGACAAAGCTTGGGCATGGCGTCCTTCATATTGCCCCACATCTCGTCTGACCGGTAGCGATAGGTCTTGCCGTTTACAGCCTTCCCTCCAAACTGGACCTCTATCGGGGCGTACCCCAGACTACGAAGCTGATCAACGACGCCACCACCAACGCCACCCCCATCAACAAAAAGCCCACTGCAAGGCACTCCGCGAGATTTAAATTCCCTGACACACTCAATGACCTTCCCAGTAAGCTGAACTGTATCTAATCCTTGGTATCGACGTGCTGGCCAGGAGCGGGCGTCGTATCCGATCCTTGGGAATATAACCGACTCGTTATCTCCAAACCGAGCAACGTCCACGCCGATGAGGAGAGGAGCATGTGAGTCTTCGATTGTTTCTCGCTGCATTGCCTCATCAACCATATCAGAAGGAATAAACTGTAGCGAACCAGCCGAAGGAAACATGCCGCGAACACGTACTTTAACGAAGTCACTTTCTTCTCCATAATCTTCTATCCACGCCTGAATCCGGGTTTTGTTGGTGATGGCGACAGAACGACTGTCAATGTTGCGTACTTTGTATCGATGACGAAAACGCCCTGCGCACTGTTCAAAGAAGCGGCCGGAATTTCTGGTCGGGTTCCCAAAGTCGAAGACCATAGGCTCACCGTCAGTCGTCCCACCTTCACGGACTTCAAAAATCTTGTCGGGGACAGCCGAGGCTTCGTCGAAGATGTAGAAGGACGTAGCTGATGCAGCGTGCTGACCGGCGAAGGCTTCGGAGTTTTCCTCTCGACAGGTTTGCGCGTCACAACGCCATTCCTCCTTATGCTTCTTGTGCGCCAGGTTCATCGCACCCCGGCCAGAGTTGTATGTGAACCAGTGTTCGGTGGCCGAAATTTTGTGCCACTTACCTAGTTCCGCCCACGTCTTGGTCTTCAATTGCTCCGCCGTGTTCGCGGTTACGGTTCCTTTAGAGAACGGTCGAGTGTCCATGATCCATTTAATAAGCCACGCCACCAGTACTGACTTCCCAATACCATGGCCTGATGCAGTCGCCATTTGAATAGGATCCACTGCCGAGTGCCCATCGAAGTTCCTCTCCTTCACTTCCTCTGCCACGGAGTCGAGGAACTCACAGGCCCATGCATCAGGGCCGTACTTGCACCCAAACCGGGATGCATAGGGTTCCTCAAGTTCTACGAGTTGAATGGGAGCGTAGGTGTCCCAGGGAAACGAAAACATCACGTACCCGAGCGGGTCCGCGTAGTATTCTCCGAGAATTCCAGCTAGTTCGGCGTCTTCTTTAGCGGTCATATCTCCCCCTAGTGTATAGCGTCAGGATCACTCTCTTTCGGATCAGCGTTGTCTCTGGCACGCGCCCTCGCCCGGCCAGCAGCGATCTTAGCACTAACGTCCCCGGTGACCTCCAGGGAGTCGTTGAAGGCGCCTAGGTGACGAGCGATGGCCACCAAAGCAGCCTGCATGTCAGGAACCTTGACGCGGAACTTCTTCACCTCGATGCCATCCTTGCCGCGTCCCTCTGTATAGTAATCGACGCCCAACTCAGTGATCACGGCCAGGTCTTCCTGAGTGGCACCAGTGAAGTCCCAGGCGAGTGACCCGTCAGGCTGAACCTTCTTATACTTAGCGAGCGACTCACCGGCCATAGCCAGGCGGGCAAAGCGCTGCATGACCCACTCGGTGTTGATGTCGCTGACCTGTTCCCGCCGAGCCTTCTTCGCCGCGATCTCAGCGATGACATCGGGACGACTGAAGACCGACTGCGCGTTAGTGGCTGACGTGTTGGGGGAGTAGCCAGCCGTCAGCATAGCCTTCTCCTTATCCCAGCCATTCTCGAAGTATGCCTCGATGACGGCCAGTTGTTTGTCGCTCAGTGGCTTCATTCCTCTAGGTGGTGCCATCACATTATCTCCTTGGGGTCTATAGGATAACACGGCGCGATCAGGACGATGTCCGCGTACTTCCCCCGTACCACTTGCTGCCGTGCGTCACAGACATCAAAATCGCTGTAGATTTTCCCTAGCAAAAGAGGTTCCCCGGTGATGGAGTTGAAAAGTACGTAGACGAGCAGCCACTTCATCAGAAAGGCCACAGATTGGACAGGGCGCCCAGGATGGTCACGAAGGCACCGGGATCAGCCAGGCCAACAGGTAGACCGAAAGCACCGGCCGCCACCGACACAGTCTTCCAGTGTTCTTTACCAAACTGGTACACCTCCGAAGCCTTGAAGTCGAACCGCTGAGGTTTAGCATTCGATAGGCCCGACAAGGAGTCGGCCAACATTCCGATCTCTGCCTGCATCGCATCCAAGCGGTGATCGACGTAGTGCTTGGTGGATAGTTCTGGCCCCGTGATTGCTTTAGGCATCTGATCTTCCCTCTGTCCCCGGTTAATCTTGGGAGTCTTTTATATACCGGTCCACCCGCCCGGATCAATGCCCAGCCTGCGCTGGATGCTACGCCGCTGCGAAGCCGGGGAAGAAGCTGAGCGACGTGCGCTAGTATGGTGCCTGATTGCGATGGCTAGGTCAAGGCTTCTAGAGTTGTGCAACGTTGCACAACTATGTTCGCCATTGTTCGCGGTGGGTGATTATTTTTTTCCCGATTTAACGCAATAGTACTTTCTTTTTTTTCCGGGATAAGCGGGGGGTATAGCTGAAGATATCTGATAGGTATGATGATGAAAAATTCAAAATGGAACCAGCGAAGTCGATCATGAAATCAAGGGGGGAGGGGGTCTTTCGTTTAGTGTGCACTGGACACTCACGGCCATGGGCTATGCGACGGCATGCATGGGTTAGGCGAGGCCATGCGTTGGGCTCGAGGGCGTGCGATGGGCGATGGCCGTGCATGGGCTATGTGAGGGGCTAGGCGAGGGCGTGCGTTGGGCTCTAG
>TARA_R110000751_G_scaffold55804_3_pt1 | contig 16788 bp, 9 predicted proteins | sample TARA_R110000751 | Tara Oceans TARA_R110000751 (sample SAMEA4398001) | marine metagenome | biome: Polar Biome; feature: [MES] marine water layer (ENVO:01000295) within the mesopelagic zone...; material: water (ENVO:00002006), including particulate matter (ENVO:01000060) such as...... | reverse complement strand
TATGAGAATGGAACAGGTCCGTCCCAGACAATGGACAATCTCAACTTCTTAGTTGGGCAAACCAGAATGCTAGCAGAACAGATGCAGAACTTGAGTAATCAAAACCAAGAACTGAATACAATTTTGCAAAGTAATCATGCTTACCTAGAAGAATATCTAGAGAAGGAGGACATGGTTTTATCATGGCAATCTTTCCTAGAAACAAAAAATAAGGAAGAAAAAGATGCCCTTCAAAAGTCAGAAACAGAGAGCTTGGATGCACAAGAACAAGCCAAAGATGGCACAGAAGTGGGAGAAGGAGACGCTTAAAGGCGCTAAACTCCCAAAGAAAGTGAAGAAAAAAGCGGGACGCCGTAAAAAAAAGTGATATCATGGTAGATAAAAAAGTTAATAAAAAAGACGTTGACGTCAAACCAGCTGCAAAGGCAGCACCAGCTGCAATGGCAGCACCAGCAGCAGAAAAATTCACGATTGTTACAATCAGTGGAGAAACATATAGAAAATACGAAGATGGTCGTTTAATGAACACGGGTGCTTAATATGGCAGCTAAGAAAGAATCAAAGGCTAAGACTGTAGAGAAAAAAGAAAAAGTCGAAGTTAAGAAAGAAGAAGTAAAAACACCAGAAGTACAAATGGTAACAGTTATGAGATTTAATAAAATCTTCAACAGGAGAGAAAAGATGACTGTACCAAAAGAAGATATGATTCTGGGCTACTACGGCGACATAGTAGCAGAGTAGATGCCCGCGCTAGATTATAAATTAGCAGCAGGTTTCGAAACATCAAATCAAGTGTGCGAGTGTGATGCCTCAGATGAGGATTGCACTTGCGCCCACCGAGTTTTAATAGATTACCAATGACAATAACTAAAGCAGAAATTTTAACAGTGCTAGAATCAGACATTAGTGATACTGAGACAAAACTAACATCGCTTATGGCAACTGGTAGTATATCTACTAGTAGTGATGAAACACAAATAGCCAATCATACCCGTACGTTAGGTCTTCTTAACGGTACAAAGACATGGGTAGAAAATAACCTTTAATTTTATTTTGAAGACAAGGCTTTTATAGTAGCCCTATACTATAGTAATGAACCGCAAAAGGAGTGGCAAGAATGTTTAAAAATCAAGTAGCAGAATTTATATATAAAAGAACGTATTCACGTTGGAGAGAACACGATAATAGAAGAGAAGATTGGCCTGAAACCATAGAAAGATTTATTAATTTTATAACCTCAGAAAGGCCTGACATACCAGATAAGACAGTAAATAAAATAAGAAAATACATGGTAGAGTTTGCAGTAATGCCCTCTATGCGTTTTCTTTGGGCTGCTGGCCCTGCTGCTAGGTATGATAACACATGTATTTACAACTGCTCCTTTGCTAAAATAAATTCTGTAGAAGCTTTTGCAGAATGTTTATATGTATTAATGTGTGGTACTGGCTTTGGTTTTTCTGTAGAAAAGGAAGAGGTAGACAAACTACCTACTATTCCAGAGATTAAATCGGGACGAGCCTTAGAGAAAATACCTATATTCGATTCCAAAGCAGGTTGGGCAGACTCAGTTAAGATGCTAATGAATAACCTATATGATGGACAGAATATTTATTTCGATTACTCACAGATTAGATTAGAGGGAGCTCGTTTACACACTATGGGAGGACGAGCCTCTGGACCAGCACCTCTGGTTAAGTTACATGATTTCATAAGAGAAACAATGCACAATGCACAAGGACGTAGACTTACTACCTTAGAAGCTCATGATATATGTAATCAGATAGCAGAGATAGTTGTCGTTGGTGGTGTTAGACGTAGTTCACAGATATCGTTAAGTGATATAAACGATAAAGAGATGCGTCACGCAAAAGAATGGCCCTTCCCTATTAAAAGAGCTATGGCTAATAACAGTGCTATATTCAGAGAAAAGCCTACAGCGGCTCAATTTCTCAAAGAATGGGCATCATTGGCTCTATCAGGCACAGGGGAACGAGGCATCTTTAATCTCGATTCAGCACAGAAGAAAGCTCCATCTCGCAGATATGCTCCATTGATACAGGGCACTAACCCTTGTGGCGAAATAATGCTTAGGGATATGGAGTTCTGCAACTTAAGTGAAGTGGTTGTTAGAGCTGAGGATGATTTAGACACCCTTTTAGATAAGGTTGAGACTGCTACATGGCTCGGTGTTATACAGAGCTCGTTCACATACTTCCCATACCTCCGAGAAACTTGGAAAAAGAACTGTGACGTAGAAGCGCTTCTAGGCGTCAGTTTGACTGGTCAGATGGATAACCCCTCGGTATTGACATCGGAGGCACTAGCGGCCCTTAAAAGCCGTGTTTTGCGTATATCTCGTAAAGCATCAACAATACTTGGTACAAAGATGCCAGCCGCAACCACTTGCGTTAAACCTTCAGGTACCGTTTCACAACTTGTAGACTCGGCATCAGGAGTACATCCTAGATACTCTCAATATTATATAAGAAGATATCGTATATCGGCTAATGACCCGTTGTTTAAGTTGATGGTCGACAGTGGTATAAAGGCTAACCCAGAAGTAGGACAGGATAGGAAGACCGCATCTACTTGGGTATTAGAATTTCCAGTGAAAGCTCCTGAGGATTGTATAACAAGAAAGGATGTAACAGCCTTAGACCAATTGAAACATTATAAAAACTTACAACATAACTGGTGTGAACACAATGCTAGTATGACTGTGTATGTTAGGGATGATGAATGGTTCGAAGTTGGTAACTGGGTTTATCAGAACTGGGATATTATTAATGGTGTGTCATTCTTACCTTATGATGGTGGTCATTATAAACTGGCTCCCTATGAGGAAATTGATGCTAGAACATACCAAAGGCTTATAAAGAAGCTTCCCATAATTAATTATACAGACTTGTCTCAATACGAGAATTCAGACAATACCCAAGGTAAGGCTGAGTATGCTTGTGTAGGAGATAAGTGTGAAATTTAAACATGAGTGAATTTTCAACTGACATAACAGGATACGGACGCAAAATGGGAATTGATGCAGGTGGTAACGGTGCTGGTAAGATAGACCGTCCAGTGTATTTAGGACCTAATGATGGACCTACTGGAGAGGGTCAATGGATGCCTGCCGGAACTGTTAGTTATAGAACAATGTACCCAGCCAATGGTGAGTCCAGTGGCGGGAATGGTCAATCAGGTAATGCTTGGGGTACTAATAGAATTAATAATGAAGTTGTTCCCGGACAACCACAGATAAATGATATAGCATATCCTAAGTCTTAATTATCTCTACTACTTATATATTCAGCTAAGGTAGGAGGCTTTCTATTAATAGTTATACCTATAGAGGTAGCAGAGCCAAAGGAAATACTTTTACCTACTATTCTATAATTACCTGAAAAATCTTTATTATCTGTTTGTATTCTTACGACTTGGTTTTCAGCTAAGTAAAAACCTTCCGTTACGCCTAGTTCATATTCAAATTTATTTTCTACATTAGCTTGATATAATCTAGCTCCAAATTCTTTACAGGCAGCTGGTGAATCTAAGTTAGTATTGGTTACCTCTAGATATGTACGGTCTAGGGCATTTATAGCTCCTTCGTGAGAGAAGGTACCTTTAACACCGTCCTTTCCATTCACTACAACTATAGTAGGAATCTTTCTATTTATAATGTTGAGGTTAGTTATATTTTTATTTTCGGTAAAGGTATAAGAAACATCTGATGAATCTAAAGTAGACTCGACTTCAATGACTAATTGTGAATAAGTACCATCGTCGATTAACTTAGCTATATTAGGTTTAGGTAAATTCTGGTCAGCTAAGTTGATAGGTTTAGCTAATAACTGTTTTATAATATCTAACACTAATAGAGTTCCTCTGATGGGTTGTTTTTGGACAGAGCCTATAATGGGAGAAGTGTCTCCTATATAATCGGTTTTAATTTTTGTATCCAAGTGGGTTAATTCAAATAGTTTTATAATAGCACCACCTACAGTAAGGCCATCTAAATTTTGACGTTCATCTAACTGAATTTTAGCGACAGTAGTGTCCCCGCCCTTAACCATATATCCAAAACCATCTTCTGCAAAAATATTAACCTGATTAAAATCTTTCTTAGTCCTATTGACCCAACCCCTAAAAATAGGTTTACTATCACTCCTATCTACATATAGAGTTACTTCCTTTTCCCATAAATTTTCTGTTCCCGCTACACCCAAAGGTACAGTGAACGATAATGACGCAGCTGAAAGTATGCCCGGTTGTGAATAATTAGCCTTAACAAAATCTATTTCTCTTCCATCTATAAGTATACGAGGTATCTTAGACAACATAACTAATCAAGCCTCCCTCCGCTGGTATATCCTTTATCTGTAACTATACCACCTAGAGGAAACAAGTCAGTCATGAGTTCATTGTCTTTACCAATTAAAGCTATCTCTTGCACTGTCATTTGAAAGTTAAATGATATAGGAACTTTCGGTCCACCGCGTGGTGTAGTTTCTTGTAAAGAAGTTATAACTCCAAAGAACCTAACCCATGTTCCATCTTTTTGTTGTGAATCCCAATAAACTCTTAAGGTCTTGGCCTGCAACATTCTCATCTGATGTAAATTCCAATACATACTACCCTTGTTATCTGCTACAGTTCCATTAGGATAAGCAGGGTCTGTCTCGTAGACGTCCGCAAAATTACCATTAGTAGTTCCTAGAGCGGCACTAGTGAACATAATACTTTGAATAGAATCGCCAGTCCTTGATATATATACTTTACCACCTCGTGTTATGGCTTGATAGTAAGTACCATCTCGCGATATAGATACATCACCAGTTATAGGAACTCCGTTTAAATTAAATGCACTATCATCGATTTCTTTAACTATTTCAACATGAGATTCAGTAGCATCAAATACATTAAATATCTCAGGGAAACGGTGTCCCCCGCTAGTGGATTCAACATTACCACTGACTGTTATACGTAAAGGATAATAATCATCACTCTTCCAAGCAGCAGAAAAATCAGTACCAAAGGAAGTTAATAAAGTAGAATTACCCGATAGCATGTAAGTATGAGGAAAACTAGAACCAGATAGATAATCAACAGGAGGGGTTAGTATATCAGTAGAGCCACTTTCTACCATAGAAGCACCATTTAAAACGTCATAGGCATTTATTCTACGTATAACGAACACCACTCCACTATCTCCATTTAAATTTTCTATATTATAATCACTTGCATCATTCTCTCCATAAATCATAGTAAGAGTTGTTGGTTCAGCACCTGCTATAAAGTCTGGAGCTGCATTAGTACCATCAGCACCTGCAACCCATATAGGTCTGTTTATAGTATCAGCAGCGCCGGCAGCAGTTTTAACGAAAGCTATATATTTAAAAGCTCCTATGTCATCTGCTGTTCCTAACGTACTGAGTTCATTACCAGCAGCAGTAGTAATAGAACTTATTGTAATACTCTTACCGTAAGTAGAATCGGCAGCACCAGTAGCTACTGTACCTGTAATTGTTATATCAAAGTCACCAGCTACAGGACTGGTAGGAACTACTGTAGGATTAAAAATGCCACCACAAAGATTATTAAAATTAGTTTTAGCCCAATCCAACGGCATGTCAAAATCTACATAACCGGATTTAGCTAAACCTACTGTGGTGTCTTTATAAGTTTCATTAGAACCAGATACGTAACGGTGGTTAAGCGTGACCGCTGTAGTATCATGGAAAGGTACAGCTTGCCAAAAAGCATTCTGTGTTTTGCGCGTGCCAGTACCTTCCATAACAAGGTAATCTACACCAGCAATTTTCCATGTACCATCGTCAACAGATTGACCGTTCCACATATAATCTTTTATTAAATCAGCAGCGTAATTGGTTATGTTAAAGAAAACTTTATTGGTTTTCTTAGGCCATAACATTAATATATATTCAAAACTTTTTTCAGTACTTGCTACACCAGTGTTCCATCTATTAGTACCATCGAAATATTGATAGTCTTGGTCATTCATACCACTAAGTAATAATCTCGTACCAGAGGTGTTTTGAAATACCTCTTGAGTATAACTTGCTGTAGCACTAGCAGGGTCTTTGTCTACCTTTGTCCAGTCAGCATCACTGGGTGGTGTTATCCTATATATATGTGGTTTGTTATTAACCAATGAACTTATTTGGGAACCTGTGTTTGTTGTGGCACTTGCAGGTTGCATAGAATCTCTTACCAAGTGATATTGGTCTTGGAATGTACCAAACTCATTAATCAAACATTGGTTAGTTCTGTATATATAGTCTCCCGCTGTTGTAGCACTACCGTCCATGGCCCAACCACCTTGTGCAGTGTTATTAAATAATATAGATGTACCAGTTGCAGCACTACCTATGAATGCTTGCCCATCCAGACCATCCGGTCTTATTTGATTATAGGCATAGGATACTTGTTTATTAGAAGTAGTTCCGCTAGTATTATCTCCAAAGAATTCATAATCTCCAGCAGTAGAACCTATTATAGCATTCCATTTATATGCAGGATTTATCCACATCTTTCCTACATCGTATCTATAAGCGCTATTAAGCACATTGGAAGCCTTAGCTCTACTTTGCGAAAAGTCCATAGTTATATAACGCCTAGCGTCATCGGCCTTCTTAATTGGGCTACCAGCTGATACATAAGTCACTGGGTAATAGAGCCCGTCATTACCTTTAGTAGTAATAAATATCTTTAAATAATTATAAACATTGTTTGCCCTGTAGTTATCAGTCCTTGCTGATGCTGAACCAGCGTATTTAGGATTCATAAATGTAACTTTCTTAACTTCTAAAACTCGACCACCAATTATAGGTATTTCTACCTGTTTTTCAGTTGTGGTGATTGTATGCTCTACTCTTAAAGTTCTTAGAGCACGAGTAGCTCCTGCTTGTACGGTTATATCACTACTAGAAACAATACTTTCAGCTACTACGGCTTCTATTTCTAATATTATAGTACCAACGGTACCAGTTAACTGTGCACTTGTTAGTAATGGAGGAACAGTAAAATATATATCTTTAGGTCCTTCTTTAAAAAATAATGAATTATCTATACCACTTAGAACGGTTTTATTTTCTACATTCATGATTCCGAGGGCAGTTCCATCTAGAGCCTCGAATGTTTGGTGTGTTGTATTATCGTAATAAGGTGAAACATCTGTGTTGGTAGTGTCAGAACCATAATAAGCAGAGACAATACCATCTGAATTTAATATTTGTATAACTGGCGCATATGTACCAGTACCAGTATAGGTATGTTCTATGTCAATATTACCAGTAGGTTTGGTTATCTGCTGCCACTGATAGTTAGCATATTCCTTTTCGTTAGAGCGAACTCCTTGAGGGTTAGTTCCATCATCCCAATCTATATAAACGGCTCTTACATTATCATCAGTAAAAACTAAATTAGCAGTGCATGTAGTAAACACACTCCCTGTAACATCTATAGCCGATTCACCATCCCACCTTAAGCTCATGCTATAGTAGACCTCCATGAAACTGTAGGAGAAGAACATAATGTATCCTTTCCATCTCCTCTTATATTGTGATAATCCATAATAAATAATTTACCATGTAATGACTGTACATCATTGGTAAATTCTTGATATCTAGAACCATCTAATATGTATTTCCCAGTGTCGTCAGGGAAATGTATCACATCTGCATAAAGTATAACTTCTTCTATAAGACCATAGTAAGGTTCAGTACTTCCTGAATTATTACACAAATAACTTGATACTAGAGATTCGTTAGCATTTGTTGTGCCAGTGAGGGAATAATCTTCCAATTTACCATTAATAAATAACTTACATGGAACATCTCCTAATCTATCGTAAACCACAGCAACCATTATAGGTTGTTTAGCATTGCGAGGGCTTATAGTTTTTGATATTAATGGAGAAGATATACCACCCATTGTTGCGTGAATTGCACCATTGTCCATTTGTATAACTAATGACCCTGATGCTGTAGCTGTACCTCTACTAAATATAGTTTGGTCAGTGGCTCCGGTATATATACCGGGTGTTAAATGGAATATAGCTGTATATTTATCTTGTGCATACGTCATTTTAGTGTCGGCTGCAAGTATCTCTATAGTAGCCGATGCCCCTGAAACTCCTGTATCATAAGCATATCCCTGTAAACCTTCGGGACTCATACGACCTCCATCACTGACTGTTGGTTCAAAGTCACCACCGGTACCAGTTGTCCCTTCTGTAAATGTAAGGGTAGGTTTTGATGTCACTGAAATAGGTATATCATTGAGGGGCGCATATAATAGAGGAAACGCTGACGTATTACCAAATCCATGGTATTTAGAATATACTGCTTTATTATCTACTATTAGCATTCTATACCATATGTCTTCACCACCCTCACTCCAATTAAAGCTAACACCATTTAAATTTTCATTGGTTAGGCTGTATAAATTTGTTTCTCTATTTAAAAGATTAAATGCTGGACCTACTGTAAAATTAGCCACAGTTGGTACTGCGTCAAAATATTTCCATAAATAATAAGGTTTGACGTCTTCTTGTATAATAGTAGTACCAGAGGCGGTACCGGTCATTGGTATTCTAGTAGTATAATCATTACCGTAAAAGACAGCAGACGAAGATAAAAGGGGTGAACCTAATACAATTTTATTTACAACGGGGTCTTCATTACCCCAGTTGGTAGAATTTATAAGTCCATCTAAATTGAATGCTATAGGGGTTTCCGTATAAACTGCTCTTGACGCCACCTGTCCACCAGTTCTAGTATCCTCTGTATATGGACCTAAACCATAATCTACATTAGTTTCTATAGTAGAGCCACTAGTAGCAGTTTCTAAATTCCATAAATAATTATAAGGTGACATTCTTCCTACACTTCCAGTCATAGCAGATAAAAATGTATAATCCTTTTCACTATAGGTAGTACCTGTAGCGGTGGTAGCAGCACTACCTGATTTCATTAAACTTATAGCACTATATGCTTTAGGTCCAGACGATGTACCATTAACAACAGCTAAACCCGTTTCTGCGTCACCAGTTGCGACTTCTCCGGGCCACATCTGAAACCATTGCCAATATTTATAAGGTGAAATATAGAGGTAAGGTAAATTTCTATCGGTAAGAATTGAATCTATCTGAGGGCAATTTAAGAAAATCTTATTACCATCTTTAGCTTTAGCTTGTGTAACCCCTTTAATAGAAAAAACGTTGACGAGAGGGTAAATATAATAGGCCGCACCTGCCCGGCTGGCCGCGGGTGTTCCCATCTGACCTCTTGCTATAGTTACGCGGTCATATCCAGTTGCACCGCCACCTATAACATAAGCTTCTACTTTGACGATTTCTTGAACGGCATCATCTCCATCTATTAAAGCCATATAACTACCTGTATAAAAGTAATTACTGTAATCAATATTCCTGTTCTGACTAGGTAACGCAGCATCATAATATGTTGTGGCTGAAGCAGTGGCTATATCTATAGTTGTTTCAGTAGCGTCAAGTGTTCCTGAAAAATTAAGTGTAGTAGTTTTAGTCTGATAATCCCAATAAGGAGCGGCAGCGCTTCCTTCGGCTATAATGTTTGCGTGAGGTCTCAGTGAAGCCGTACCTCCTCCAACAGTATATATTATATATTCATCCGAAAGAGGCATATCAAATATAGCAGCTCTATCTACTTCAATGACTCCCTTTTCCGGAATATCATTTTCATCAAATGATTCAGGTATTTTTGTTATCTTTGCTGAAACAAAGGGGTGTTCTCGCTTTAACCAAGAGCCCTCATAATCATTATCCGCAAAAGCATCGCCTTTAGCACCAAATTGTGTAAAACCTTTCTGTGTAAGACCATCTGTGAATAAATGGGTTGCAGAACCGGTGGCAAAGTTAAATATTTCATTAGAACCTGTCGTGGGTTGTGTAGCACCAAACGTAGGTACCGTTTGTAAGAATCCTCTTTGTGGAGAAGAACCTATGCAATAGGTTGGTGTTGCTGTAGTTGCATAATCTGTGTAAAATCTATAAGAATAAAAGGAGTTTTGTAGATAATTACCGTACGAATTTAGTAATCCAGATTGACTATCATGTCTAAACCAAGACATATTGTGGGTGGTTGTTTCTTTAGCTTGTCTGGATAAATTACTAAATGAAGGTGTACCAAAACCATGCCATTGATACCATTGAGTTGTTCCGGGGTCAGCGCCACCAGAAGCATAAAAATCAGCAGGTCCATTATCGAAACCTAAAATAACATAAGTAGGCATTTGATAATTGCTTATAGATTGGGCTAACATAGATGCCGGCATTGCAGCTTGTCCGACAGCTGCATCGTAATCGCCATGTTTAGGAGGAGTTGCTACCGGTGATTTGTTAGGCCATGCTTTTATTACTATATTATCGGTTAGTCCTGTTGACCTAGCAGAAGCGTTGTGTACCGCATTTGTGAAATTTGAAAAATGAATACTGTCTACGAAAACATTAGTCTGTTTGTCTGCACCAACATCGCCGGGATAATCGCTAGTTAAACCAAAGTCATTCTTCCCAGAAGATAAATTATACGTAGACCAAGGTTGTTTTTCTCCAGAAAGGTCATCTGTATCTACCGAACTAGAGTTTGTATTTCTATAATTTGTAACCCATAATGTCATGAATCTAGGCCATAGAGCTGGTTGTTGCAACCATGTTTGACCTATACCACTTGTAGTATTGTGAGTAGATGTTGGGAAATATATAGGTAAGGAGTACGGCTGTTCTACAGTACCTGCGCTTAACATATCGGATGATTCATCCTGTGTAGAAGCTGTAGTTTCTATAACTCCCTCAGTAAAATATACTCTACATTGGTCAGCTTTACCTTTATTATCAGATGCCGCACCAAATGCACCACCAGCAGAGCCACCTAATACATTAAAACAAAATTTAGCGTTAATAAATTGGTCCATCGATAAATTAATAGAATTATCATAAACACTACTAAAGGTTCCCATATCGTTGTCAGGGTTGCCATCATTAGCTGGTATGGCCGCAAAACACATTAAATTAGCAGGCTGGTCAGTATTGAATTGAGAATTATTAAATTTTAAAATACGATTGCGCGCATTAGAAATATCCATTGTTCCCGCCGTTGGATATCCAGAAGATGCATTACCATTTGCATAAGCAGAATTGGCAACCTGCAAAGCCATAGCAGTTAATACGTTACCGTCACCTTTGGTAATTTCCGAACCAGAAACTCCTGCACTATTTATATTACCCATTGCTGAACGGTCTCTAAATACCGTTAATCCTCCTATAGTCTTTTTACCAACAGTTGTGCCACTGTAATAATCCTTTAAACCTCGGTGTATGAAATTATCTAATCCTTCTCCTTCCTCTGGAGGATAGTTAGAAAAACATATAGTAAAATTACGCATTAAAGTTCTAAATTGATAATCAAAAGGGCCACCAGCTAGTGACCAGTCGGTAGTTCCAGAAATAAGTTGTGTATCAGTATATCTATCAATACCAGCTCCAGCAGTTTGATTAGCGCCCCAGTAGTCTGTAAAGGAACCTTTGACAACCTTCTGTTCGGCGATAGTTCCATCAAATGAACTCGCTATAGTAGGATTGACATCCATTTCTTTAACATTAAACTTGAGATTAATCTCGGGTAAAGTCGCATTATCCCACGCTGGGTCATTATTTGTAACTCCGTTAACATTAAAAGCGTTATCTATTTGTTGTGGAAATGGTACATTTTTCATACCAACACAGGTAAACTGTGGGTTAGCTGCACCACTTACACCATACATAGGGTCTAACCCGTCTTGTGAAACTTGATAAGCGTTTAATTTAGAATAGCTCCATAAATTATACAGCTGTAAAGAAGAACCACCATCGTCGTATGCTTCGTTAGAAATTTGAATTATTGATTTGTTTACTGGTATACCACTTTCATCACCCGCACCATAAAAGGTACTTAGATTAGGACTAGCGTATATTAGACCAGCATCAAATATAGTATTGTTTGGATTGACATCTTCGGCTTCTTCTATGTTAGTCTTTTCTCTTGTTCTATATTGTACAAGACCCCTTATATCTTTCCATCTCCAGTAAGGAGTAAAGGCAAATATATTTTCCATACCCTCTCTGAAATCGTTAGCCGGCACCCATAAATCGTCTAATTTATTTTCATCGTACGGTTTAATATACATTATTGGGTTATCGACAGTTGTCATCATCACATGTTCATCTCTTTTGATATCTCTTGCAGCAGATGTTTCAGATACACTGTTACCAATAGTTAGAGTAGCTTGACCTATGGATTGAACGACTGTTTGGGCTCGTGCAGCATCTATTGTAGTACCAAAATATTCTTTAAAGAATGCGCTACCAGTTGGTCCCGACGTGTCACCAGTCCATTGCGTATATAAGCCATATGTTAAAGAATAGTTACCACCTGCATAGAGACTACTTGCTAATTTAGCTCCATTGGCACTGTTTAAAGATATATAGGGTTCCGAAACTTTGAATCCCGGTATAGATATTTCACCCAATGTCTGCCCTCCATCGAAGTTTTCAGAATAAGTATATATACCACTGTCTGCGTGAGCAGTATAGACCGCTAATTCGTTACCATAAAAGCGTGGTTTGTATAAATTATTGGCGGCTGATGCTTCTCCAAATTCACTTACGGTATCTAGGATAATCACAGTAGCACTAGTGATAGAAGCGACTTTAAATATAGCAGAGTTTACTTTTATATCGTCTCCTATTGTATAGTCTTCTGCAAAAGCAGAACCAACACCAGTTAATATATCTTGACCAGCAGTTATGCTACCACTCTGGGTCACAGGAGTGTCAACTCCTAACCTTGCCCAGCCATGAGATAGTTCCATATCTCCTTCTGTGAAGGTAGTTCCTGAAACTGTTGCATAAATGTCAACTATAGGAGGAGACCCTGAAGTGCTAAGTTCTGTACCACTACAGTATATTACTAAATCTCCACCAATTAATTGTCCATCGCCATATGTTAATGCTGCTGGTGTTGCTCCCGATACTAAAAAAGTATTGGCGTTTGTACCACCTTCTAGATTAAAATCTGTAGTTCCAGATAAGGATGAATCAGTTAATGAAGGTAGCAATTTTATAGCGCCATCGCTGGTTATATTATGCTTTCTGTAGAAACAATTCTTCTGTATATCTATTGGTCCTGCCATTCTATACTACTCCTGCGAACGAGTCTACTGATATTTTACTGTTTCGAGATGTAGAGTTGGCCGCTTGTAGGTTTTGTACTATTAATGTGTTTATCATTCCGTTACCATTGGACATACCGGTCTGTCCCCTTAATAGATTTCGGGTCCTGTCACTATTTAAAACTTGTCCTCCCATCCTAGGGGGGATGATTAATTCGGGACCTCTTTCTCCTACTAAAATGGGTCCACCGTTAGCATATGCGGGTATAGGTCCACCGTTAGCCCGTCTTGTGGCACCACTGCCGCTTCGTCCACCACCGCCGCTCCGACCACTGCTGTCTTTTTTACCCCATTGGCCGGTGAGTCCATCAATCACCCAATCAGACATACCTCCATAAGAATATCCAGTATTAAGGTAACCATCGCCACCCTCACCATACATCATTTCAGCAAGCATAGGACTTCCTTGACTCATTGAATCAAATCCGGATTGACCGCTCGGATAAATCGCGTTATGAACGTAATTTCCTGCTCCGGCGTTATCTAACTTTCTAAGTTCTTTAATGGCCCATACTAAATTTTCTAAATTAGGACCTAATACTATATCTACCATTGTAGTAGATAAATCTACTATAAAACTTAAAATTTTAGCTATAGCCATTGAAACAGCGTATACTATCATAGCAACTACTGCTCCTATCTCTTGCATTATACCTATCATAGCAGCCCTATCGTCTGAATATCCTAGTGCACCCGTTGCTCTTTCTATAGAATCGCCCCACTCTTTAAATAATTCTGTAAGTGGTGTTACTGCAAACTTAATCATTCTGAATGTTTCCATAGCACCTATTTTAAGACCTGCAAACATAGCACCTAAATCTCTAGTTTTTAAAACCAAAGCGGCCACAACTAATCCGATTGCCGCAAAGCCAATTGCGAGCATCTTTAGCGAAGGTATGAACTTAGCTAACATTCTTATTGAAGAAGCTGTTTTAGTAAAAGATTCTGGTTTTCCCGGAATTCCTGAACCGAATGGCACACCCTTAAAGAAACTCCCACCTCCCAGCCAATCTTTCACGCTCATTTTCTTACTCACCATCCATCTCTTTTTTTCAGACTTTCCTAGAGCTGTAGTTACAGCTAAATTGGCCGCTTTAGCTTTTGTGTTAGCTATTTCGGCTACAGTATTTTTTAATGATAAGAGCGTGCTAACGGGAATGATAGCATTGAGTATCTTCCACCACAATGCCAATTTAATTATATTAGGGCCAAGCAATTTTATTACATCTAAAACTAATTTTACAGGTGTAAAATAAGCTTTAAGCATAGAAATATTAAAGAAACCTTCTTTACTAAAATCTCTAATAATTTTTACTACGGATACCATAGCCTCTGCAAACAACTGTACTCCTTCTACCGCTATCTTTTGAATGTCTTTACCAAACGCTGTCAAAGCATATGAGCCGTCCGCAAGTTCTTCTACTATTAATCCCCTAAGTGAAGCGATAACATCTAAAACACCCTGATGGAAATCGTTTAGAGATTCAGTTCCTTCGTCAGTTGCATCACGCATAAAGAAAATTGCTTGAACATTATTCTTTAAAATCTGCATTTGAGCGGAAATTGATTCATTTTGAATTCTAACCATTTGGTCCAACTCTCCACCCGCATTTGCAGTATCTTCTACTGCTTGTTTGAACTCTTCAGCGTTCTGTACTAAGTGAATAAAAGCAGTTGCACCACGTACATTCAACTCTTGTATTAATGTAGTTAATAACTCAGTATTACTAGCAGTCTCAGGCCCTATTACGTCAGCAAAGTTTTGAGCTATCTCAGTTAATTGTAGCATTTCTCCATTGGCGTCGAGAATGTTAACTCCCATTTTACCTAACGAGATTGCGTTCTCTTCAGCACCTTCAGCAAATTCAGCTAGCGCTTGTCTTAAACCACGCCCTGCAATACCAGCCTCCAAAGCTCTATTGGTCAAGACCTGTAGAGACCCCAATAGCTGGTCTATACTTTGCCCTGTAGCTGTAAAGAAAGGTAGAGCAAACTTAATAGCGCTTGTTAAATCTTGATACTCTATTAAAGACTTTTGGATAGCATGTGCAAATTTATCTGTTAATAGCCCTGCTTGGTCCATTTCCATACCAAACCCAAATAGAGTTTGTGCGGTTAATTTTGAAATAGTATTGTGGTCACCTTGTACAGCCATAGATAGCTTCAAGGTATGTGGTAAAACTTCCATTGCTGCATTAGCATCTAAACCTGCCGAAGCAAGTTGGTAAAGACCAGCTGCACCATTGTCCATCGCAAGTCCAAATTCTTGACCGAATTGGACGATAGTTTGCGAAGTTTTAAATAATTCGTCTCTTGTAAGGTTAAAAACAGAATTAGCATTCAAAAGCTCTCTTTCGAATTCAACGAGTTCTGAGGTCACTTCACTGAGTTTGTAATAGAATCCAGTCAGAATAGATATAGAGTCCCTTAAAACCTCTCCAAAGGCCCCTTTCATGAGATATACAGCCTTGTTCATGGCGGCGTGTAACTTTTCTTGGGCAGCTTCTACCTCTTGCAACAATTCCTTTTCGTCTCGAAGGGCTTCATTGTTTGCGTCTCTTGCCTCTTTTTGTTTTTTTAATAAATTTCTCTCTTCTTGACCAATACGAGCTTTTTCTCTTATTCTATCTTTATCTAAAATCATCATCTGCTCATAGGTATTTTCTAATTTTTGAGCATCTTCTACTTGTGCAGCAGCATTATCAACGCCAATTTTATAAATTTTAGCCATCTCTACACCCCGCGCCGCCCTAGCCTTGGTGTCTTCCAAAGTTATTTTCATACCAGCTAGAACACTTTTCCTTTCAGTTTGAGTTAATTCTATAAAATTCTTCATCATTTTCTGATATTTAGCACCCGACTGCATATCTTTAGTAACATTAGCAAATAATTTAGGTGACATAGCGGGAGCTATTCTACCCATTGAAGTTTTTATTTGTTGGACCTGTCTACTACTATTAGCAACTTGTCCAGAAAACATTTTATTAGACCTATTTAAAGACCTTTGTGCAGATGACATTAATTCAGATTGAGAGCGTTTTTGAAATTGGGAAACTTTAGCATTCGCTGACTGTAACTCTTGTGTGGTTATTTTGCTTCTATCTTTTGCGGCTTCAAGATGTTGACTATTTAACTTCTTGTACATCTTTGAAGAGAAGTTACCTAGCATCTGTCCTGTTTGACTTAAAGCCTTAGGGGACGGTACTGCTAAACCAATAGCAACTCTGGCGGCGAATATTTGTCCTGCTACACCCATTTTATATCAATCCATCGAACGATACTTGTTTTTTCTTTCCTATCATTGCATCAAATTTTGCCCTTTGTTCTTGATAATTATTCCAAGAAGACCTTATTTGGGGTTTATTTTTTGCTATTTCTGCCACTTCATCTGACGTATATCCATCCATAGAATGGAGTGCGTTATATTCATTTAATGCCCCTTGTAAACCCTCGAGCTCATAAGATGGCATATTCTTTATTTCTGTCCACGAAATTCCTAACTCTTTCATAAGAGGGACGTAAAGGACG
>TARA_R110000751_G_scaffold8041_1_pt1 | contig 16925 bp, 10 predicted proteins | sample TARA_R110000751 | Tara Oceans TARA_R110000751 (sample SAMEA4398001) | marine metagenome | biome: Polar Biome; feature: [MES] marine water layer (ENVO:01000295) within the mesopelagic zone...; material: water (ENVO:00002006), including particulate matter (ENVO:01000060) such as...... | reverse complement strand
GCGGCGGCGGCTCGGGCGGCTATGCCGTTTCGGCATCCCTTGGCGGCACTGCGGCGGTGGCGCTGGGCTTTGGCGGTGCTGGCGGCGACGGTTCAAACGGCAATGTCGTTACCCTGGTATCGACCGGTGATATTTTGACCGAGGGCGGTACTGCCAACGCGATTCTCGCCCAGTCAATCGGCGGCGGCGGCGGCACCGGTGGATGGACAGGCACATTTGCAGCCGGGGGCACAGGTGCCCTGGCAGCAAGTTTCGGCGGCGCTGGCGGCAATGGCAGCCACGCCCAGGTGGTCGATGTAACCCATCATGGTGCGCTTGAAACCAAGGGCGCCTTTTCCAGCGCAATCGTCGCCCAGTCGATCGGCGGCAGTGGCGGCAATGGCGGATTTGCGCTTTCTCTTTCGGCTTCAAACACGGTGGCGCTCGGCGTGTCCCTGGGTGGCTCGGGCGGCCTCGGCAGCACGGCTGAAAAGGTCAAGGTAACCACCACCGGAACGATAAAGACCGCTCTTGCCATGTCCGATGGCATTTTTGCCCAGTCCGTGGGCGGCGGCGGTGGCAATGGCGGCTATGCGATCTCCGGCGGGTTCTCGACCGGCGCACTGGCTGCCAACCTTGCCATTGGCGGCTCTGGCGGTACAGGCGGCACGCCCGGAACCGTCTATGTGGATTCAGGCTATCTGGGCGGCACGGTTGTGCCGGGAACCGATGACATCACATTGATGACCAAGGGGGACAAGTCTTCCGGCATTTTCGCTCAGGCAGTTGGCGGCTCCGGCGGCAATGGCGGCTTTGCCGGCACCGGCGCGGTCTCGCTTGGCGGTGTAGGTCTTTCCGCTGCCATTGGCGGCAGCGGTGGCGTCGGTTCGCACTCAAATGAGGTCGATGTTTTCTCCGGTCACAATATTTACACGATGGGCAAGCAATCCTTCGGCATATTTGCGCAATCCATCGGCGGCGGCGGCGGCAATGGCGGGTTCTCGATCGCGCTTTCGGCCAGCAGCAAGGCTGCGGCCAGTGTCGGCATCGGCGGCAGCGGTGAAACCGGCGGCGACGGCAAACGCGTTCAAGTGACAAGCACAGGCACGATCACGACCCTCGAGGAAGGCTCGATCGGTATCTTCACGCAGTCCGTCGGCGGCGGCGGCGGCAATGGCGGGTTCAGTGTTGCAGGCGCCTTGACGACGGGCAAAGGCGCGGTTGGCGTATCCATTGGCGGCAAAGGCAACGCTGCCGGTGACGGCGGTATGGCATCGGTTACCCAGACCGGAAATATTTCAACCGGCGGCGATGTTGCGCATGGTATCCTGGTGCAGTCCGTTGGTGGTGGCGGTGGCAATGGCGGCTTTTCCGGTTCGCTGGCAGCGGCTCTCGATGGTGGCGCGGCGGCTGTAAGCGTTGGCGGTGCAGGTGGCGCCGGCGGCGCTGGCAACAATGTGGTGGCTGATGTCACCGGCAATGTTTCAACCTCCGGCTCTGCGGCAAATGCCATATTTGCCCAATCGGTTGGCGGCGGCGGCGGCAATGGCGGCGGCGCCATGTCGCTTTCGGGCTCGAAAAAACTGAGTGCCTCCGTTTCGGTCGGTGGCGCAGCCGGCAATGGCAGCGATGCCGGTACGGTGCAGGTCGACCACCAAGGCACATTGACGACCGCGAAAGAGCAGTCAAACGGCATTCTGGCCCAATCCATCGGCGGCGGCGGCGGCAATGGCGGCTTTGCTCTTACAGGCACCTTGACAGTCAAGGGTGATGCAGGTGCTGCCGTATCAATCGGTGGGGCGGGCGGTATTGGCGCTGTGGCCAAGGCAGTCACCGTCAACAACAATGTCGGCGTCGCCCTCGTGGACGATGTGGCGACGATCTACACCCAGGGTGGCGATTCCAACGGCATTTTTGCCCAGTCCGTTGGCGGCGGCGGCGGTAATGGCGGATTCAGCGGCGCACTTTCAGTGACCGCAGGCGATGCAAAGGCCAATATTTCGGTCGCAGTGGGTGGCACGGGCGGCAGCGCCAATGTTGCCGGCACGGTTACCGTGACCAATGTCGACAACATTTTGACGCTGGGCGATGGCGCAAACGGCATTCTGGCGCAGTCCATTGGCGGCGGCGGCGGCAGCGGTGGTTTCAGCATGGCTGGCGCACTTTCGGTCGGCAACGGCAAGACCACGTCGGTCTCAGCTGCCATTGGCGGTTTCGGCGGCGAAGGCTCCGACGGTAAGAAGGTAACGGTCAACAGTGCCGGAGCCATAGCGACCGAAGGCGATAACGCGATGGGCATTCTGGCGCAATCCGTCGGCGGCGGCGGCGGTAATGGCGGGTTCTCCCTGTCGGGCTCCATCGGCGCCCAAACAGGCTCTGGAAGTTCCAAGGAAATCTCCGTATCCGTTGGCGGCTTCGGTGGCGAAGGCGGCACGGGCGGCATCGTCGATCTCGACTATATCGGTACGGTTTACACCAAAGGCGAAAAATCAGTTGGCCTGCTGGCACAATCCATCGGCGGCGGCGGCGGCAACGGCGGCATGGCGATCAGCGCGGCAATGGGTGGTACAGATGCCAAGAACCTCAGCGCCACAGTGGGCGGTTGGGCCGGCTCCGGCGGGTTTGCGCAGAATGTCACGCTTGATGCAGCCGGTTCCATATTCACCGAAGGGTCCGCGGCGCATGGCATATTGGCCCAATCCATTGGCGGCAGTGGCGGCAATGGCGGATTTGCGGCATCTGCCGTATTCGGGATAAGTGGTGAGAAAACCAACCACAACCTGGCAATCTCGGTTGGCGGTGGTGGCGGCAGCGGGAATGTCGGCGGTGAGGTCTACGTCAGGAACCTGGCGATGATCCAGACCACCGGATCCGAGGCCATAGGCATCTTTGCACAATCCCTGGGCGGCGGCGGCGGAACCGGTGGCGGAAGTTTCACCGGCATTGTCGGCGCAAAAGGCTCGGGCGAAGGAAAAGTTGTCAACGCCAACATCACTGTTGGCGGCAAGGGCGGCAACGGCGCGATTTCAAAACTGGTTGATATAAGTCATTCCGGCGGAATCCATACCACAGGCAATGGCTCTGACGGTATCCGCGCCCAGTCGATTGGCGGCGGCGGCGGTGCTGGCGGCCAGGCAAACTCATTGTCTTTGATCCTGGGTCAGAAGAAGAAAGTATCGACGGGCGATATCGAGGAAGCGCCTGACAAGGAAAAAAGCGACCTCAAGATCAACCTGGCAATTGGCGGCTTTGGCGGAACCGGTAATGACGCCAATACTGTAAAGGTAGTGAGCGACGACCTCATCTGGACAACGGGTGTTTCCGCCCACGGGATCAACGCCCAGTCCATCGGTGGCGGTGGCGGCACCGGCGGGCATGCAGCCCTTGGAACCGACGAATTGCTGCCGTTTGAAATTCCCATTATTGGCGAGCCTGATTTCATTCTGGAGAAGCTGGAGAGAACCAAGGTCAACGAGTTGGAAATCGCCATTGGCGGCAGCGGTGGCGCTGCAGGAGCCGGCAAACTTATCGACATCACCAACAAGGGCAATATTTCCGTCGAGGGCAAAGGGTCCTGGGCCATATTCGCACAATCCATTGGCGGCGGTGGCGGCACCGGTGGCAATGCATTGGCCGGCAAGTCAGGCAAGGTCGGCATCGGCGGTGGACGACTGGACGGTATTCTGGGCGTTAATTCAGGTGCCGGGGATGGCGGCAAGGTTGTCGTCAACAACGAGGCAACGTCAGCCATCTTCGCCACCGGCAGCATGTTCTCCGGCGGTATATTTGCCCAGTCCGTCGGTGGCGGCGGCGGTCAGGGCGGCGCCGGTTCGGGACGTATTGATATTGGCGGCAATGCCGGCTCAACAGGAAACGGCCTGGAAGTCGAGGTTACCAACCGGGGAACGATATCGACAACCGGAGACTTCTCGTCGGCAATATTTGCACAATCGGTCGGCGGCGGCGGCGGCACCGGCGGCGGCGGCGCACTCAGCCTCCTCTCGCTGGGTGGCAACGGCTCCTCCGGTGGCGATGGCGGCACGGTGGATATATTCAACTTTGGCCGCATCGATACGTTCGGAAATGTTTCCCACGGTGTCTTCGCGCAATCGGTCGGCGGCGGCGGCGGCACCGGTGGTGGACGCGAAGAGGCTCAAACCCCGATCGGCGATATTGAAGCGCCGAATCTGGTCTCCCTGGGCGGTAGCGGCGGCGGCGCCGGAGACAGCGAGAATGTCCTGATCGAAAACTCTGCCATCGTGAATACCAGCAAGGAATTTTCGATTGGTCTGCTGGCCCAATCCATCGCCGGCGGCGGCGGTTTTGGTGGCGACGGGCTTGGTGCCGTTGTACTGGGCGGCAAGTCTGGCGCCTCGGGATCCGCGGGCACGGCGACCATCAGAAACAAGGTCGGTGGCGCCATCAAGACTATCGGTGACTATTCTGTTGGTATATTTGCGCAGTCCGTCGGCGGCGGTGGCGGCATGACGGCCAAATCGCTCGGCATCGTGACGATTGGCAGGAACGGTTCGGATGGCGGCAATGGCGCGATGGTGCTGGTGGAGAATGACGGCACGGTTGAAACAACCGGCAACAATGCAAGCGCTATTGTCGCACAATCCGTCGGCGGCGGCGGCGGCTATGCCGCAGGCGCAACAGGCATCGCTACTTTTGGCGCCGATGCCGGCGCTGGTGGCAATGGCGGCGAAGTCACAGTCATCAGCAAGAACACCATCAAGACATCGGGTGAAAATTCACACGGCATTTTTGCACAGTCGGTTGGCGGTGGCGGTGGTGTGGTCAATGATTCAGGTTCGCCCATTGCAGCCTTCAAGAAGACCGGGTCTGCAGGAGATGCCGGCAGCGCGGAACGCGTGACGGTCAAGCAAACGGGAGACATTACGGCGACAGGTGACAATTCATTTGCAATTCTGGTCCAAAGCGAAGGCGGCACAAGCAACGGCGATCTCGACGTTGAAATCGTCAGCGGAACGGTTCAGGGCGGATCGTCCACGGGGGCCGGGGTCGGTTTCCTTGACGGCGCCACCAACAAGCTGACCAACCGGGGCACGCTCAAGGCCACAGGCGACATTGCCGGAATGGCCGTGTTTGGTGAACAGGGCGATGAGACGATTGACAATTTCGGTACCATGATGGGCAATGTCGCTCTGGGGCTGGGAACCAACCTGTTCGACAACAAGATCGCCGCACGGCTTGAAGCGGGCCTGTCAATCAACCTTGGAAACTCGGCGCAACTTTTCAAGAATGTCGGTTTCTTCGCTCCCGGCGGCACGGGCTTTACCACCACGGTCCTGACCAGCGAACTGAACGGAAGCCTGAAACAGGAATCCCAAGGCGCATTTGAAGTCGATCTCGACTTCGTTGCGGGCGATGCGGTAAATGGTCTGGCCGATCGCATCAACGTTTCGGGAACAGCCGAGCTCAACGGCGAAGTCGATCTCTTTATCGTCAATCCGAACAAGGCATCGCCGGGTTATCGTACCGTGACCATCTTGAATGCGACCGGGGATGTTACCGTCCCCGAACTGGTTCTTGACGCACCGGCATCCGCCGTGACGAAATACGACATTCTGTACCCGGATTTGAACAATGTGGAACTCAGCTATGAAATTGATTTCTCACCCACGGGTCTGAACGGCAACCAGACAGCAATTGGCGATTTCGTCAATAATCTTCAGCTTGCAGGCGGCACGCCCACACTCGATCCTTTTGTTGGCACATTGTTTGTCATTGAAACGCTCGATGAACTGCAAAAAGCATACGATTCCCTGAGCCCGGAAGCCTATGCCACAAACCTGACGACCTCACTTGTCGGCATTGACAACTTCAACAATTCGATGATGAGTTGCCGTCGTCAGGACGGAAACTATCGGTTTGTGTCGGAAGAAAACTGCCTTTGGCTGCAGGTATCCCGGATGACTCATGATTATGACGGGAACAGTGAAAACTTCGATTATCACGAAAAGACAAACCGTATTGTGGGCGGGTTTCAGGGCAATTTCGCCGAAAACTGGTATCTGGGCATCGCCGGTTCGTTTGAAACGCCATCAGGCAAGGCTGGCCCCAATGCCACGAGTGAAGGAACGCGTCGTCAGGCCGGCATGGTTCTCAAATACCGCCACGATGCAACAACACTTGCTGCATCGGTTGTTGGTGGAAAAGGATCCTTCGACACAATGCGAACAATCGATCTGGGGAGTGTTGGCGGCGTCGCATTCGGAACACAGGACATCAAGTATGTGTCGACACATTTGAGAATTTCTCACCTGTTGCAAGCGTCAAATGTCTATGCGCTTCCTACTCTGGATATTGGCGCAACCCACATGCGTCAGGATGGGTTCACGGAAACAGGCGGCGGACTGTTGGGCCTGACTGTTGATGAACGAGCCCAGACCTATTGGGCGATCACGCCAAGCATCGAGTTTGGCGGCGAGTTTCAGGTGCGTTCAGCAGTTGTCAGACCCAGGATCAAGGTGGGCGCTGTCTATAATTTCGGCGGTGATGATCCATCAGTTGCTGCCGGCCTGTCAGCCGCAGCCGGTATCCCTGGCGGCGTTCCATCCTTCGTGACCAAGGCCGGCAGAGATGAATATCTGGGCTTCCTGGAAGGTGGATTTGATGTGGTATCCGAAGATGGAATGAACTTCCGCATGGGTGCCGGCATACAGAAGGGCAACGATACGCAGGTTCTGTATGGATCTGTGAAGTTTGCCCTGCCATTCTAAGGGACGCCATTCTAAGGGACGGCCCTTCTAAGGGTGGGCCAATCCAAGGGTGGAATAATGGCCTGCCTGTAACTTGAAACCCTGAAACTTGAAACCGTCCCTGTAACCGAAATGGGTCATGTATCTGAAACGGGTCATGTATCTGAAATTGGAAAGTGTGCTGCATTGATGAATTATTCCGCCATGACCAAGCATATTGGCATAGCCCTGTTGCCCGGAATTGTGATGCTGATGATCGAAATCAGCAGTCCGGTGGAAGTCCAGGCCCAGCAACCCACGGATGCCGCAGGCAACGCAAATTGGAGCACGCAATGTTCGGCGTCCTCACGCAAAGTGCCCCTTGTGTGTGCCATGGAACAAAGGGTGTTCGTTCGCGAGACAGGCAAGCAATTTGCAAAGGTCACCTTGCAAACGGGCGCAGCAGGCAGCGCAGAAACGCTCATGCTGATTGAACTTCCGCTGGGTTTGTCGATTGCCGATGGCGTGACTATCCAGGTGGACAGTGCAAAACCTGAAACACTGTCCATTGAGACCTGTGAAGCGTCAGGGTGTTACGTCACCTTGAATGTCGACAAAGAGCGTCTCGCTCAGTTGATGAAGGGTACCGAAATGAGCCTTAACTTCAACAATCTGCAGAAACAGCAGATCTCCCTGCCAATCAGACTTTCCGGCTTCAGCGAAGCCTACAATTTGATAAAGTAGAGCCAATCATCGACCACCATACGGCTTGAACAAGATCAAATTACAAATCCTGCAGGCTGTGATAAAGCCTTGCAGTCGCGGTGAAAGTGGGCGCAGACAAGCCTGCCGACTTCACCCTGGCGATCGTCGACGACGTGACCGGGGCCGTCCCGCAGCCGCCAGTCGAGGCCGTCCTGTGGCTGGCCAACCACCTCGCCGCCCGCGGCCTGACGCATGAGGCAGGCCAGGCAGTCCTGTGCGAAACCCACAGCCCGATCTGGTATGATAAGGGCTTATGCGAGATCTGCCTGGAGATTTCGGGCTTGGAACGGTGAGCGCGACGTTTCAGTGTTTGTCAGCGGCGTGAAATGCCCCGGTTGAACAGTTGTTTTTTTTCGTATGTGCGTCGTCGTTGATCAGGTTGATGGCCTCCGATTTGCTCGGGCCGGGTCAATTACCTTGTATTGCCCGCGTTCGTAGTAGATCGAACCACAACGTCTGAGACGCTGGACAGCGCGTGTCACCGTCACTCGAGATGCTCCGATAAGATTTCCGATCTGCTGGTGCGTGAGTTTTACAGTCGGCCCTTCGGCCTGTGAAATTTGCGCCAGAAGCTGAGTAATGCGAGCATCTGCCGAAGGGTGCGCTCCCTGAGCCAGTCGCGTGGCCAACATTCGTTGCTTCATGGCAATGGTAGACATGACCATGGAAAAAAATTCTTTGTTCTCAAGCATCATTTCGCGAAGTTGGTGAACCGGTACAGCTAAAACCTCACTATCTTCAAGCGCACAGGCTGTCGAAAAATGGGGCATCCCATCAAAGGCCGCACCTTCGCCACAGATGACTCCAGTGCCGACGATATCTATGAGTACCTCTTGCCCATCAGAATTGAGCATCCCCATGGAAACCTGACCCGTCAATATCACGTAGATCGTTGTTGCAGCTTCCCCCTGAGCGTACAGCATTGTCCCACGCCGGATGGTTCGACGCCGAATGTTGGGTGCATTCTCCAATAGATGAACTAGCATGGAAGAAGGCACTCGCAATGTCTCACTTGACCCTTTTGGAGTCGTTGCGGGCTGAGAATATGTCGATCGTTGCTGTGTCATTGTCTGAACCGTCCCTCACTTTTTTTCGACCCACCCAATTGCAGCTCGAGCAAAACAATAGTGAAATTCAACACAGTATTGGCCCTTTTTATAAAAAGGGAAAGTTCTTAAACGCTTGCGACAACATCAAATTTTACTGATCAAACCCGCCTGAGAGCAGGTCTGGCTTTCATTGATTCACTTTGCCAGTTGTCTTTTGTCAGAATCAAGTTGAGGCGCGAAGCGCGCACCTCAAGGTACGGGCAAGCGGAACGACGCAGATTGTGGCGAAAAAGCAGCTGGCCCGAAGGGTTCGCGAACAGTGGCCACCTGCGGCGTGGCTCAGCTCCCTTGGCCGCCTTATATAGACCCGATGTCAATCGGTATCCAGCTGAAGCGACGATGAGCAGAGTGGCGATGAACACCACCCTGCCCTTCAGTAAATCATCCCACACCATAAGCTGGCCTTAACCGGCAATGCCGATGCGCGGCGGACGGCTCCGTCCCAGAGAAATTGCAATATTTTTCTGTTCCATATAGGTCTCAAACGCGTATTCACCGCCATCTCGGCCAATTCCGCTCGATTTCATGCCCCCAAAGGGTGTTGGCAAATGGCGAACATTCTCGGAGTTGACCCAAACCATCCCGACGTCGAGTGCCTGTGCCACACGGTGCGCACGTCCAACATTTTCCGTCCAGATATAGCCGGCCAAACCATACCTGACATCGTTTGCAATCCGGATTGCGTCTTCCTCATCGTCAAACGGAATAGCCGATAGAACAGGGCCAAAAATCTCTTCCTGTGCGATGCGCATGTTGTTACGCACATTGGTGAAAAGCGTTGGGCGCACGTAATTCCCGGCTCCGTCCATTGCCCGTTCGCCGCCGGCCGCAATGCAAGCGCCTTCGTCCCGCGCGATGTCGAAATAGCTTGTCACTTTCCCCGCATGCGTCCTGTGGACCAGGGGACCGATTTCAGTTGCAGGGTCCAGAGGATCTCCAACGCGGAGGTTATTGACCCTTTCAGTCAGTTTTCTGGTAAAATCATCATAGATGGTACGTTGCACCAGCGCGCGGCTTGAAGAGGTGCATCTTTGGCCGTTCAGGCTATAAATCATGAACATAGCGGCATCCAGAGCCAATTCAATGTCTGCGTCGTCAAAGACAATCACAGGATTCTTACCACCAAGTTCAAAGTGGACACGCTTCAACGTGGGCGCACCCTGCGCCATGATCGCTGCACCGGTGGCCGATTCGCCGACGAAGGCCAGGCCCTTGATCGCGGGGTGTTCAGTCAAGGATTTACCGGCTTCTTCGCCAACCCCATGTACGAGATTGATAATACCAGCTGGTAAATCATTTGCCTTGATGACCTCAAGGATGATCTCGGCCAGCAGAACTGCCGTCAATGGACTCCACTCCGCCGGCTTGTGAACAATCGTGCACCCTGCCGCCATCGCCGGTGCGATTTTCCAGGTGGATAGCATGAACGGCGTGTTCCACGGCGTGATAACTCCGATCGGGCCAACCGGAGAGCGGGTGGAATAGTTCACGTGTGAACTTGTTGGCATGGAATGCCCGTCATGCGCAATCAGCGCCTTTTCGGCATAATATCGAAAATTCTCGGCCCCACGAAGCGCGGCCTTTTCCATGTATCGGATCGGTTGCCCCGTGTCCGCACTTTCCACTATTGCAATCTCGACAGCACGCGCCTCAATGGAATCGGCAATCTGACGCAATATCTTGTAGCGTCGTTTGGGCTCAACTGCGCGCCATGCTCCAAAAGCGGACGATGCAGCCTGGCTAGCTTTGTCGATGTCGGCCGCAGTGCCGCGAGCAACCTTGCAGAGCACTTCATTGCTGGTCGGATCAAGAACGTCAAAGGTCGCGCCATCACCGACCGTAAACGCTCCGTCAATCAAATGCGGCACGGTATCTGCACGGAAACGGGCTAGAAACTGTTCCGCCAGAGCCCTGTTTTCGGCCAGTTTAGGGGACTGATTTGTCATGATTCAAACTCCTGTCTTTTTACATCAATTCAGACGCTCAAATAATTACTTAACATGATAATTATATTTTCGCAACACGCGATTTTGGGGCAAAAGGACCGTCGTGAAAGACAACTTTACCGTCCAGAAAAGTCAAAACAGAGCGTATTTTATCAGCTTCATTGGATCTTACCTGATCGATATTGGCAGACAGAACAGCAAGGTCAGCTGCCATCCCCTCCCGCAGACTGCCCCGAAAGCCCTCATGGCGCATAGCTCGCGCTCCACCTCCTGTGTATATTGCGATTGCATCAGCAGGATCCATGCGTTCCTTTGGACTGAAAACATTACCTGCGCCATCACTGCGTTGTATGGCAGCAGAGATACCGACATAGGGTGACATTGGTCCGATCGGCAGATCTGAACTGCCAGCGACAGTGATACCGTGGTCAATTAATGACCGTCCCGGATAGGCCAATTGCATCCGCGTCTCGCCGATTGCTCTGCGAAACGATGCTCCAAGCCGTGGCAGGAAACCATACTGCGGAACCACCACCACGCCCAACGCCTGCAAGCGGCGACCAACGTCATGCCCGACAAGCCCAAGATGCTCGATTCTATGTCGAGGGTCAGGCCGGGCGTTAGACGATTGACCTGCTTCAAGGCTGTCGAGCACCAGATCTATGGCGCAGTCACCAATGGCATGCGTGGCCACTTGCCACCCCAATGCATGCGCTTCTGAAATCTGCGAGCGAATTTCCTCAGCCGGCTGCATCAAGGTTCCGCGGCTGGGTGTGTCGGAATAATTCTGTGAAAGATACGCTGTGCGTGCCCCGATAATGCCGTCAACGAACCACTTCAACCCGATCGCCTGCCAGTACGGATCGACGCGACCGGGAAACAACCCGCATGCGGCGGCATCCTGAGGCGATAGGTTCGGCATAAATCCCATTCTGAGAGGCGTGCACCCCTCGGCCCGTGCCTGTTCCCAAATCGCCCACTCAGCTTCAAATCCACAGGTAAAACCGGTCGCTGCGTCTACTGCCGCCACAACGCCATAGGACAGATACTCGCGCGAGACCTCAAGTATCGATTGACACATTTCCGCCGCCGGCGGCATCGGCGCCACCCGAGCGACACACCATTCCGCAGACTCGCGCAGAATCCCGTTCAAACGCCCGTGTTCCCGATCAAACGTCCCCCCGAAAGGATCACTGACCGTCTCATTGATACCGGCTGCGGTCAGTGCTGCCGAATTTGCTACAGCAAGGTGACCGCCGACACGGCGCAGTAAAACAGGCAAAGAAGATGCCACGCGATCCAGTTCGTGCCTAAGAACATGACGCTGTTCTGTTAATAATAGCTCGTTGTAGTCACTGGCGATGAGCCACTCTCCATCGCCAGTATCCACCGCTGCGTCACGAACAAGCTCAAGCAGTTCAGCGATGCTCCGGGCTCCGGCGGTGCGAAGTTGTACCCTCGACATGGCCTCAAGGAATATATGCGTGTGTGCATCGGTCAATCCTGGCAGAACGGTCTTTCCGTCAAGATCGATTATCTCGCAATCACTCGGTACTTCAACGGCCTCACCGACCCAAGCCACCTTTCCCTGACGCATAAGAATACTGCTGGCATTCGGGCGCTCGGAATCTCCCGTGATAACGTTTCCATTGGTTAGAAGCAACAAGTGCTCTTCCTCCCCTAAAACGAGGATCAGTCGCTCAGGCCGCAGATCATCTCGATTTCAACTTTCAGACCCTGCCGGGCCAGTGCTGCGACACCCACGGTCGACCTTGTCGGCAGTTCGTTCGGAAAATACTCGCGGTACACCGCGTTCATCCCGGAAAATTCGGCATGGATATCAGTCATGAACACTGTGAGTTTCAGTGCCTGATCCATCGATGACCCGCCGGCCTCTGCCATCGCCTTCAATCGTTCCATGGCGATCCGCGTCTGCGCTTCAATCGTGTCCGGAAACTCCCGAGTCAGCGGATCGGAACCCGTTTGCCCCGATACGAACAGCAGATTACCCCAACGCAGTCCAGGCGAATAAGGGGCCTTGGAGTTCGTGCCGCCCGGCTGGTTGATAATTTCACGTTTCATGTCAACACTCCTTCACCGGTTTTCTGGGTGCTGCGCCGACCTTTCGACGCAGCAGTCCCTCAATCAATAACGTAGTTCGGAACCGCCTGGAGGTCGGGTTCCGCGACATCCATCACTCCAGCATAACCCGGTTTGAACACGCTCATGGATTCCTCGAACCAGCGTCGGGGCGGTGGCGGCCCCCACAATGTCTGGCGCACCGGATTGTTGACGTCCCAGCGGATGGGCTCGGATGAATAATCGCCCGTCAGATAGTCTCCGGTATAGAGTTCAATGCGATTGCCGTCAGGATCACGCACATATACGAAAAGAGCGTTTGAAATTCCGTGTCGCGCGGGTCCGCGTTCAAGACTATCGGCATATCCGGCCCCGGCAAGGATGTCGCAAGCATGAATGACCGAGAGTGGGTCACCGAGAGACAGACCGACATGGTGCACAGACGGACCTTTTCCAGTCATCACCGCAACATCGTGAACAGTACCTTTGCGGAATAGCCAACTGGCCCACACCCTGTTGCTTGGCGCTTCAGATTCCGTCAATTCAGCGCAACCGAAGCCAAGTTCATTGGTGTACCAGTCATAGCCACCCTGGGCATCCGGTGTCAGCATATTCACGTGATCGATACGCGTGGGGGAAACACCCTTGTGCAGATGGTATTTTTGCAACAACCAGTCTACCGATTGCATTTCTGCATAATACTCAATCGTGAAGCCCAACGGATCCTGAACACGAAGAGCACGCCCCTGCCCCAATTCTTCACCTTCGACCCAGGATGTCTGCAGACCAAGCGCCTTGAAGCGCGCATCCATATCAGTCATCGATGCCTCGTCCTGTACCCGAAAGGCTATGTGGCCCACCCCGGGGGAATCAGCTTTCCTGAGCACAAGACTGTGGTGTTCACGCCCTTCCGTTCCCCTAAGGTAAACGCGATCACGGTCACGTTCCGTTTCGTGCAGACCGATAAGGTCAACATAAAAGTCTCGTGTCCGTTCCAGGTCAGTCACGCAGAACTCGACGTGACCGAGACTTTGAATATTGGCAATGTCTTTGATTGAACGATCTGCTGTCACATGCTTCTCCTGAGAAATTGATAGACCTCGGAATTTTCAACTGCCGGAAATCCCTTGAACAGAATCTAATTGGACAACAACGATCTGACGGTATCAGCTTATACAAATAGCCAGGCAAATTCTGCGCTTCCTCTTGTTTGAGCTTTCAAGAGGGACCGACACGCTAATTTGTAGCGCTGGTATCAGGCGATACAGTCGCGCCAAGCAAGGGCGTCCTATATATTTTACCGGAGCTTTTAATGTCATTCCAACAATAGGGAGCACTAAGAATGCGTTTAAACACCTGGATGAATAGCGGTATTGCCGCCGGCCTTTCGATTGCGATTTCGCTCGGCGCGGGGATGACTCAAGCCGCTGACTACAAATTGACCATTTCTAGCTGGACGCCGATGAGCGCCGCGATGAATGCCATTATGTGGCCTGAATTAACGAAGAGAATAGAGGAGGCCACGGACGGTCGTGTTACCGCCGAAATCAAGCTCAACCTCGCACCCCCACCGGCGCAGTTCGATATCGTTCAAGACGGCGCAGCCGACATGTCATGGATTTTCCACGGCTACAACCCTGGCCAGTTTGTCACCACCAAGTTAGCGGAACTGCCAGGCTTCGAAGCCTCGTCGGAAAACCTCTCGGTGGCCTACTGGCGCACTTACGAAAAGTACCTTTCCAAGGCAAACGAGCATGATGGCGTTAAAGTCGTGGGGCTGATGGTTCACGGACCTGGCCAGATAAATACCAGCAATCCGGTTTCATCGCTGAGCGAAGCAAAAGGCCTGAAAATCAGGGTCGGCGGAGGCGTAGCAAGTATGGCAGCTGAACATATCGGCGCAGTTGGCATGAACGTGCCTTCCCCGAAGCTCTATGAAACACTCGCGTCGCATGTGGCCGATGGCACTTTGTCACCGATTGAATCACGCAAGTCCTTCAACCTCGTTGAAGTTGCGCCTTATGTTTATGAAATGCCAGGCGGGTTCTATCGCGGTTCGTTTGCGATTATCATGAATGAGGATACATTCGAGGCTTTCCCAGCCGACATTCAAAAGGCACTGGAGGGCGTATTGGGCGAAGCCACCTCGCGCCTCGGCGGAGAAATGTGGGACCAAATAGACAAGGCCGGACGTGAATATACTCAGCAGACTGAAGGCAACGTAATCACCTTGGCCTCTGAAGCGGACCAGGCGTCATGGAAAGAAATGCGCAGCGAGATCGTTGAATCCGTGCTTGCAGAGATAGACAAGAATGGCGTGGACAGCAAGGTCGCATATGAATACATGACCGAACAACTCAACAAGTGAAACAAACCGTGGTGGGTTTCATACTAACAAAACGCAACCAAGCCGCAGGAAGGCGGCTTGGTCGATTGCTGGGCAATGTCCCCTTTTGGATCGGAAGCGCGGCTCTGTTCTCACTTATGTGTATGACCTTTGCCGATGTCATTCTGAGATCCCTATTCAACAGTCCGATTGCGGCTGCAGCAGAACTAACCGAAATTTCTGTTGCCATTGTTGTCTTTACTGCTCTTCCCTTGGTTTCATTCAACCGCAGTCAGATTGCTGTCGACCTCTTTGACAGCTACTATTCATCAAAAGCCGCCCGCTGGCGTGACTGCATAATCGATATCGCCTGCGGCGGGTTGCTGTATTGGCCTATTGTCAGAATACTCGTGCTTGCCAAGCGAGCCAGTCGACATGGCAGTCAAACGGAATTTCTCGAAATCCCTGACCACTACATTGCCTATTTCGTTTGCGTTATGCTCAGCGTGACCGCGCTTATCCTGATAATACGGGGAATTATCGGATTGGCAGGCTATATCCAGAACCAGCCCACGCATTCGGATCACTCAGGAGAAAATCTGTGACCGCTGCACTCATCGGCTTCGCCGCAGTTCTTGTTCTTGCCTTCCTTCGCATTCCGATTGCTTTTGCCATGGGTATCGTTGGCACGATTGGCTACGCCTTGGAAACAAGCATAACGGCGTCGACCTCCATGGCCGGTCGCCTTATTATCGATGCTGCACAAGACTACGGGCTTTCTGTCATTCCATTGTTCATCCTGATGGGTCTATTCGTGAACAAGGGCGGCTTGTCGCGTGAACTCTATCAAGCATCCTATGCGTTTCTAGGGCATTTCCGCGGCGGTCTGGCAATGGCTACGATCTTGGCCTGTGGCGGCTTTTCGGCGATCTGCGGGAGTTCACTGGCCACGGCAGCCACAATGTCCAAGGTTGCGCTTCCGCAAATGCGCAAATTTGGATATTCGGATGAACTTTCCACTGCCTCGGTGGCGGCGGGTGGCACACTTGGCATTCTTATTCCGCCCAGCGTTATTCTGATCGTTTACGGCTTGCTGACGGAAACCAGCATCATCAAACTTTTCATGGCAGGCTTCATACCCGGCGCACTGGGCGTACTTCTATATCTCGTCGCAGTGCGGTTCGTGGTGTGGCGTGATCCCGATCAAGGCCCAGCCGGTCAGCGAACATCCTGGCGAAATCGGCTCCAGGCTTTACGCGAAGTCTGGGCAATCCTGCTGCTCTTCGTATTGGTGATTGGTGGCCTCTACGGCGTTTTTAATGTCTGGCCGTTAAACTTGACCTTCTCACCAACCGAAGCCGCCGGAATGGGTGCGATGGGTGCATTTCTGATTGCCCTCGGTCGGCGCCGACTTTCATTCAAGGATGTCGGCGAGGTGCTGAAGGAAACGACAATATCGACCGCCACGTTGTTTAGTGTTCTCATTGGCGCCTGGATATTTTCCAATTTTGTCAATCTTGTCGGTTTGCCAGAAGCCCTGCTAACTCTTGTAGACCAGTTGGGTCTGTCCCCCATGATGTGCATGCTCGCGATCCTCCTGATCTACCTGGTACTTGGATGCGTGTTCGAGAGCATGTCAATGCTGCTGCTTACTGTTCCCGTGTTTTTCCCTTTGGTTTCGAGCCTTGGCTTTGACCTGGTATGGTTTGGGATCATTGTCGTCGTTGTGGTGGAGATCAGCCTGATTACCCCACCGGTCGGCTTGAACGTTTTTGTCCTGAAGGGTGTCGTGGGCGACGTCTCATCCAAGACAATATTTCGCGGGGTCACGCCCTTCTGGATGGTCGACATCATAAGATTGTCATTGCTCTTGTTATTCCCCTGGCTGGTTCTGTTTCTACCAGAAGCACTATCGTGACATAACGCCTGACAACGACGCACCAGTCTCCACTGGATCACCCCTGATGATACAGGTTTAGAGTATCCGTTGTGATCAAGCCATTTTTTCGTTCCATTT
>TARA_R110000751_G_scaffold87524_2_pt1 | contig 17001 bp, 25 predicted proteins | sample TARA_R110000751 | Tara Oceans TARA_R110000751 (sample SAMEA4398001) | marine metagenome | biome: Polar Biome; feature: [MES] marine water layer (ENVO:01000295) within the mesopelagic zone...; material: water (ENVO:00002006), including particulate matter (ENVO:01000060) such as...... | reverse complement strand
TGGCTTCCTTGACGAAGATGACATGGCGTCGGACAGCGCCGTGGCGGGCGTGACCCAACAGTCTGTTAAAGCTTACGTCGGTAGTAATTTGACGGCGCCTGGCATCCAGATGACCTGGGAGAGTACCACCACGGACACTGACCAAGGCGCTGGTAAGGTATGGGCTAACAACGCGACCTTGAGTTCCGCTACGGTTTTGTATTTTGACGATGTTGAGAACAACGGCGTATCGATCAACGCCTTCGTCGACAGCCTGGATAACCCGACCGCGACCAACTCCGCGACGATCTATATCGCAGAAGGTGGCACGGGCGGCGCGGGTGTCGTCTTCCAAGTGAGCGGAGCGGTGACAAGTGCGTCCACCTATTCTAAGGTGGCGGTCACACACGTAGCCACTTACGGCACGCTGACAGACGCTGACCTTATCGGCGTTGTCGTAGCTTTCTCGGCTGACAACGGAACTATGAACGGGCCGGGTAGTTCGACCGACAACGCTGTCGCACGCTTCACCGGCACGGGCGGTGCCACGCTTCAGAACAGCGCGACCCTCATTGACGACAACGACCTTCTCACGGCCCCTGGTGGTGTGGCGTTCAACAAAGGCGGCGACATCCCCTCGGCTTCGCCACTTGTGATCGACACGGACGGCGGTATGTTTGATGTGACCGGGACCACTGGCTTCAGCGCCATGACGGTCGCGGCCAAGCGCCTATTCATCCTTCAGTTCGATGGCGTCGTCACTTTGACGCACGGCGCTGGGACGCTCGATCTCCCCGGCAACGCCAACATCACCACAGCGGCTGGCGACAGCATGCTCTGCTACGCGACGGCGGCGAACGTGGTCCGCGTGTTGTCTTACACTTCTTCGGTGATGGGCGCAGCCAGTACGTCGGCCGGGGGAACGGTCGAGGTCGCCACCCAAGTGGAAGTCAACGCCGGAACCGACGCTCTTCGCTCTCTCGCACCGTCTACTCTGGCCGGGTCCAACTACGTCAACGCTCACAACTTCGTCCACAACCCGTCGTTCGATGTTGCCCAGCGCGGCGTCACATTCAACGCAACTTCGGACCCTCTGAACAGCGACGACCTTTACCATCTAGATCGCTGGTATACGTTGTCCGAGGGCAATGACATCGTTGACATCACAAAGCAGACTGACGGTGGCGTCGGCAACCGATCCTATATTCGCCTCGACGTGGAGACGGCCAGCAAGAAATTCGGCATAGCTCAGATCATGGAGGGTAGCGATGTACACAGCCTGCTGTCTGAGAGCCAAGTCGTCAGCCTATCCTTCAACGCTAAAGTGAACAATGTCAGCGCCGGCCGGATGGACAACATCAAGGCGGGGGTCATCTCGTGGAGCGGCACCGAAGACGCGGTCACCTCCGACCTCATCGCAGCCTGGGGCGCAGAGGACACCACCCCGACGCTCATCTCCAACGCTACTTTTGAGAACACCCCGGCCAACCTGTCAGTGACCGCGTCAGACACCCGGCTGAAGGTAGAGAACATCTCGATTGATCAGTCTGGCGTGAATAACCTGATCGTCTTCATCTGGTGCGACGGACTGACCGGCACGGTGACAGACAAGATTGAGATCACTAATGTGCAGTTGGAAGTGGGCGCCATCGCTACCGCCTTCTCACCACGCGCCTACACCACTGAATTGACGATATGTCAGCGTTACTTTGAACGCCTCGGGACATTGACCGGCGCAGATAACGCAGCCATCGGCACTGGGTATGCGAATGATACCAGCAGCGCGTACTGCTTGGTGCCTTACACGCGCAAACGCATCCAGCCTACCATCACACCATTCGACGCCGGCGCGTTCCGAATTTGGTATACAGGTGGGTTTCAAGGGTCGTCGGCTATCGGCACGACGAACGGCGCCGCTTCACTGGACGGGGTCTGGTTGGATGTGACGGCAGCCTCTGCGGCTTTGACCGCTGGCGACGGCCTTATTCTCAGCGGCCTCGACAGCGACGGCACAGACTATCTGGACATCATCGCGGAGTTGTAGAGATGCACATCCAAAAAGCGACTTATGTTGACGTGTATAACAGCACAGTCAAAGTTATCGACGAGCAAGGCAAAGAGTTCTTCGTACCCGTGGTGGCGGGCAACGGAGAGTGGCGTCACGTCCAACAGTGGGCGGACGATGGCGGCGTCATCGGTCCGTTCGTCGCCGAGGTGAAAGAGACGGAAGAGGAGCAAATCGAGAGCCGAATGTCGCGTGATCCGATGCTCCGAGCCATGATCAACCGCGCAGCCAGGGCCGAGGCTAAGACGCCTCGCCAAGTCATGGACGAACTCAAGGCTGAAGTGTGATGGCCGACGAAGCCAACCGACGCGAGCCGACGCCTTTGTGCCAAGAGGACCGTGACATGCTGATTGAGATTCGGACCACGGTGAAGGCCAACGGCAAGATCGGGGCTGACCATGAGCGCCGCCTCCGTAAGACAGAGGCGATCACCGTAAAGCACACTATGTCCCACTCAGGGTTGTGGTTGCTGCTGACAGCTGCTGGAGGATGGTTGGGTTTGAGATGAGATACCGTGCTGGGTACAAATATCAGCTTGTGGACGACTTAACGCTACAGACAACCCTCCGCCCCGACAAGGACATCACCACCTACTATATCGACTTGACCGCCAGCGGCCTCTTAACCGTGCGTAGAGGCTACGCCTACGACGGACCGTCAGGCCCCACCTACGACAGCGAGAACTCTATGGTGCCGTCGCTCTTCCACGACGCCATCTACCAGCTTATGCGTCTGGGTTTGCTGTCGCGTATGTGGCGGCCCAAAGCTGACTATGAATTTGAATCGATGCTGGAGGCCAGGGGGATGTGGTGGATTAGACGGAAGCTGTGGTTGCGGGCGGTGCGACTCTTAGCTGCCGCAGCCGCCCGCGATCCCAAGCCTATTTTAACGGCACCGTAGGTCCAGCGCCGCAGTCACAGAAGCGAGGGTACGGAGAGTACACCCCACAGGTTAGCTTGTGGTAAGGCATAGATACAGGCCGACCGGTGCCACGTAGCACCGACCAAGCTGCCTTCAGCCGTGTCAGCAATCGAAACAGCATGCCTTCACCACTTCGACCTTCTTGCCGGTGAACAGCGCTACCTGTTGCACCGTCCACTCCGGGTGATTTCTCAGGCACAGTTCGATCACCTTTCGGTCGGTAGCGTCGACGTTGTTGAGTGTCACCCTGACGGGCGCGGAAGCCTTCTTGAACGGATGCTTGCGCTCAAGGTGCTTGGCCAGGTGATCTAGCTCAGGCATGCTGTACGCCTCGGCGAGAATCCGCAGCTTCATACGGACTTCACTGAGCGACAGGCGTGGGTATTGAATGCCGTCGATGGTAACAGTGCGAGTAACTTTAGTCATCGTCTTTCCCCTTCAGGTGTTCATGGAGGTACCCCATGACGTTGAACATGAGAGCGCACAGAGCTTCTTCGGTGTCGGCGGGATGCTGCTCTGGGTAACACTCTCGGTGATATAGCCACCAGTCCATGAAATGCCGCCAACCTGACTTCATGTACTGATCTTGCGGGATGCCCTTCTGCCAGTTGTCGCTGGCGCGGAGGTTCCCATCCGATTGATGCCGGTGCTTGTCCATGTACTGGCCAAAGCGCTCGATCACCAGGGGACTGAGGAAGCCTTCGTAGTCGTACTTCCCCTCGTCGGTATCCCTGGTGGCGCCGGTGTCGAAGGTGCGTGACTTACCCCCCGAGTCGAAGGCGGTGTCCAGCAGTTCTCCGTCTTCGCTGCTCATACCCACCGGCACCGCGACGCCAGGATCTACATCGATAGCCATCGTCCACAACTCAGGACGCCACTCAGCATCCAACTCTTCCTTCGTGCGTTTCATACGTAATCTCCCAGCACACCGATGATAACTTCGGTGGCTTCGTCAAGATGTGTCAACATCCAACTAGCGCAGTGGATGATGTCCGGGTGGGATCGGATGAAGCTATCTTCGCTGACGACGATCACCGGCTTGTTTAGCGCCTTCCCCCACCCCAGTTCGATCAACGTCCCTATCGATATGAACGATAGGTGGGCCAGGATGATGTCGCAGTGCCTGGCGTCGAACTCGTTCTTGGAGCCGATGGCCATGGCGCTACCGAAGAGAGGATCGTCCTCATCACCGGACGGAGCATAGACACCGTGGGTCGCCGGCTCACAACGGAGCGGAGAGATGCCTCGGATTCCATGCTGCGCCAACTCTTCGCTGATGTTATGCCGCCAACCTTTGGCCTGGTCTGAAGTCAGGCCACCTATAGGCCCGGCTAGATATACAGTCGGTTTGCTCATTGTCTTCCCCTTTCTAAAGTTACTTCAGCATCTCCGGGTTCACCGTGTACCTGGCCACCTCCCCGAAGTCCTTGTGCAAGACGATGCACTTCATGTCTTGCATCGAGCGGTAGCCCTTCTGGTGTGCCCAGGCATCGCTCGGCGCTAGGATTCTAAAGCTCTCAACCTTGACATTTCGGTAGTCTTTAGTCTGATCATGATGAACATGGCCTGTCCACCAGTAACGGTACGCAGACGCTCCCCAAGCCTCAGGTCGATCCGTCGCCATGATGAGAGGAAGGTCAGCCATCTTGGCACCGTGACCGTGATGTACACCGACCAAGACTTTCCCGTGCGTGAAGTAGTGGTAATGCATTGGAGATGTATCGACCGAAACTCGCGGCTCCAACTCATAGACGCTCTCCATTGCTGACATTAAGAAAATTGCTGAAGCGGGATCGTGGTTACCGATCTCAATAATCAAATTAACTTGGTGGTGTTTGGTCAGTGCCCGCCGTATCAGGTAGCGGATCGATCTGATAGCGAACTTGACCATACGCGGGAACCGACTGTCGGCGTCAAGCTGATTCTTCCCACGCGGCGTCTCTGGTACGAAGCTGTCGTAGTGCATGAAGTCCCCAAGCAGCACGATGGTGGCCGTCTCGCAGTCCGGGGCCAGTCCAATGAGGTGGTTCATCGCGCCCATCAGCAGCTGCTCAGATAGCCCTAGGTCGTAGTCGCCCCCCGTCTCCTTGTCCCACGCCAGCATACCCATGTGATGATCGCCAACGGGATAGCAAGCCATGAGTTCCGGTGCGCCTTCCGTTGACGGCTGCAATACCGGGTGAGCCTGGGGGAGATCAGCCGCGAAACCTTCAGCCATCTCCTCCAGTATCTCTGCTTGACGTTCGCGGTCCTCTTGGGATTTGACCCACTGAGCGGTGACCTCTCCATCCTTGTTATAATGTGTAGACACGCCCCGTAGCTTCTGGCCATCGGGGACAGTGTGGCGAAAGTTATGGTCTGGCGAATACCCTCGGTTCGTAGCCTTTCGAAGTACCGCATGCTTCGCCCTCCCCACTAACGATGCTGTGATGCCCAGTTCGCGAGCGGCAGCACGTTCGCTACCATGTTCGGCTATGGCTTTCAAATACGACCACTGCTTCTCGGTGGCGTACTCTTCGAGGTTCGGGTCCAGGTTAAACTTCATCACGCAGTTCCTTCACCATTTCAAGGAAGTCTTCAGCGTCGAGTGTCACCAGCCACGGCTTGCCATTCTTCCGATGGAAGACGACAGGTGCCTCACTACTTGCCGCCTCGTCACTAGCTTGTTCCATAGTAGCATGGAGATTAAAGGCTTGTCGAAGTTTCACCTCGATGAAGAACCCCTTCATGTTGTGGATAACGTCGGGACTGTCCTCGGTGCCCTTGAACTGCTGGCCGCGCCGTGCCTCAAAGCCGTAGCTCTTCAACAGGTGGACGACTTCAAGCTCGCCGCGCTTACCCTTCTGTCTGCTGTTAGTCATTGCCTTGTTTCCAGTACAGCCTGCCGATGATGTGTTTGAACTTCTTCGTCATGTCTGCGACTACTTTCTGTCGAATGTCAGATGCCCGCTGCGACAGCATCACCGGTGGGTTCACTTTGGTGTCGCATAAATCCATGATGGTTCTGTGTTGGTTGCGCACCCGCCTTTTCAACTCGGCCTTGGTGGCGCTGTCGAGATGTAGGTCAGTCATGGAACTGCCTCGCTGCCCAGAGGATACCAATCAGCAGCAGCCCCAGCGCACCGCCGTAGATCAGGACGGTCGCTAGTTCAGGTCCGGTCATCCTCCGCCTCCGTGTTAGGCCCAGCCATACCAGCGTTGACATCGCCAGGCATGTACTGCGCCAGCTTCAGCGCCAGGATGCGGTTGCGCTCGCGGAGGTCTTTCAATTCCTCAGTGACCGCGTCTATTTGATGAGTCATTTCTTATATCTATCCCCTTCCCAGGCTGATGCTGTGATCGGCCAGTCTGCGGCCCACTCCGGTAGCGGACCTTCCATCAGCGAAACGAATTCTTCCAGGCTGCCGTGCCCATCAGGCACCTCGCACACGATCTCGTCGTACACGGTCATGATGATCGGGTAGCCTTGCTCCTCAGCGCGGAACATGGCCGGCACCAGTAGCTCCCTAGAAGTTGCTTGGCATGCGTTCTCAGCGAGCTTCCCACCGTAGGTATCGACTCGCCCCCACTGCCCCTCCTTCTGGGCCATGTAGGACAGCTTCGGCACTAGCTCGTGGCCGCATGTCCCCGCCTCGCACTTATCCTTCTTCGACGGCTGGCACCAGTGAGCGTGGCCCATCCGCACCTGCGGCTGGAAGTACCAGATGCGTTTGCCACCGGGGAGGATCATGGTCAGCCATTCGTCTATGACTTCGAAGCCGACCCGTCCTACTCGTTGAACGCCAGGTTCACGGACGGCCTTGATAGCTGCGTCTTGGAGGTTGCCCCAGAGGGCGACGGTGGCTGGGTGTTCTTCTCGCCATGCTTTACATATCGCGATAATCGTATCGTCACTATGGCGTCCGCTACTATCGAATTTGAGCCAGGCGCCCAGCGCACCTTGGTATCCGAACGCCAACTCACCTGTCTTGCCGTCTTGCCGCTCGTCTGGATGTGACGCTTTAGTGACAGTGCCAGGAGCCAGCTTGTGAATCTTATCGCCCATGTATTCATAGAGTTTCACTCCTTCTCTGAAAGCAGATACTTTCCATTCCTCGCCAGCCAGACACGCGAGGATGATGGCCTCGACACTGCTGAAGTCCCCGGCCATAATCCGATGCCCATCGGCTGCCATGATCCAGTGCCGACTCGCTTTGGCAACGGCATCCATGGCGTCACCATAAACCAGATCAAGCCACCGGGGATCGCCGTATCCGATATCTCTGACCAGTTGAGCGGGATCGATATCCTCATATCCTCGGTTGAGGTTAAGGGGTTGGAAACCGCTACCCGTCCACCGGCCAGTAGAAGCTCCGTGATAACGAGTTTGAAACCTGGCGCGACCGTCGCGTCCAACCTGTCTGGACATGGCATCGAGCTTCTTGGTGCTTGCTTTGTTGAGTTGAAGTCGAAGTTCGATTGCTCTTCGCGCCGGGCCTTGGCCCAGTTCTTCAAGGATATCCCGGAGGTACTCGGCTTGGAGACTGTCGAGTTCAACTCCCTGCTCTTCAAACCAGCCATGTAGTTTGTCTCCTTGTGTTGGGTTCAGTCCAGTCAGTTCCTTGAATTCTTCCGTGAGTTGACGGGATCGCTCTTCAACCACTTGCGTAGCTGTATCAATCCCTGATCGGTCAAGGTAAATCCCACGTAGGTTAATGGTCTGATCGAGCAGAAATACTGGTAGCTCGCGGTTTGGAAGATCACCCAGGTAATTGGAAATCCCTCTCTCAATCGCCACATCGTCGACGCAATAAGAGACGAACAATTGGAAGTCGTCATCCGGTATCTCCTTCTTCGCCGTCTTGAGGTGAAGCTTGCTGTACTTGCTGATCAGTCGACCACCCTCGGCATTCTTACCTGGCCCACCGAGTGCCCGTGATAGCTTCTCCAAGGCCAGGGGTAGGCTGTAGTAGGCGGCGACGGCCATGGTGTCTCGCCACTGACTGTCGTCGGGCAACGGCCAACCGTACTTCGGCACCATCACGTTCATCCAGATGCTGCGTTCGAAGGCTACCTTGTGAGCTTCGATGGTGTGCTGTCCGAGTAAGGCTTCGCAGAGGTCATACGGTATCCAGTCCCCGCGAGGGTTTGGTAGGTGACTATCTTGCTCTTTCCCCGGCCACCAAGTCTGGATAGGCTCGTCATCGATGGCGTAGGCACAGCAGATGACATCGGTGGTGGGGTCTTCGCTATACGCCCACGTACCGACCTTCTTCAGGTCAGCGTAGGATTTGGTTTCGAAATCAAAAGTTATCATGCTGACCCCTCGATCTCTTGACTGAGCGCTCGCTGCATCATCACGTCCGACCACGAGGCCAGTTCCTTCCCCATCTCTGCGGACGTATGGTAGACATCAGTGTGGACATCTTCGGGACACTCGTCGTTCTCGCACGGGATGGTCACCGTACCGAAGATGTCATCCCGCGCCACATCGAAGGTGATGACGATGCGCTTGCGACCGAAGCTCACCCGAGTGGCTCATCGACGGGCACGCCGATCATCTCGAACTCGCCGCACGAATCATTGGGTTGCACGATGGGCCAGCCTGATTGCTTGGTGATGTTCATACTGCCCGGCAACGTCCCCGGCACCGGCAGCAGCATCCATGTCGGTGGGTAGCGCCGGCAGATAGATATGATCTGCTTGGCGGCATCAGTATCGGCGCGGCGGTAGACGCATATGGCACAGTTATTCATTGGCTTTTCCCCGTATCACAAACGGATGTTGATGGGCGGTCAGGCGACGGTGTCACAGTGGCACCGCCGCCCTCTCCCACTCTTAGCCTTTGCGCTTCGCCCTCTCGACAGGCGCCGTCTCAGCGTCCTCGCTGTCCGTACCACCGACAACCTTGAACAGGCTGCTGTGGTCCGACACCGCCACCAACCGCTCGCCGTCGCCCGTCTTCTGAAACGCTGTCAGGTAGAGGGTGATGGCGTTGTTGCCAGTCTTCTCGTCCTGATAGGCACCCAGCGTCACACCGACGATGCCCATGCAGCCTTGGTAAACCGAAGCGGAGTTGACCGGGTCGATAAGGTTGACATCGTGGTCGAACACTTGGACGCCACCGGGGCCATCCTCGCCGTGGAGGTTGAAGGCGGTGCTGGCGCGGATGACTTCCATACCATTGTAAGCGTCACCAGGCTTGCCCTTCTTCTCTCGCTTCTTGGCCATCACCTCGCCGTCATGGATGGGGACGATCAAGCCTGAGTCGTCGGCGTCAGCGCCCTTGCCCCACGTCTCGACCGCGAAGTCCAGACAGGTGTTGTAGAAGTCATTAAGCACGCCCTTGGGGTATGCAATCTCGACGGTATAGCGCGGCTTGGACTGCTCGTTGTACTGATCCTTGACGTACAGGGCGTGGTTGATCAACCGGCCCTCTGGCAGTGCGTGTTTGGTAGCAGCTTTCTTGTCAGCCATGTTGGTGTTCCTTATGCAAAGTGGATTTGGATGAACAATTCATCCGGGTTATGCTTTTCCCCAACGGGGAGAGGGTAGAACGCTCTGATCTTGTCAGGCTCATGAGGGAAATCGAACAGTTCCTCCAAGGTGCCGATGGATAGTGCGGATACCGTCAGCAGTTCCGTGACTAGGGGGAGGTCTGTGGTCTGTCGGTGATTGACGTGACGCATGACGACGTTGTCCCCACACAGCAGAGCCATGTACTTGCCGTCGAACTTGCGAGTGGTACTCCGCACCCGCCCAGCGTACAGCTGAGACTTCCCCGACTTAACGACCGTGATCATGTTCATGTGTTGCATTATTTCTTCCCCACTTTCTTGAACAAGTCTTTGTTGTCCTGCTTCTCGATGGCCACACGGGCATCGCTCGCGGAGACAACGGTGAGCTTACCTTCCGGCTTGTAGGCATAGCGAGCAGTGAGTGCCACGCCTCCCGGCAAGGCGTCGATCTTCGCTGGGGTTAACAACTCAGGCTGTGAGTACGCCTTGGTCCCCAGTTCAGCTTTGATGGCCTTCTCCGCGTCATCCTTCCATGTGCGGTTGGTGCGACCGTTGGCCAGTTTGACGCCGGCAATCTTCTTCCCGTCTTGCAGGCGAATGAATGCGGTGGCGTTGGCAGCCTTGGCAACGATCTTGGCGAGGTCGAACAGTTGAATGAACCTCCCCAGCTGCTTGTTGGTGAGAGCCTTCGCCCCACCCTTGGCGGTGTTAACCATCGTGATCAGTTCCTCCAGTTCATCCATGTCAGCGAGTAGCTGTGGGCAGGCGTGGTAGCGGACGGGACAGAAGCGACAGTGTTCCCCGCTCTCGGTAGCGTTCGACTCTTCCGCGTCATACATGGCTGGGACCAGTTGATCGTACAGCCACCAATCCAGATCGTTGACGCCGATTGCCCAGCTACGGATAGGGCCGTCGAAGTGGAAGCCGCGAGGTTGAACGATAGTCAAATTCACCGTATCCACCGCCCCCCACAAACCAAGATGCTGCAACATACCAGCGCCATAGTACATCAGTTGGACGTTGTCCTTAACGTCGACCACGATGCCAGCGCCGTGCTTGTAGTCCGTGACATGCAACGTCCGCTCCCGCTCATCGTAGTACACGTCATCAGCGGTGCCGAACATAGAAGGGTGGATGTCGGGGCAGTGGAACTTCACCTCGACGTGGTGATTGTGTTGGTTGCGGCCAGGAAAGGCGCGGACGAAGTTGAGGTAGACTTGCACGGCGTCGGCCATATCCTTCGACATGAAAAGCTCATCACCGTCTGGAAACGAGTAGCCCTTCCCCGGTTCGTCGCTGATGTACTCCCAAGCGTCGCGATCGTTGTCGAGACATTCAGCAGCGAAGTGATGCGCCGCCGTCCCTTCCCTGGCGAAGAAGCTCTCCTCATCGGTGTGACCCTTGGCCAAGCCAACGGAGCCGGGGCAGACCATCCACCGCGAGGCACCGCTGGCACCGAGGACGCTGTGCTCAGGAAGCTGCATCGAGCCGATCCATGAACTCCTGCCGCTGGGCCTGATCCAAGTCGTTGACCGTACCCACCCCGAACTCTTCAAGGACGGCAGTCACCGCCTTGGGTGTGATACGGGAAGCAGCTTGGGACGCCGCCTTGGCTACGTCAGCGTCACTGATGTCAGGAGCGGCAGCACCGTTGGTCTTGGGCCGACCACGACGACGGGTTGGCTTCTCTTCCTCGACCGGCTCCGCTTCCGGGTCTTGGCTAGATGTCTCAGCCACCGGCTCTTCCTTACGTGGCCGATCGCGCCGCTTCGGTTTCTCTTCGGGTTCGATGTCTGGAATTGGTTGGTCAGTGACGACCGCTTCCGCTGCGATGTACGTCAGGAAGGCTATGACCTCCGTAACAACATCAGCAACTTCACCTTCGAAACTAATCTTCATGATCTTCCCCTAGTAAGTGAACAGACAGAGTACGTTACGTTAGGTGACCGCGTCAAGCGCACGGTAAATGTTCTGGTCTTTCACGATGGCGGTGTTGAGAATTCGCTCGTCCAATGTGTCAGGAACCACCGGCACATGACCGATGACATAGTCTCCTTCCTGGCCACGTCTATGGATGCGGTCGAGCAGCTGATCGTTCTTCCCCGGCACCCAATCAGGTTCGCACAGCACCACGTCCTGGGCAGCGGTCAACGTCCAACCCTCACCGAGTGGCAGCATCTGACCGAGTATGATACGGACGGCTGGGTCTTCCTGAAACTGATCGACGGCTTGCTGTTTCTTCTTGGCGCTGGTCGAGCCGTCCATGAAGACCAACCCGTACTTGGCCAGCGAATCCCGAAGCTGATCGAGGACCGTGTGATGCCAGGCTGCGACGACCAGCTTCTCCGTCCCCGCCTGCAATAGCTCTTCGATGTACGGGATGATCGACGCCACCTTGGCCTCGCCTAGTTCCCGCCGTGCCGTCGAGATCGCTCCATCAATCGGTATCCCACTGTCGAAGGCATGCGCGTTCATCTCGTACAGCTTCTCCGCTGCTTTCCACCCTTCATGCTTCAGCGCTCGTCGGATGCGACTGTTCAGTTCGAGCGGGAACGGGTGCCACTGCTTGGGCGGCAACTGATCGAGGACTTGTTCTTTAAGGCGACGGACCATGAGATTATGTCGGAGTCTGAACTGGAGGTCATCCAGGTTCCTCGGCACGTTACGGACCCGGTCTGACCAGTGGAGCTTCCAGACATTGGTTTGTTTAGTTGAATCAAAAACAGGTCCGCGAACGTATCCCTGTCCCATGGCATAGTACTCGTTCCGAAAGGCGTCCAAAGACATGCCATCGATAGACGACCACTGCAAAAGGCGCATTGCATTGTAAACTTCTATCGGCTGATTCGGTAGAATTGTCCCCGACAACATGGTGATGCGGCCAACAACACTCGGGATTAAATCAGGAGCGCATATGACCTGGGTTCGCTTGTTACCTTTAGGATCTTTAAGTGCGTGGGCCTCATCGAGTATCAGGTGGTCCCAGCGCTCGGCCATGATGGCGTTGAGGATGGATGGGTTGGACAGTAGGGCGTAGCTGATGATGACGTAATCATGCACGTTGCTCACGCCGTCCTTACTCTTCAGCACCGGGTACGTCGACACGTTACAGAGCGTAGACCACATCTTGATCTCGCGCTGCCAGTTGAGACGCAGCGAGGCAGGGCAGACCACTAGTGTCTTCTTGGCGCCGATGGCATTCGACAGCATGATCGACTCGCCGGTCTTACCCAGGCCGGGGGCATCACCGATCAAGCAATGGTCCCGCGCCAGGGCATACTCAACAGCGGCATGCTGGTACGGACTAGGCGTGATGGTGTCAGGGTGCGGCGCCCGGTAGAACAACGGCTCCGTGGCCCTGCTGCGCTCGACTTCGTGGTCAGTCACTCGACACCACCGTCAGCCGGCGGGCCAGTCTAAGTTTAATACTTTTAAGCTGCTCGACAGACGCTTCGGTCCTCGCTAGCTCCTTCGTGTAATCGACGATCCACTCACGCAGAAAGGCTGCGTCGTCCCCTAGCTCTGTGATCAGGCTGTCGAGGACAAGGGCGTCCAAGTCTACGTCACTCATCGTGCCTCGCTTTCGGGGTGCCATCAGTGTTGAGGAAGAACCGGCTGTCCGGGTGGTAGCGACCGTCACGTGGCTCGACACCGGCAGCAGCATACAAGGCCGTGCCAGCTAGGTAGAGGCGCCGCGCTGTGTAGTATTTCGGGAAGCCACCGGGGAAGACCTCGGCGTCGTATTGAGATTGGGCTTCACACCACTCGGCAGCGACGGCCTTCAGTTTTCTGATGGTGTCATGCACCAGCTTGATCCAGTTCTAGGATGATCTCACGCTCTGCGGCGGTCAGCGAGATATCCCTAAAATTCCCAAGGGCAACCAATCGCTCCAGCCTCTTGATGTACTGGCGTAGCAATCGATCCGAAATCTTCAGTTCCCGGCGCTCGATATCCAAATCACTCATGTGTCCCATAAATACCTCCAGAGAAAAAGAACCCCTGACCGGGGTAAGGCCCAGCCAGGGGTTAAGTTTACAAGGAGAACCAAAACTACCGACGCATGCTCGCTGGGATGGCCGTCAAATCATCCACTGTAGCGTCCCTTGTCGGCGAGGGGACTGGTGCCGCCTTTGCTTTGGCGGGAGCCTTTGCCTGCTTCGGCGCCTTCTTCTGCTCGAACGGATCGTTGATGACAAGGCCGACTTCGTTCGCGGACCAAGTAGCGATCATCATCTGATCCTTGGCGGCCAGCGCCGCGAAGATCGACTTGATCTGATCGACGCCGTTGCCGTTGCGGCTGTTCCCGAGAGTGACCATCTCCATGCCGTGGGAGGAGGCCACCGCCTTGATCAGATCGACTTGAGCTTCGTCCTTCATGGCGTCGAGGGCGACACGGGCGCGGACATCCGGGGTCTCAGGCTGAGTTGTGCAACGTTGCACAACTTGCTTATTCCGCGACTTCGCCATCCGCTCTTTGGACTTCACCCGCATGTCCTCGATCATCGCGACCGGGTCATCGGACTTGCCGATCCTCGCTAACTTCGTGCATTCGATATAGTCGCGTTCGTTGATGTTTTCGGTCACCCAAATCTTAAACGGATGACCCGCCGCCGTGCATACGTCCTTGGCCTCAGCCAGACGCAGCGCCAGGGCGACACGGTGATTGATCATGTCCGTAGAGGCTCGATCCGATTTCAAGATCCGGGTGTTGATCTCTTTGGCGAGGGCCGGCAGCGACGACATCACCTCAGCCTTACCTCGAACCTTGGTCGCCGCGTCGGCTTCCTTCTTCGTCTTGGATTTCACCAGAGCCGCCTCTTTCGACGCCTTCTTCTTCTCAGCTTTAGCCTGGGCAGCTTGAGCCTTGGCGGCGGCCTGGATTTGGCGCGGAGTGAGGTTGGAGAGGTTCGTGGACTTATCTTGGTGCGTGGCCTTGCGGGCCTCAGAACGAGTCAGCTTCTTCGGTGCTTTGCGTGTTGCCATGATTAGTTCCCCTTATCCGGCAGTGATGCGGCTGGAAGATTCGACGGCTTCCCCACCGCGAAAAATCGATGACCCTGTATACACTTTCCCAGAGGCACCGTCAACTCGGGGTCGAACTTAACTGGGAAATGCTATTTCAGCCACCCTGCAACTATTCATTGCCTATCCCTGAGCTTATTCGCGAAATCCCACAACATTTTGCGCTGATCGCGTTCCATCTGAGAGGACGCCTGGAGGACCGTTACAGCCTCTTGAAGTGCCTGGGACTTGGTCATCAGCCTCTCCACCTGCCTCTGCATATCCGAGATGTCTTTACGAGCTTCCGAGAGTTGCTCTCGGATTCGGACCGCTGCCGCCACCAGCACGAGGACGCCGACAAGTTGTTGCCAGCTATCTTGAAGCCACTCCATTCACTTCGTCGCCACACGATACCACGAGTAGGTCGGCTCGGTGAAGGAGCGGCTCTGACCAGGTGTCCTGCCCTGGAATACCTCGACCTCGACGAACTGGATGGTCTCGCCCCGGTGATCGACGAAGTTCCGGTCCTCCTTGGTGATGGTCACCGGGAAGCCATGCGGCTCAGTGAAGCAAGGGTCATCGCCCCCGACGACCAACGCCTGGAACTGCTCATCGATGGCTGCCTCAGACTGCTTGGCGGCGGCTTCGATGAGGACAGTGCCTGCGAGATAACAGATGATGGGGACGTACCCATGATCGCCGACAGCTTGCCCTCTAGCCGTCAATGCGACGGTCATAAGGACGGCGAAGAAGGCCAAGAGCAGAGCGAGTGGTCCGTTTCTCAAGGGGTTGGTCCTTCCTGAACTGGCGGGCTGATCGGATTCTCATCCCACATCATACCCTCCGACAGCATACATGTCTTCTTCGCCGCGTCGGGCATGACCATGACGATGGTGAAAGTCGCTCGGTCGGGGCTGGCGAACACTTCGATGAGGTGGCCACCGTCAGCAGCAAGGCCGCGAGCGACGACAGTTTCTTGGTGCCGGGCAGCCAACTGCTTGGCCACCGAGGCGTATGTGGTGCATACAAGGGTAGCGGCTTGGGCAGGGCCGCCGATGAGTATGGCAAGCGACGCGAGAGCGAGAGTGAGTCCCTTCATGGTCGGTCTCCTGTGTGCGCAGCCGGTTGCACAATACCATAGGGTTGTTTTCGAAATCAAGGTGGCAAGGGTAGGCCATTGACGCGCATGGACATCCTCCGGTAGCCTCTGCCGCTCAGATCGACCGTGGGGGTATGGCTGCCCTCCACTTGGGTACGGTCATTGGCAGCTTTCACACTATGAAAGGCGCGTTGCAGTTCTCCCAGGAACATGACGCAAAATGCAACCCCAAAGTCGGCCGGTCCAGTACCCAACCGGCTATGGGGGTTGTGACAGACATGATACGGACGGTTTTGAAAATCAAATCTTACGGGGAAATAATGACAAACATGAAACAGGCCGCATTGACATATGCGGAGAAGGGCTGGGCTATCTTCCCGGTCAAACGCGACAAGACTCCGTACACCGCCAACGGCGTGATGGACGCCACTACCAACCTCGAACAGATCGACGAGTGGTTCACTACCTGGCCAAACGCTAACATCGCCCTGGATGTCGGTCGCGCCGAGATGATGGTGCTGGACTTTGATCCGGGCCATGACATGAAGGAGCTAGAAGATAATGTCGGATCTTTACCGCCAACGCAGCTATGCGGACATACGCCGAGAGGGGGTAGCCACAGATACTATCGGCTCGATCACGGTGAAGTCGTCGCCCCTAGTGCCTCAAAACTCGCACCCCATGTCGACGTACGGTCCTTCCATTCCTACGTCCTGCTGCCGCCTTCTGTCACGGCGGACGGCTCGTATCAGTGGTCGGAAGAAGGCCAAGCGGGTTACCGGTCTGACGAGATGGTACGACTGGCTAACGCTGGTCGAGCGAAGCATGAAGGCCGAGACAACTGGATCATCAAACCTGATAGCGCAGCCAACATCGAGTCCGCTATTAGCTGGCTTCAGCAAGACGCCAAAGTCGCCATCGAAGGCCAAGGCGGGGACCACTTAGCCTTCGCCACCGCTGCCCATCTGAAATCATTCGGTATCAGCCAGGAGAAGGCGCATGAACTTATTTGGGAACATTGGAATCCGCGCTGCCTACCGCCGTGGACCGCTAACGGCAGTGATCATCTTAACCAGAAAATCGAAAACGGGTATGCGTACAACTCCTCCCCTCCAGGTAACATTACGGATGAGTACCAGGTGGCCGCTAATGCGGCTCTATTCAAACCGATCCGCACCGCGCTACCAAGTGGAGGAGCCGAAGAAACATCAGGGCGTTTCCGCATCATCGACCGAGCAGGCATCGCGGACATCAAACCGCCCGAATGGATTATAGAGGACTTCCTCCCCGAAGAAAGTTACGCCATCCTCTTTGGCCCACCATCCACATACAAAACATTCGTCGCTTTAGACATCTCCCTGAGCATCGCGGCGGGCTTCGGACTGAGCGACGAGTCAGTGTGGGCCGGGGACATCGTGACCTGCGGCCCCGTGTTGTT
>TARA_R110000751_G_scaffold937_2_pt1 | contig 17056 bp, 16 predicted proteins | sample TARA_R110000751 | Tara Oceans TARA_R110000751 (sample SAMEA4398001) | marine metagenome | biome: Polar Biome; feature: [MES] marine water layer (ENVO:01000295) within the mesopelagic zone...; material: water (ENVO:00002006), including particulate matter (ENVO:01000060) such as...... | reverse complement strand
GGGAAGGTTTAGGGATGGGCTTTAACTTCCCAACTCCAACTGATTCTTAACCAGGTGATAGTAGTCACCTTTTAAAGAGCGTAAGCATGCCTCTTCATTACAGCCAACTCATTATTTTATGTCAAGTATTTTAGTTACATTTATATTGGAATAACATTTATGTTGTTTTGGTTTTAGCGAACCTGTGAGGGCCTTTACTTAGTAGAGGCTCTTACTTTTTAAAGTTTTTAAGTCGGTGTCAATTAATTTTAATTATTCATAGACATTCTGATAAATCGATGACCTTATAAGTCCTGGAAAAGAAAGAGCTCCCCATCTCATCTGCTTTTTTTTATAAATGATACCTTACAAGTACTCCTGCATTCACAATACCTCCCAACGGAATAGCACTATAAGTAGAGACTAATCTCAATCCATAGTTCAGTTTGTATGCAGTTCTAAATACTGTCTGAACTCCTAAATCCAATCCAAAACCTTTATTTTTCTCTAGTATTATATCTTCACTAAAATGCAAATAAGAGAAGCCCGTGATAGCTTCAAACTTGAAGTTGTCAAAATTCCCAAAAGCGTAGTTTACCTGAATCCCAAGCTTGCCCAAATCATAGCTCCTTGAATCTTTGTTATCCATAGCAGCTTGAGATGCTGATACCCCTATTGAAATATCCTGATGAATACGATAGCTAAATTGCCCTCCATAATTCAATCCACCATCTTCTCTAACCAATTGCTGATTTAAATGTATATCAACAAAAAACACCGATTGAGAATACGTAGTCACTGCTAACATAAAAGCAACAAGTAAGGTGGTATAAAATCTGACAGAATTCATTGATGGTCTGGTTGAGTGTTGGACATTATTACTTTTGTTTATGATTGTAAATGTAAGGGCATGATGCGCTAATATGCAAATTCTTATTGTCGACATTCATGAATAACGAGTCTTTTTTAATTATTTTAAAGTGCTAAAATCATAAAAAAGGATTGGATGACGTATTAATTAAGCCAATTTGTTAGACATAATGTAATTCTATATATTTGTTAAAATATTCTTAATGAAATTGAGAGAGCCGTATAAAAATAGTTACCAAATCCTAACTCAGTATGTTCTGAGAACCCCATTAGCGCCCTTTAATTTCTATCAAAACACCATAAGTAAAGACTTATCATCAGACTCGGGTTTTCATCAAGTTCTTAAAAGCCCTGTTCTAAGAGAAGGGATTTACTTGGCTTCACCAGAGTTATATGCTCAGATTATAAAATGGGAAAAAGGCTTTTTAAAAGATGCCAAGAAAATAGAACGATTAAAGGTTGCAATTTTAAAATACACTACAAGAATCACGACACGATGCACGCCTTTTGGGCTTTTTGCTTCTTGTTCTTCAGGCAGCTTTGGAGAAGCTACTAAAGTTATCTTACAGGATCAAAGTACCTACAAGCGCTGTACAAGATTTGACACCACTTTTCTAGCACAACTCTCTCAGATTTTACTTGAAGATAAAGCACTTCAATCAGAATTACTGTTTTACCCTAATACGAGTTTATATAAGATCAACGACCATTACAGGTATGTAGAATACCGTATCCATCATAAAAGGAGAACCTATTCTCTTGAAGGCATCATAAAGACCGATGTATTAGAATTGATTATAGCACAAGCACAATCAGGCAAAACCATAAAAGAGCTGGCAATTTTATTAGTAGATGAAGATATTAACTTACAAGAAGCTATAGATTTTATAGAACAACTGATCCATCATCAAATACTAGTTTCAGAATTAGAAATCACTCTAACTGGAGAAGATTATTTGACCAGTTTAATGGATCGATTAAAGAAATTATCCGCCTCTAAAGGCACTTATAAAAAACTATTAGAACTTCAAAAAAGCTTGAACAGACTGGATCATACAATAGGTAATACCATAGAACATTATAAAAAACCTATAAAACTCGCTCAAGAATTAGTGCCAGATCTGGATACCAAATATTTATTCCAGACCGATTGTTTTTCTATATCACATCACAATAGTTTGAGTAAGGACATAAAAAAACAACTTCACAAAGCCTTCTTATTATTCAATAAATTAACAGTGGCATCTACTGGGAGGAATTTAGTTGACTTTAAAACTAACTTTACCAAACGTTTTGAAGAGTCAGAAGTCCCCTTGCATCTAGTACTTGATGCAGAAACGGGAATAGGTTACGGTTCCAAAAAAGAAGACAGCAACTCCATACTAGATGATCTTCAAGTAGGCCATACAAAACCAAAACGCTACCAGCACATAATATGGACCGATATAGATCATATAATCCATAAAAAATTGATAACTGCAACCCAGCAAAACAACTATGTTCTTTCATTAAAAGAGGAAGATTTTAAAGACATAACAGTTAATTTCTCCGATTTACCCGACACGCTATCTTCTATTATAGAGGTCTATAAGAAAGACCAACTGTTTATAAAAGGCGCTGGAGGGAGCAGTGCAGTGAATTTGTTAGGCAGGTTTAGTCATGGAACACAAGAATTATTAGATCAGGTACATCATATAGTAGGTATAGAAGAGCAAATCAACAAAGATGCGATACTGGCAGAGATTGTTCATTTGCCAGAAGCGAGAACAGGTAACATATTACAACGCCCTCGTTTTAGAAATTATGAAATCCCATACTTAGGAAAATCCAGTGTGCCAGAAGAATTTCAAATTCCCGTAGAAGATTTATTCATATCGGTAAAGAATAAAAAGATTGTTTTAAGATCCAAAAGACTCAACCAACAGATCCTCCCCCGTTTGGGGAACGCCCATAATTACAGTGGTAGTTCTTTACCTATTTATCAGTTTCTCTGTGAATTGCAAAATGAAAACAAGCGCTCTTGGATAGGTTTTGAATGGAACGAGATTCATAAAAATCTGAGCTTTTTACCTAGAGTCACTTGTGAAAATATGATTTTTTCAAAAGCGAGATGGAATATAGAAACGGCCACTTTTAAAGCTATTATAAAAGAACAGGACATCATGAAAGCCATAAGCAAATGGCAATCTTCCTTACAGCTACCAGATCAAGTAGAGCTTGTAGAAGGAGACAATAGATTATTGATCTATTTAAAGAGCAAAGCTTCTGTAAACATGCTGTTGCACACTGTTAAAAGTAAATCGAGTTTTAGACTAGAGGAATTTCTGTTTGAAGAAAAAGGTGTGGTAAATGATCAAAAAGGAAACTCCTATTGCAATCAATTTGTAGTATCCTTTTATAATAAGGACCAACTAAAACGAATGGATTATGATGGAGAACATTAATTATAACTGTTCCGCTTTCGCGAAAGCGAAACATCATAAACAATAGAGCATCCTAACTAAAAAAGCAACCCATTTCTTGCACCAGCCTAGAATGATAGAAAAAACCGTAGATAAAACATTTTCAATAGGTACAGAATGGATCTATTACAAAATATACTGCGGTGTAAAAACAGCCGATGTGGTATTGCTACAAGTCATAAAACCAATTTGCGCCAACCTGTTAAAAGATAAATGTATAGATAAATGGTTTTTTATAAGGTATGCTGATCCAGACCCCCATTTAAGGCTGAGGTTCCACATTACTTGTGAAGAAAGCATCTCTAAAATCATACTAATGATGCGTGACTCTTTAGATCTGTATTTAGAGAATAGACAAATATGGGACGTACAACTGGCAACCTATCAAAGAGAATTAGAGCGGTATGGAACGCATACTATGACAAGTGCTGAATCTGTGTTTTTTTATGATAGTGAGCAAGTCCTATGTATGATAGAACAATCTGCAAATGATGAAGAACGATTGGTGCACGCATTTCATTGGTTGGAGGAACTCATAAGTTTATTCCAATTAGCAGACATAGCGCAAATCGCTTTTTTAGAACGTATGCAGCAACAGTTTAAAGAGGAGTTTGAAGTAAAAAAACAGACGACTAAACAGTTGAACTTAAAATATAAGAATCTAGAGTCCCTGTTGTTCCAGAGCTCTTCCATAAGGGCTAAACAGGAGGTATTATTAAGTGCCGTCATAAAAAGCATTCGAGATGCAGAGAAAAATAATCTTTTAGATGTATCTTTAGAATACTTGATTTCCAGCTATATACATATGAGTATCAATAGAATTTTCAGATCACAACAACGATTACACGAGATGCTGATATACAGTTTTCTATACAAAAAACACAAATCTAAAATGGCAAGGTATGGGAAATTATAATATAACACTTCTAGGGATTTTATGCTTCTGTTGTTCTTTTATAGCCATGGGGCAAAAAGTTGTGGATAGTTTGAGGGATAAAACATATAATGAATTATTTACCCTAATAAACCAGTCGAAGAAATTTGAGGAATTTAATTTGCTTTCAGATGCTTTAATTAAAAAGGCGAAAAATGAAGATAATACTGAATTTTTAATTGGCGGCTATAATGTGAAGGCTTATATATATAATGACTATACAATGATTAAGTACTGTGATAGTATCATTGAACTCTCAAAACCTGATATGAAAGACTCATATCTAATGCAAGCATATAAATTAAAAGGAGGTTACTATTTTAACTTAAAGAACTACCCTAAGGCGCTTGATAACTACCTGAAGGTATCTTTTTATGCAGAAAAGTTAAAGAATTCAAAGTACATTTTTAAATCAAAATATGATTTAGGAATATTAAAAAGAAAGATCAATGAAAAGGAAGAAGCTTTGAAGCTTTATAAGGAGGTTTATCATTATCACCTTCTAAATAAAAAGACAAATCTAGACACAATAAATTACTTAAGTACGATTACCGCCATTGCTAACATTTATAATGACATGGAAGAGGGTGATTCATCGTCCTTTTATAATAAGGTAGGAATGAAAGTAGCTGCAAAATACGATAAGGAACCTTATGTAAAACACTTCTCTTTAAATGAAGGAGTTTCTCTTTATCATAAAGGACAATTCCAAACTGCTATAGATAGTCTAGAGAAACACACACCCTATTATGAAAATATAGAAAACACAAACAATTTACCTTATGCTTATTATTACTCTGGTAAATCACATCAAGAATTGGGTAATGAAAAAGCAGCTATAAGATACCATAAAAAGGTAGATAGCCTTTTTAAAAAAAATGAAGCGGTATATAATATATCTAGAAAATCCTATGAAGAACTTATTAAGCACTATAAGAAAGAGAAAGACTTAAAAAACCAATTATACTATATCAATCAATTGATAAAAGTAGATAGTTTGTTACATGAGGAAGAACTGTATTTAAGTAAAGGAATCTTTAAAGAATATGATATTCCGCAATTAGAGTCAGAAAAAGAAATGATTCTGCAACAAATGGATGAAAACGACTTATTGTTTAAAAAAATAATTCTCGCTTTTACCATCCTATTAGCAATCAGTTTAATAGTTCTCTTCTTTCAATATTATAAAAAAACGGTCTATAAAAAGAAGTTTGACCAAATAATGACTGGAGTAGAAGATCAAAAACTCACAGAAGTTAGTGATGACAAAGACAAGAAACTAAGCACCTCCAACAATATAGCAGAACTAGAGATCTCTCAAGAGATCATAAATGGTATTCTATTGGGGCTTCAACAATTTGAAAATCAACAAAAGTATCTATTACTAAATCTCACCCTTAATTCACTAGCAAAAGAGTTAGAAACGAACAGCAACTACCTATCTAAGGTCATCAACCATTATAAAAAACGCTCCTTTTCTAATTATTTAAACTTATTACGCGTCAACTATTTTATTGACTTAGCAAAAAGAGATCCTAACATTAGGAAGTTTACGATAAAAGCTATAGCTAACGAAGTAGGCTTTAGCAACTCCGAATCTTTCTCTAAAGCATTTTACAAGCATAAAGGGATTAAACCTTCCTATTTCCTTAAAGAGTTAGAAAACAGCCAACAAACTTAGTCGATATTCATGAATATCGACTAATATCAGAGTTTAAGTTTATAAATAGTATCTTTTATTATGTTCATTTGTATGAATCATTTAAATACCTACATCATGAAAAAAAGTAAATTAAGTATCCGAAAGTTTAAAATTGCTGCATTGAACAATCCTTCAAAAATAATGGGAGGAACAGGAACAGGTGCTGACGATGGAGGCACAAACACAGGTAATACCAAAGATGGAAAAGAAAGGTGTTTGTTAACATCGCTAATAAAAATGCCTGACAATTCAATTGTAAATGGTTGAATTTTTAAATAAAAAAAAACGCCTTGTTAAAGGCGTTTTATTACCAATAATTATATCAGCAAATACCTGTATTATGAAAGATAATTTAGTTTTAGTTTTAGTTTTAATCTTAATAATTAGTGTCTCTTGTAAAACAAAACAAACGTTTGAACCGGTGCATAGCCCAGTGCTTAGAACACAAGAAAGGGAATTAGATGATCTCAAAAACTGGCATTTTAAAGACATTGAATTAGATACGGTTCCAGGCATTAGTTTACAGAGAGCCTATGACAGTCTTTTAACCACAGACAGAAAGCATCATAAAACTATAGTAGCTGTAATTGACAATGAAACAGATATCAATCATAAGGATCTAGCTCACCAAATATGGGTCAACAAAATGGAAATTGCAGATAATCAAATTGACGATGACAATAATGGTTATGTTGATGATATGCAAGGATGGAATTTTCTAGGGAATGCTCAAGGTGATAACAATAAATATGTCAATTTTGAATCTACTAGAATTCTAAGAAAATTAACTCCTTACTTTAAGGAAAAAGACACATTAAATCTTTCAATCAAAGACTCAAAACTGTTTTCATATTATCAAAAAGTTAAAAAAAGACATGAGGTAAGATTAAAATATTTTTTAGCAAAAAAAGACAATTACGATCGCTTACATGATTACTATTTTGCTGCTGTAAAAGAAATAGCTCCCTATTTTAAGAATAAGCCTTATACTTTAGAAGCAATAGATAGTTTGAAGCAATCTAAATCAACCAATATTGATGACTTCCATTTTCTCGTCATGACAGATTGTTTAAAGAATAATATTGACGATGCGTTGGTTCTAAAAGAAAAAAAACATGCCACCAATATGGTTGAAAAATTATTGGTCATAGAATACAATGACCGCGAAATTCAAGGTGATAACCCTGATGACATTACGGATACTATTTATGGCAATAACTTAATGAGCAACAATGTTGAGTTTTTAAATCACGGCACCAAAATGTCTGGTATCATCACTGGAATTTCTAGAAACAATGAAGTTGAAATTATGCCATTAGCTATTTCTGCCTTTGGCGACGAACATGACAAGGATATTGCTCTGTCGATCAGATATGCTGTAGATAATGGAGCTAAGGTTATAAACATGAGCTTTTGGAAAGAATTCTCTTTATATGAAGATTGGGTTCTGGATGCTATTAAATATGCAGAAAAAAATGATGTTCTTATAATCTCCATTGCCGGTAACGACGGCCTTAATTTAAATCATAATTTAAAGTACCCTAATGATAAATTAGCTGATGGCATCGAGGTTTCTGATAATTTTATTCTTGCGGGAGCAAGTAACTATAGCCTTAATAGAGAATTTATGCTTGGTTATTCTAATTATGGGACTATAGATGTAGATCTTTTTGCTCCTGGAGATTATATATATACCACTGCTCCTTTGAACGAATATGATGCTGAGTCTAATGGTACATCAAGCGCAGCAGCAATCACCTCTGGAGTAGCAGCTTTAATACGTTCTTATTATCCTGACCTTACCGCATCAGAGGTCAAGCACATTCTTATGGATTCTGGTATCGAATACACCATTCCAGTAGCAACACCTACTGAAGAAGATCCAGAAAAAACCACCCCTTTTAATCAGCTGTCTAAATCTGGTAAAGTACTTAATGCCTATAATGCATTGCTTATGGCAGAGCGTATTTCTAAAGGGAAGAGGAAATAAAAATACGCGCAATGACGGTTCCTTTCAGAAGATTGCTGCGTTGCACTCGCAATGACGGTTCCCTTCAGGAGGTTGCCGCGTTGCACTGGCCTAGCAATGGCAGTTGATTTGGTCATTGCGAGGCACTTTCGCCGAAGCAATCTGTTGCTTGTTGAGTTAAATCGCTCCATGCGCTATTCTCCTTCTCTATTAATGCTATTTTCTTGGCTCTACTGCCTGCTTTTAATTGTTTCTCTCTTGCAATGGCATCTCCTATCATTTGAAAGGCTTCATAGTACACCAACTTGTCTATATTATACCGTGCTGTAAATGATTTTTTATGGTATTTCTCTTTGTGTTGTTGAATGCGCTGCTTTAAATTACTAGTGACCCCTACATACAATGTGGTATTGTTTTTATTAGTGAGTATGTAGATATAACCAGGTTTCATTTTTTATTTCTGTCATTGCGAGCCTCCGTTTCGTCATTGCGAGCGAAGCGAAGCAATCTGTTTAATGTGCGTCCCGCACTTCAGGAGCATGGTGTGTATTTAAGAACCTCATCTATCCCCTAACCAACCCAATCAGCATCTGTGAGGGTTTATAGAAATGGTTAAGGGCTAGTGTTTACTTATAGCTATTGTTTTACCCCATATTTATTTCATTAATTCCATTTGAAATTTTGTCGCATCAAAAGCCATTTGTAAACCTCTCAGGTTATACTCCAACTTATTCTTTTCAAATAGTTCATTTAAGTATTCGGTTTGTTTAGATAAATTATCTGTGTCTTTTTGAAAAATTTGATATTTCAAAAGAATTAAGTTCGCCATAATTTTATCTGACACACTTAAATCTTTTTGATTGAGCAGCTCATCTAAGGTGCTTTTTATCTCTGAATCGTTATCAGATAGTTCATCCATTAAATAAGCATTAGCCAAGTCAGCTGTACTCATACTGGAGTAATCATTCTGATTGGATATATCTTTTCTATAGGTCATTTTATTTCCATTTAGAAAATACCATCTCGTATAGGAATCATTTTCTATTTTAATTTCTCTTTCAAATTTCTTTTCCTTTACACTCCAGTTGGTAAAAGCAATTAAAAGTTCTGTTCCATCATCTTTCTTTAAAAGTGCAAATCGGATGATGTAATTTCTTTTTCCAGGCTTTTCAATTTCGATGTCTAAATTATTATCTACTGAAACATATTTTTTAAGCGCTTTAATAATTGAGGAAACTTCTTCTGGACTTGCATCTGGAAACAGATTTTCCCTTAAAAAAAGGTCGATGTATAAATAATGAGTTAAATAAAAATCATCCATTTTCAGATAATTAGACTCACTTAAGTTGTCTGATTTAATAGTGAATTTTTCAGATTGGGCATATCCCGTATTGGTGAATAGTGCTAAAAGTAAAAGTGTGATTATTGTTCTATGCATTCTGTTGGTTTATATGTTGGCAACCTTGTTAAATAAAAATAGTTGCGGGTTTATGTGCGGGAATTTTCAGAAGGAAAATCAGATGTAGCAAAAACACAACTTCCTTTGATTTAGCAAAAAACCCCAATTATTTTTCTACGGCTTGGCAATAGTTTTATTTACTTTTTAATTCTTTACCGTGAATTGGACAAAAATTCCAATTCCCATTCATCTTTTTTTCATCAACAGGACAAAGTTTATCATCAATTAATGCGGAAAGCGGTAATGTCCATTCAAAAGTGTTTCCAGAATGATTTACTATTAATGCTCCTTTTTCAAATTCGTTGAAAATATTTACTCCCTTGTCATTTTTAATTTTGAATACAAAAAAATGCATTCCTTTTCCCATCTCACCAAACATTTGAGCGAACATAGGAGAAATACTACTTAAAAAACTCTTTGTATCATAACTAATTTCGTTTTCAGATAATGGTCTATACTTTTTTTTATTAATATCAATTACGGTCAAACCTTTTTCTATTTCATCTTTTAATTTAAAAGTCATATTTGTTCCATTTCCTATTTTAAGGTCGATAGCACATAATATTAAATAATCTTTAAACGCGTTTTCTATTAAGTCAATAGATTCTTTAGGAACATTTGCATTTCCTTCTAAAGCAATTCTCCAATAGCTATTTGGAAGCCAAAAAGTTCCACTCATTTTATCACTTTCTTTTTTCCAAATAGTCAAGCTTTTCAATAACTCAGCTTGGTCAACTTTTTTTTGACTAAAAGCCGTCAAAGTGAATAAAATTATGATCGAGGTTATTATTTTTTTCATTTTATTTAATTATTGACAACGGTGTTGTATATGGCTCGTAGCGTGCAAAATAGCGTTTACCTCTCGTTTAAGCACAAGCCAATTTTTTAATTTTATTATTATCTTTTTCTCTCAATAAGCCAAATTAAAAAATTTGGCGGACTAGCAAATATGCCATAACTTCGATTAAGCAACTAATTAGCTATGAGGTATATGCATTGTTATGGGCTGGTTTTTTTGTTTCAGACTGTCACTTCTTTTGGATTTGGTCCGTATTGATTTTCTCCATGATTACTGTCCGTAAGCGTTAGAACTAAAAGCCAGATTGGTCCAACTATTGGAATTAAAGCAATCAAAATCATCCATCCACTTTTACCAATATCGTGAAGTCGTCTAACATAAACAGCTAATCCTGGAATTAAAATAGCAAGAGAATACAGAAAATAAAAAACTCCATATGGAAGTTCACCTATGGTTAATCCTAAAACATTATCCAAAATCATTGCAGATGCAATGAAAATTACATTAAACAATGCGAACATCCAATATTCTTTTCTCCTTGCTCTTCCGCTAAAGTCAGCGTACTGTTTTAAAACTTTTAGATACCAATTCATAATTACTTCTTTTTTTAATATTCTTACTCGTTAGGCTTTTCAGTTCCGCCCCGTTTTTCTAAGTGGTTTCTGGTCTCCACTTTATACTTTTTTATTAAATTCAACACTGTCAAAAGTTGCCAAACCAAGTTTTTAGTTGTCTTCTTTCCTGTTTGCTGAGCCGTTGTTCAACTTGCCCATAACTAGTTCTACCAACTCAAATATAATCTATAGCCCTTTAACACATGAGATAAAAGCATACTTCTAGTCATGGAGGTAATGTGGTCGTACTATGATTGCCACAGCACCTGGACCTTGTCAACACCCCCGATTTTCCTTTTTGTTGCTGCTTGGTATAGGGTTTAAATCTATTTCAAAATATGGAAGGAATCTTACGGTTTACCGTAATCTGTGTAAAGATTTTTGGGTAGCCACCCCTACTGAAGAAGATCCAGAAAAAACCACCCCTTTTAATCAGCTGTCTAAATCTGGTAAAGTGCTCAATGCTTATAACGCATTGCTTATGGCAGAGCGTATTTCTAGAGGGAAGAGGAAATAAAAATACGCGCAGTGACGTCCCTTTCAGGAGGTTGCCGCGTTACACTGGCAATGACGGTTGCTTTCAGGAGATTGCTGCGTTGCACTCGCAATGACTATACAAACAGTTGCTGCTACAGCCCTTTTTTATAGGTGTGGTGTGGGTGTATTGAAGTAGTTGAGTACTGGCAATGCCTTTATAGGGTGTTGGGAAATAGCTTCTTATAATGCCTAATTTCCTAAATAAATAAACCTATTAACACTTAAAGAAACAGGTGTAATATCTAAAGTTTGTTGACTTCCTGTATTGTTTAAATTGTCTGTAGTAATAACATGATCATGGTCTCCTATAGTTCCTACAGATCTAATTACTGCCCAATCATTTACATTAATATTCGTGTCAGTATTACCACCAGCACTATAACTTCCTATTATATCCAGATCAGCATGATCTCCTTCTGTATTTGTAGAACCTCCTAAAGTAAATAAAGGCAACTGGCTTCTAGCTATTGATCTGTTATTACTACCGCTTACACTCCCTAATGCTGCACCATTTTGAGATAGATAAGCGTTGTCTGCATTAGGTAAAAGTGGTCCAATACCTAAAGCAGTGGCTTGGACTTGTTGGGTGACAGTTAAGGTAGCTTTTGCTCTGCCATCTAACCTGATCCATCCATCGTGGTCCGTTAGTTGAATCCCGGATTTTATATCTCCCGAAGAATTATTGCTACCCATTTTCCCCCACATATTACCATTAAAATAATAAAAACCTACTTCTGTAACTTTTCTTGTTTGGGTATTAGTAGCTCCGCTTAAATCTGAAACATAGATTATTATCCCCGCTTGGTGCGCACCATAGCCAGTTTTAGCAATAAGCTCCGAACGTAATAATCTTGGAGGTAAAAGCCCATCTACTTCGCTCGCTATACTTGGACTTCCATTTATATCTAGTGTAGATTGTGGGTCTGTTGTTCCAATACCAACTTGTGCAAATAGATTTGCAGAGGCTAAAATCACAAAAATTAGGACACTTAATCTTTTCATTTTTTTATTTTTATTAAAAAACATCTGTAAGGCTGTTACAAATAGCTAGTAGCGTGCAAAATAGCGATTACTATTCGGCTGAACACGGCTTAAATTTTTTAATTTTCTTATTGCTTTTTTTCAATGAGCCAAATTTGAAAATTTGCTGGACTTGTAAATACGCACAGACCTTTCGGTTAATCACTTTTCATCCTGCTTTTTGATAGGATACATGGTTAGCAAGAGTTTTATTTTATTCTTTGCGTATAATTACTATTTTCCCCAATTGGTAATTTATTCCGTCGTTAGTTAAGTTGTTTTGAGGCACATTTTGATTTATAGTCCAGTATCGAGAAGTGTAATTGGTAAAATTAATTCTATTTGCCATATTATCTATTTGAACACTAACCGCTAAAAATTTGATGTACGGATGTTCAAGAGTTTGTATATAAGCTCTAATAACACCTCTTTCATCATTAATCATCCAAGTTCCAGACATCTTACCACTGCTTGGAAGTAAGCTGTTTAAACTAGATATCAATGTAAATCCTACTATTTTATCTGCATCCCGAACAGATAAAGTCTGATTACCCCTTGATAAGGTTACAGTTTCATAAGTTGTTTCAAGATTTTTATTTAATTTATTCCAAAAAGACCCATCAAAATAGTAGTGCCCAGTTGACGTAACATTTATAGTTTGACTATTATTGGTTCCACTTAAGTCAGTAACGTAAAGTATGACTCCTTTTTGGTCTGTACCATATCCTGTTTTATGAATAAGTTGTGACCGCGATATTCTCGGTGGTAAAAGCCCGTCAGTTTGGGTTGTTAATGTTGGATTTCCTTTAATGTCTAATGTTGCTTTTGGGTCTGATGTGTTAATACCGACTTGTGCATTCAAACTTGTAATCCATAAGAATAGATAGAATACTATAATATTTCTTTTCATTTTTCATAAAGGTTTGCCAATGCTGTTGTATATGGCTCGTGGCTCGCAAAATAGCGATTACTATTCGGCTGAACACGGCTTAAATTTTTTAATTTTCTTATTGCTTTTTTATCAATAAACCAAATTTGAAAGTTTGCTGGACTTGTAAACACACCTTAAGCTCTGTAACACAAATAATTAGCTATGGGCTGTATACGGTGAAGTTGTGACTTGGACAACAATGATAATCCGCTCTCTTTTACTACTCTTTTTTCGTTCCATTCTATGAGACCTTAAGATCTCGTTTTTAAGTTGTTGAAACGCCTCTAGCTAGTTCTTTTATAAATCACTACTTATGAATAAGTATAAAAAACTTTAGGAGTGAGCATCAGTAAAAATGTCTTTGATGTTCCTGGTAGTGTAACAGGTCAACATCAGTACAAAAATGATGCGTTTGGTTTTCTCGCTTTCGCGAAAGCGATATCAAAAAAAAGCTTTTTTCGCTTCTTTTGTAAATTGCCAGATGCCCATCTTTTTTGCTTTTGCGGCAATGAAAAATACATCATAGGAATTTATGAGGATAGTGCAGTTGTTGTACTAAAATAAAACAAGAATGACAATAACAAAACTTCCTTTAAGGCCAAAAAATCACATTTACAGGAGATATTATTATAGATAAAACGATAATAAATGAAATGCACCACCGTCAACGTGCAGAATGTTTTATTGTAAACGCAGTTTTAACAGAGATAATTATTGAACGAGTATTTTGATGACATACATTGAGGTCAATATATAAATACGTATTTTAGAATCAATAAACAGGGCGTATAAAGGAGGTGTTTAAAGGACATAATCTGCTAGAGTTTGCTGATCAGTTTAAAATAGATAAAAATAGTAAAGAGTCTCTAGCACAAATTATGAGGCAAGAGGATTATAGAACCGTAAATGTTCCAACAAGACTCATCAAATTCATAAATGTTTTTCCAAAACTTATAACTCTAATTTTTTGACCCCTCTTAAATTTTATTTTTATGCAGATGTTTTGTATTGATAATCAGAGTCTTGATCCTTATTTTAACCAAGCGGTAGAGGAGTACTTCCTCAAAAATTTTGATGATAACATTTTCATGCTGTGGCGCAATGACAACGCTATTATTGTAGGTAAACATCAAAATACGATTGCCGAGATAAACGTAAACCATGTAAAACAGCGTGGGATAAAGGTCGTAAGACGCCTTACAGGTGGTGGAGCTGTTTTTCACGACTTGGGAAACATTAACTATACCTTTATAATGGGTTATGGCGAAGAAGGTGCAAAAGTTGATTTTAAAAAATACAATCAGCCTATTATTGATGTTTTAGCTGGATTGGGAGTAAAGGCTCATTTTTCTGGAAGAAATGATATCCTGATTGATGACCAGAAGTTTTCTGGTAATGCTGAACACATCTATCATAAAAAACAAAGAGTATTGCACCATGGTACCTTGCTTTATGCTTCTGAAATTCAGGACATATCGGATGCCTTGAATGTAAATCCTTTAAAGTTTGAAGGGAAAGCTCGAAAGTCGGTAAGTAGTAGAGTGACAAATATTTCTCGCCATCTAAAAGACGATATTGGCGTAGACCAGTTTCGCCAAAAGGTGATGCGCCACATTACTGAAATGTACCCTGATGCTATTCCTTACCAATTAACTGTAAAGGATAAAGCAGCTATTCAAAAACTAGCGGATGAAAAGTACAGCACCTGGGCATGGAACTATGGCTACTCTCCCAAGTATGGTTTAAAGAAAGGAATAAAAACCAATGGAGGGCATGTGGAGGTGCACCTTAATGTGTATAAAGGGGTGATTATTGAACTCGATATTTTTGGTGATTTCTTCGTGAACCGAGACATAGATGAAGTAAAACAGGCCTTGATAGGAGTGGAGCACCGAGAGGAGGCCGTATTAGAGAAATTAAAGGAAATTAAGAGCAGCGAGTACTTTGATAATATATCAGAAGAGGAGTTGGTCGTATTGTTTTTTTAACTGGGAGTGTTTCTTAAAAATGTAAGGTTGCTGAGCGACCTTTTTTGTATTTATAAAATGCATCACGAGTCAAGTCATATCCCTTGCAAATAGTGAAGATGCTAAAGGGTATTTCTTTTGGGTTATTGTCTATAGATTCCGTTAGTGCTAGATGTTTAGTTTTTTTTTAAGTTCTAAAACATCTTTATAGCCTAATTTATTAGCTGCTACTTTGAGATAACAAGCATCAATAAGCTTATCTAGGTCTTTCCTTATGAGAAGTTCCTTTAGCTGTTTGAGCTCCTTTTGCAGGGCTTTATTCGGGTAAGTTCATCGTCTGTTTGCACGAGTACGCGGGTGTTCATTAAATCTTTGCGATTGTACTTTTTAATCCATTCGTTAATGGTCCTATGTTGGATGCCGTAGAGCAGTCCTACCTGTCTTTTAGAGTGGTTTGCATTGGAAAGTTCGTCAAGGACTTGGAGTTTAAAGCTTTCACTATAGCCTCTAACATATCCATCATTTTTATACCTATACATTTGGTTTAGTGTATACATATTTCAGGACGGGTCAAGATTATGCCCAACGGTTATGTATATGGTTTGTTGCGTGTTTAAGTAACTAATCTAGTAAATAAAAACTGAATAGAAAATCCGCGAGGATTTTCGTAAGCAAGCTAAAACTAGCAATAAATTATATACGATGTTAGCCACAGTATTTATTCAGTTAATGCTTTAAAATCACTTACAAATAATTTATAATCACTAATATTTAAATCAAAGGTTATAAATTCCATTTTCAGTAATTCCGCTTTTTTTGATTCAATGTTTTTTAAATCAAACATTTCAAGTTCCTTTATTTCTTCTTTTCCAATACTATCATTTTCGAACCAAACTCTTCTTTCGATAAGAAAGTACTTTGGTCGATTAATTGTGTCATTTTCTAAATTTTGAACAGGTGCTATTCCGAAATTTCTTGAATAAAGTAATTTACTGTTTTTTAGGAAAAACAACTTTTCCCAAGAGCCTAATTCAGGTCTTGTATATTCAGCCGTAAGTTTTGTTAATCCGTTTGAGTGAGTTTTAAATTGTTCAATCAGAATGTCATTCCCAGTGTTATGTTTTATTGAATACTTTTTGTCAATCTTTTCAGAGGTCTCAAATTCCGCAATTTCGTTTAAGAGATTTGTTTTCCAATCTTTCTCTTGGCAGGAAATCAGAATTAGAATTATTAAGATTGAGTAAGGTTTTCTCATATTGTGGCTAACTAGTTTTGTAATTAGTTTTTTGTCAGATTGAAACTATCCATTATTTTCAATGATTCAATATGATTTTTTTCATAATTATCATAAAGAGTGACGAAAGTCAAAGAGTAAATTTGTTTGTCTATTAAATAAGTGTAAATAATGGTTTTAAACTTATAATCTCCTGATTTTCCTTCAGCGATTAATTGATGGCATTTTAGTCCATTTTTATTTTCTATTTCGCTTGAAGATATTTTTGGCTCAGTCAGCATTCCACTAATCTGTTTTTCCACTAGACCTTTGTATTTTTCAAGAGTTATTGGCGCATCGCTCAGATTTTGTATGATTAAATTTATGTTTTCAGTAAAAATGTCTGAACTCTCAGAGTTTGTAGGATAAAGAAAAATTTTAGTTCCATTATCGCCTGAATCGTTTAAAATCCAATTTGAGGGATATTCTATTGAATAATTATCTTTCTCATATTCTACGCTGTCGTTTTGTTCCTGAGCATTTATTATTAAAGGAAATAAGATAAAAATTATTAGTAGGTTTTTCATTTTTCAAATTAAT
>TARA_R110000751_G_scaffold236194_1_pt1 | contig 17066 bp, 18 predicted proteins | sample TARA_R110000751 | Tara Oceans TARA_R110000751 (sample SAMEA4398001) | marine metagenome | biome: Polar Biome; feature: [MES] marine water layer (ENVO:01000295) within the mesopelagic zone...; material: water (ENVO:00002006), including particulate matter (ENVO:01000060) such... | reverse complement strand
GTGAAGCAGAGGGTAAATAATGGTTCAAACAGCAAGACCTAATGAAGAAGAGTTTAATACTGGCGGGACAGACGCATGGGCTGCCACCTCTGGTAGTGACCTCCATGCAATGATTAATGAGGCCTCTGCGGATGATTCTGACTATATTAGTACTTCGGATTCCGGTAATAATGCAAATTATAAGATGCATCTGAGTTCGGTCACTGACCCGGTCAGTTCCTCAGGTCATATACTTAGGTATAGACTTAAATGGGCAGACGTAGCCGGGATGGGTGTAGACCAGCCAACTGTAAACGTCAAGCTGATGCAAGACCAACCAGATGGTTCTTCCCCGGGAACTTGCAGCCACATAATTTGGGAGATACAGCACACCAGTTCGAGCAACACTCTAAGTACATCTTTCTCAACTGAAACTGTCACGTTATCTACCAGCCAAGCAAATACGATTCAGGGGTGGGATGCCTCCAATACAGGTTACTCTTCATTATGCTTACATATTGGTAGAAATACTTCGATGGGGGCAGGTGAAACTGTATACCTTTCATGGGTAGAGTTTGAAGTTCCCGATGTTTCTGCAGGTGCGTTACCTATGGCAATGAATACTTATAAACAATTGAGGAATAACTAATATGTTTCTAAAACAAAGCACAGCATATACATTTCGCATGGGGCCATTCCTCGATGAGACTGATGGGAAAACTGCAGAGACAGGATTAACAATAAGTCAGGCAGACGTTCGTCTATCTAAAGGTGGAGGCAACTTCGCCCAGAAGAATGAATCAACTTCAGCTAGTCATGATGAGATTGGTTACTATATCGTACTTCTGGATGCAACGGACACAGCCACAGTGGGAGAATTACTCGTCGCTGTTCATGAGTCAGGAGCATTGCCAGTATTCAAGACCTTTCAGGTTGTGGAAGAAGCAATCTATGATGCTATCTATGGTGGTAGTGCTGACCTTGTTACCAAGGTGGATGCAATTGACACAGTCGTAGATGCTATCCTCGTAGACACGGGAACAACTATACCTGCGACTATAGCTACAGTTGACACTGTGGTCGATGCAATACTAGTAGATACTGGCACAACCCTGCCTGCTACGTTGGATACCATTGATAATTTCCTCGATACGGAAGTTGCTGCGATTCTTGCGGATACAAACGAACTTCAGGGCGACTGGGTAAATGGTGGCAGGTTAGACCTGCTTATAGACTCTATCATTTCCAAGGTGGATGTAGTTGATGGGATTGTAGATGATATTCTTGTGGACACAGGTACAACCATCCCAGCTACGATAGCTACAGTTGACACCGTGGTAGACGCTATTTTGGTGGACACGGGTACGACTATTCCCGCCACTATAGCTACGATTGACGACTTCCTTGATACAGAAGTTGCAGCAATCTTGGCAGACACTAACGAGCTACAAGGAGACTGGGTAAACGGAGGTCGATTAGACCTACTCTTAGACTCAGTTATCTCCAAAGTAGATGTCGTGGATGCGATAGTAGATTCTATTCTGGTAGACACTGGCACAACTCTCGATGGAAAACTAGATACCATTGATAACTTCTTGGATACGGAAGTGGCAGCTATCCTTGCAGACACCAATGAACTCCAAGGGGATTGGGTGAATGGTGGCAGACTAGACCTGCTGTTGGACTCAGCCATTTCCAAGATAGATGTAGTCGATGGCGTTGTAGACTCGGTACTTGTAGACACAGCAGAGATTGGTTCTGCTGGTGCTGGACTAACAGCAATTCCATGGAATGCTTCATGGGATGCAGAAGTGCAGAGCGAAGTAGCGGATGGGTTAGCAGCATATGACCCTCCAACTAAGGCTGAACTTGACTCTGCTTTCACAGAGATTAAGGGTGGGTCATTTGCCTCGACTGACACACTCGAAGCTATTCGTGACCGTGGTGATGCTGCTTGGACAACAGGTGGTGGTGGGTCTGCCCCAACCGCTGCTGCTGTTGCAGATGCAGTTTGGGATGAAGCTACCTCTGGACATACAACCTCGGGTACATTTGGTGAACAGGTTAAGACAGACATTGATGCTATCCTAGTTGATACCGGAACAACCCTTGATGGTAAGATTGATGTCATTGACGGGATTGTAGATTCCATTCTGGTCGATACTGGAACTACCCTGAATGATAAGATTGATGTCATTGATGGAATCGTAGATTCAATCCTAGTGGACACGGGAACTACCCTTGATGGCAAGCTCGATACGATTGATAACTTCTTAGACACAGAAGTCGCTGCCATACTTGCAGACACCAACGAGCTTCAAACTGACTGGGCTAACGGTGGTAGATTGGATGCTCTACTAGACTCCGCTATTGCCAAGATAGATGTGGTTGATGGGGTCGTAGATAGTATCCTTGTAGATACAGGCACGACTATACCAGCAACCATAGCTACAATTGATACTGTGGTTGATGCAATACTTGTAGACACAGCAGTCATAGGCGCAGCAGGCGCAGGATTGACAGGGATTCCATGGAATGCTTCGTGGGACGCTGAGGTGCAGTCTGAGGTCGCTGACGCACTAGCTGTCTATGACCCTCCCACAAAGGCTGAGATAGATGCTATGTGGACAACTGCACAGACGGAGAGTTATGCATCTGATGGTGCTACAGCAACGCCTGCGCAACTCCTATACATGATTTTGTGTGCAGTCAGTGAGTTCTCCATATCAAGTACGACTATCACTGGTAAGAAAGTGGATGGTAGTACAACTGCTATGACATGGACTCTCGACGATGCTACCAGCCCAACCAGCAGAACGAGGGCTAGCTAATGGCAATTAAAGACTTAGTAGCTCCGGGCTTTGTAGGCACAAGTTCTATAAAGTTTATTGTGACTCGGGGGGTGTTAGGTACGCCTGCTCCTGTCGGAACCGGAGCATGGCGTTTTGAAAGTGAAGACTTTTCTGTCCCTAAGTTTGTCATAGAGGATATGTCCGTCCCAAAATTTACAACTGAATCATTAAAGAGGAGTTAAGATGTCCCGTTCTAAATTATCAAAAGAAGATAGACAATGTGATGAAGCATCTTCTGCTCAGTATGTTGCTACAATTACCGACGAAGCAGGTGTAGCTATCGCCTTATCAGCCTTGACTGCGATTACTTTAACTTTGTATGACGAGTACTCGGGTACAATTATAAATAGCAGGACTGACCAAGATGTTAAAAACGCAAATAACGTAGTAATTACATCTGTTGGAGTTCTTACGTGGAGCCTCCAACCTGCTGATAACGCAATTATTAATACAACCCTACAGACAAACTCCTACGAGTTCCATGTTGCCCTATTCGAGTACACATGGGACTCCGGGTCTTCTGCAGGGAAACACGAACTAGAATTAGTAGTTCGACAACTGGATAAGGTGGCTTAATGGCTCTTGAATCACTCACATATGTATATACATCTCGCCCAGAGATTGAACGAATATTTAGTGAAGGGGGTGTATCTCTCCGGGTTGATGACCTTGGTGTCGATGAAGCTCTAATGATTGATGAAGTCATTGGAGAAGCTACGGAGATGATTAACTTCTATTGCAGTATGAACTATAACGAGGAAGAGCTAGAAACCTCCTATATTGTCCATCGTTGGGCTACATGGATGGCTTGCTACTTGCTCTCCCAGAGAAGAGGAAACCCCTCTTTGTTCGCAGATAAATACGAAGAGACTATTGCTCTTCTGGAAGAGGTTTACAAGCACGTTCGTATTATTCCTCGGTTGGCTACAAGAGAAGACCTTACTCCTGCAATGTCCAATATCCATATCGACGACAGATTCCGAACTCACAAGATTCGAGTTCATCCAACTATCTCGACTGGTGGTACATATGGAAAACAAGACCTCAGCCCAAGGTTCCCTTTCGAATGGCTTTAAAATCACTTAGAAACTCGGGAGTTAGCTTACAGGGATTCCTTAAAGACCTACCGGAGGCTCTTGCCACGGGTAGGCAGGCGAAGGGAAAACTTTTAAAGCTACGAAACCTTTACTGGGCTACCTTTACGCATGAGTTTTATAGGCTGGTACACGAAGGTTTTAAAACTAAATCAAAGGGTGGGACAGACTCTACACAAGATAAGTGGAAACCTTTACAGCGAAAGACCAAAGCATATCGTCCCGAGAAAAAGGGATTGAGTGCTGTCATGTCTCAACGAAAGAAAAAACAGGGAGGTACAAAAGGACTTCTTACTGTGAAACAAACTGCCCTTTGGCGAGGCATTTATAGTTCTAATTTTGGTAGGTTGGCAGCTACAATAGGAGAAGGCCCAGCCAAAGCGCAAGCAGCAAAAATCGCTTGGGGAATTATCAAGTCAAAGTATGGAGGCAAAACAAAACTAAGTGAATTTGGGGATAGAAATGTCCCCATCCTTATTCGTTCTGGTAGACTTTTAGAAAGTTTTAGACCCGGAAAAATGTCTAATAATCGTTATTACCCTTTAAAAGACCAAATATATGAGTTAAAGGGAGGAAGACTTCGGTTAGGTACAGAAGTCCCATACGCAGCATATCAAAATAAAGAACGACTCCTTTGGGGAAACGAAGGTGTAGTAATTGGGCAAGCGTTAGAAGTAGCACAAAAAAGATTAATAAAAGAACTAAAACTACTATAGGTTACAGTATCCTGATTTTAATTCGGACTAGATATGAGTTTAGGTAGACTATTAATTGCGACTAGAAACCACTTAAGGGCAGAGTTATCTCTCTCTGAAGATGAGTGTCAGGTAATGCCCGGGCCTGAGCCTCCACCATCTTGTGGGCAGAAGTTTGTTTCTGTTTATGGGTCAAACTGGTCTGCTTCTGCTGATGACCTTTATCAAGACCAAGGTATATACGAGTCCTACGATATTGTTTGTGCAGTTACTTTTAGAAGCTCTTACGTCCCTTTTGATAAACTAGGAGAAGCCCTTTACGTAAAGAGGTTAATTGGGATTGAAGACTTTTGTCGTAAGGTAATGGTAAAAGTTCATAATTCACAAGAAATCAATACATTAGTCGATACAATGTTAGAAGAAGACCATACTACACATCATAAGATGGTGGAATACCTTCGTTGGGCTTCCACTGACCCTAACCCACTTCCTGTAACGGGTAGCTGGTTTAATTCAGATGAATCAAATGCATCTGGTCTTGTGATGGAATGTAGGTTTAATCAGGCAACTAGATTTAGTACTTTAGGTATGGGAGTAGTCACTAGTACTTTCGTTTAATGTTTATTCACAAGCCCAGAATACACATGCAACCAATGCGATGCATTAGTAGAGCATGTATAGAATTTAACAAAGTAAAATACTTACCTTTTAAAAATAAGAGGTTATTGAAAGACGCAGACCCAAACTGCCAAGTTTGTAAGTCTATGTTCAAACCATGTAGTATTATTCATCTACTTATGTTGGATGAGAATGGCCCCGTACAGGGGTCAGTAGAAGGCTCTGCGGGGTCTTTCTCAGACCATCCAATAAAACGATGGAACTTTTATTGTAAAGTCGCAAGGGAAAACTTTAAAGAAAACAATGTAGACAATCCTCAGTACCCACACTTTTTCACTGTTTCACCAGAAGCAGCAACTTGTTATGAGTGCTTAGAAGACTACTGTAGAACTATAGAAGACCCTAACAGCGACCAAGAAAAATTAATGGGATACTTTAACTCTAAGGAGTAAATCAAAATGGCTGCAACAATTTCAGCAATATCGGGGCCTTATCATGGGTCATGGGGTGGAGATTATGTAGGAGTCACTGAAGATGGATTTGAACTAGAACACACGTTCTATTCAGAACCCATTCGTGGTGACAATATGGGAGACTCAATTCAAGATGAAGTTCATCGTGGTGCTGATGTGGCTGTTAGCATGACATTGATTGAATGGGCCAAAGCTATGGCTACTGCGGGTAATGTGGCTGGTGGAGATATTCAATGGCCCGTAGCTGCTCCCGGTGTAGTGGGTGTTATAGGAGATAATGTTACTGACCAGTTTGGAGCTTTAGTATTGACTGCAATGCCTAACACACCTGCTGCTGCTAATCCTGCTACGATAACATTCGGACTCGCACGACTAGCGAATAATTTTCCTATTCGTCAGTTGTACGCTAGTAGACTACGTAGACTACCCGTGCGAATGCAGGCTTATCCGCAAGGATTTGGAGGGGCAGGTTCTGCCTATAGCTATAACGAGGCTAACAGGTGGTACGTCACAACCTAAGATGCCAAGATTTAAAGACCGTATATCGTGGTTATTCGCAAAAGGCCCGAGCAACAAAGCAGAGGTTGAAGAATTAGATGTACATATAGAAATCGAGGCAAAGAAGATACAGGATAACTGGACTGACAGAGAACGGGAGAAACGAGCAAACAAAGCTGGTTCTCCCGTTCGTCAGTCCTTTGAAGTACCTGAAGTAGTCCTTCCCAGAGAGTATTCCCCCCTAGCCCATGTAGAAGAGTAATGGCTGATTCAAAGCATACAATTACGATTAATACGAAGGCTACACCTAATCCTTCTACCCCAACCCAGACTGTAGCCCCTAGCCAAGTAACCCGCCCTGAGTTTACCCAAGGTGAACGTCAGTCTATGGTGAACAAGCAAGCTCACACCATCCGGGATGAGCAGGCTGCACAAGGAATTTCTATCCCTTGGGGAGATGCATTTCGCCAAGCAAATGAAGAATGGAAAACTAATACAGAGGCAGCGAACGCTCTCGCTGACACTGAGCATGAATCCATAATTAATCCTGCCTCTCAAGTTATTTCTGATGAAATCGTAGGGGCAGAACCCTTAGAAGACGATTCGGTCTTTGGGTCTATAGATACAGACTCCATAGATTCTGCTGCTATTGAAGAAGCTCTTGACGGAATTTTTGACAATATAAATGAAGTCATAGAGGGCTACGACCCGCACGACCGCCCTGAGTCAAATATGCCTGCCAAGTGGTGGGAAGCTGAGATGACTCCATCTGATGATAGTGATAGTGTTGTTGATTCATCAGATGATGATGATGCTGATTCTATTTTTGAAACTTCAAATTCAATATATGGGGAGGGAGAGAGTGAACCGGAAGAGCCTATAGTCCCATCGGGAACGGGAGTACCTGTTGAAGATGAAATGTCTGATGCTGCTGATGTGTTATCTGGAGACCCGGGCGAGATAAGAATGGGGGAAGCAGATGGGTTATCTGGTGCTTCGCTGATTGATTCGCTTGTGGGGGGTATGCCTGATTATGGTCGTCGATTCGATGGGGGCGAAGTACATGACGCAATGCTAGCTGGAGTTTCATCAAGCTCCCCCAGTGCTGCTACTGCTATTCAAGCTACAGGCGCATTGGCGTTAGCACCTGCAAAGGCAGGCAGAGATGCAGCAGCATCGCAGTTGGAGAAGGGTGCATTGGCTGCCAAGATAGGGGTAGCATATGCAACTGAAGGGGAAATTATGCCCTTTAACGAACAACAAGGTGGCCAAGGAGATGATGGAGGTGGTGGAGATGTCGTAGGTGCTGCTATGAGTATGTTTGGAGGAGATGAAGGTGGTGGCGGTGAAGGTGGAGGTGGAGGTGGTATTGATGAAATGGTAGGACAAGCAATCGACGATATATTTATGGCTCCCCTTAAACCCATAGATTTCTTTATTGATTCGCTAGAAGATGTGGTAGACACACTAGCTGAGTGGACTCAAGCTCTAGAGGGTTCCTTTGATGAAGTAATGGGCTTCAGTGGAGCCATGGTAAGTGCTAGGGTTGAAACAGAGCTTGGCTTACTCCAAAAAAGAATGGAAAGGGCTGACGAATTAGGTGCTGAGTTTGCAGAATTTGAAAGCGCACGGGGAGGTTTACTACTTGCCTTTGAAGACTTAAAAACTGTTCTTCTAAAAATATTTATGCCTGTTGTGAAGGTTGGGTTAAAGATAATGACAAAGATTTTAGATATAATAGTTTGGATTCTAGAATTAATAAATGATTTAAAAAATGCGATGATAGAGATGATGATACAGGTTTTAGAAGTCCTCGCGTGGATTCCGGGGCTAGGTGCTGCTGCGGGTTTTGCAATCAGCGTGCTAGAAGATATTAGAGGGAACACTGACGCTGCACCTACTAACCCAGACCACCTTGGGGCATGGCTTGGCAATCCACAAGATGCTCTCGTTCCCCTACACTAGGAAAAATAATGGCAAGAAAAATACCACATTTAGATGACTACGGGATTGTAAAATATAATGACTTTACGTTTCCTCCTGCCTTAAACGCAACTGCAAAGCTAGAACCAGTTTACGATGATTCTCGTCGAGGTTTGATGTATGTAAAATATCAAATCAGAATTGAATTTATTATTTGCTTAGATGATGTGGGTGAACTTGGAGAGCCTAGCGCAGAAGCTGCAGAATATAAACCGGATGTGAATAGCCCTAGTCATAATTCTACTGGGCCTAGCTCTGGACATCCCTTAATGACAAAAGGGACGATTGACCCACAAATGGCGTTTCTTCGCAGAAGATTAATGCAGCCCGGTCGCCATCTAGTAATACGAGATGTTGGTCTAGGTTATGACCTGAATGTAAATGACCCATCGCAGCCAACAGATGGTTTAAACGATGTAGCATGGGGGCCAAAACCTATAAACCTAACATGGGAATCCATTGCTAGTAATCGTGCAGCTAGATTAGTGTGGGAAGTTGAATTGGCTCTTCCTGAGTGTGAAGACTATGGTAGTCGTAGAAAAGAAGAAGTCGGAGCTTGGGGTGCGAGTGCAGGAGCATTACCTGTAGAAGTTACTCAAGTTGTTTATAACCAATCATGGGATATTGATGTATATGGTAAAACTACAAAACAATATCAAGCAATTTTACAAATTCGAGGGTATGTTGATGTTAATAATTTAACCAATGTTCTTCGAAGTAGTGACGGATACAGGCAATACTTTGAGCCTCCAATAAAAAATGGCTACATTCGTAACAGACAATATCAATTAAACGATGATAAAACACGACTTACAATAAACATCACTGATACCCAACATTCAAGTGACTTTCCATTACCACCCGCCACTCCCGATATAGATGTTGACTATAGTATCAGTGGAGGAATTAAAGGCCATTCTGTTTTTGCTGGAGGAGGGTGGACGGGGTGGCAAATCTGGCAAGCTAAATTATCAGGTAGAATGGTTTTAGCAAAAGGCTTTGACCCAAAGTATCGACGAATATATCCTTATTATATGTTCCTACTAATCATTCGCTCTAGATTTACATTTATAGAAAAAGGTGATACTAGTCCCGGTGGTGGAGGTTTTGAAACTACCTATGACCAGTTTGGCGGTGGTAATTACCAAGTAAATGCAAGTGTTGGTAAGGGGGTAGTATCTTTGCCTGTTAGTTTTGAAATGGGCGAGAGTGTTTTTGGAATGGAGTTTACTTTTAGTTTCCAATGGGAAGTCTTAAACCTCGCTGGTCGAGCAGCCCCTTTCTATCTTCGATTCGGTTGTCCACCTAATGTAAGAATGGAAGACCAATATTTACCTAATCCAACTAAGATGTGGACATGGAATGATTGGAAAGAGTCCATGTACTGGGATAGAGATAATAATGGTTGGCGATTTGCACGAGCATTGCGGGTTCCTAACCCCCCTAATCCATCGACCGGAATGGCAGCACCGGGGTGGAGATGGCTTTATTTAATTCAAGATTGGGATATTAAACGCGCTCCTTTTTCCATGAGTGGTGCAGACAATCTTCGATTTGAAGGTGATGCAAAGATGGAACCCTGCCAAGATACCCCTGACTTTTGGTATAAAATACAAGAAGGTACTTTTTCAGGTGTACCAGTCAGAGAGTACTCAGAAGTCATGGCTACACAAGTAGACAATGATAGGAATGTTATTTCATGTGACTCTAGAATGGAAATAGACTCACAGAGTAACGTATATTCTCATGCTCCTTTAGATAATCCCGATGACCCAACTACGATTGGTATGTACCAAGATGGTAATACAGAACAGGGAGGTTCGGTTAACAAAGCACTCGATAGTGGTAGTGGGAGAATCCCAGAAGGCGTTGGGACGGGTGCTGCAAGCCCGGGTAATACAAAAGGCGACTCTAGAATGTCACAAGACCCGGTATCCTTTGACATTAAAGCAGGTGATAAGCGTGATGTAAAGCTACAATCAATGGGGCCACCTTCTTATACTGTCAGGTGTACGGGAGAAGCGGTAACTACTGGACTTCCTTTCAATGCTCCTCGTACAATGAGATGGGGAGAGGCCTATGCAGTAATACAAAAAAAGAAAGTAGAGACTGCACGAACTTGTCGCGGTGAAGTAGAATTATGGAAAACTAGATGGGATATTACGTACTTAGTATCAGGAAGCCCTAATGGATTCGCAGCACCTAGAAATCCATCAAATTTAGCCCATAATGTATCTCAAATAGGAACTCATTCCTCAACCGCATTCCGTAGAGATGTATAATTACAGTTTAATTTTTAACTAGGAGAAGTAGTATGACAACCACAACTATTAATGTTCCCGATGTGGAATCAATTTTAGAAGTAAAGAATGAATCAGGAGATGTTCTTCTGGAAGCAGAAGTTATTTACATTGACCATTTAGTTTCCCTTGCCCAGCAAGACATAGAAACAGGGGATGATAAAGCAGTATTAGTTTGGCTTCCAAAGTTTCGTGACTTAGTTCATGAGATGTTTGATTGTGAGCTTTCCAGTACTGATGCATTCTACGTGGCTAGGAAAGCTACAGAGCTAATGTGGGAAGTTAAAAAAAAATACGCAAGCATGTTGACGTCGCAGCAACCTACGGAATCAACCCCTTCGAGTTGACAGACACGCAACTACAGTACTTGCATTTAGGGATACCCCGTGTTCAGGCAAAAAGAGAACTAAATCTTAGAAATTCTGAGTCAGAATTAACTGGTGATAGGGTTTATAATATCATGTATGCAATGACAGGCGACGAGGATAAAGCGGAACGAACCCGTTCAAAATTTACAATTAGTAAATCGAGAAGGTCAAGATAATGGTAAAAAACCCAGCACAACTTCTAGGGCCACCAATCACTGGTGACTATATGCCTTCGGGCTACCAAGGTATATTTCTCTTTGCCAGAAATAGGCCTCCCTTCGGTTTAACAGTTATTCAAGAAATGATGGCTGACCCTCGGGTCATCTTTGGCCTCTGGTTAATTAAAGGCCCAATCCTTGCTAACTCTCGTTTCAAAGTTAATTGCAAAGATGAAAAGGTACGTCAGTTCCTAATCAAGAACGTGACTCGTTTCTGGAGGAACTCAGCAGCAAGAGCATTGAAGGCTATTGAATGGGGTTACTCTGGGAGTGAAGTGATGTACCGGGTTGTAGATGGGAATATTCATTTTGATATTCTTAAAGACTTACACTCTCAAGACTGTGCAGCAGTTACTCATGAAGGTCGTCTGGTAGGGTTTACTGTCAGGAATGTTCCTGAGATAAAAACAGGACAAGGTCGGTCTAAAATCTTCCTTGGAACTCCTAAAGGTTTCTGGCATGTTCATTGGCGTACCCACCATCCATGGTATGGACTGAGTCGATTATATGGTGCGCATATTCCATGGTGGGAAGTTTGGTCAGACGGTGGATTTAGAGATATTCGTAGACTGTGGTTTCACAAGAACGCATTCGAAGGTGGAATCATGTACCACCCTCCCGGTCTTACTCGAACTAAAGACGGACTCACTATCTCTAACAAAGACCTCGCCAGAGAGATGATTGAGAAGAAGCGTACTGGTGGTACACTCACTTTACCGAATACCACAGGCGGTGAAGGAATCCGTACTTGGGAATACTCTGCTCCTGCATCGAATCAGGTTCCCTCCGGGCTAGCTGAATATGGACAGAGCCTGAAAGAAGAACTCTTTGAAGGCATGGGCATTCCCCCTGAAGTATTCCAATCAGGAGGTGGCGAAGGCTTTGGTTCATCTACTGGACGACAGATTCCTGAAGAGGCATTCTTTGCTGTCTTACAGGAAATCGTAGGCTGGCTTATCTCAGATGCTGACTCGCAGATATTCCGTCATCTAGTCCGATTAAACTTCGGTGATATAGATTATGAGATTGTACCTTTTGGTTTAACTTATAAAGCAGAAGAAAGAGAGCAACAACTTCAAGAAGATGTTCGTAATACTGAATCAGCCCAAGCAGGTATTATGGCAGGTACAGGTCAGCAACAGCCTCAAGAGCCTCTTGAAGAATAATTAAAATCTTGTTTTTGAAAGGTGTAGAGTATGCCCGGTGGTGCGTCCAATACGAGGATGGAGTTGAAGAATAAAAGTGGGTATATAATCCCTCTCTACAACGCTGACCATTTAGAAAAACAATTAAGGTCGCACGGTAGGCCTACGGATACCTTTAGGGGGAAAGTTAACTCCCTTCGTTATACCTGTCGAGGAAGAACCTCTATCTCCGGTTGGTTCCTCACTGATTGTAGAAGTATTAATGACCTACTCCCCGAGATATATTCAGGGACAGGACACGAAGAGGTATCCCTTACTCTAGTGGATGATAGTGATACTCTTGAGTCGGGGAATGACCGGTCGTCGATGGTCGGTGGGGGAGGGAGTTCAAGTTCAAGCAACACCTCACACGAAATTAAAAAGCTCTACGTAATAAACGCATACGCAGTTACAGGAGTTATTAGAAGAGATATTAACAAGCCTGATGAGGCTGGTTCTAGAATGTCTGAACTTCAACGGGGAGGGGATTATGCAGCAGGTGATACGAAAATTGATAACCACGACAACCAGATGTACGTACTCCAAGTTGTTGACTACCGGTACTACTCTAATATACTTGGCGGGAAGGTTTCTAATTACAATGTAAGAAGACGCCTATGGGATGAAGACAGCGATACATCTGTCTATAGTGTTAGTGATGGCTTTACATGGCAATCTATGCTAATTGACATTTGGGGTTCAGGCGGTGTTGGTCTAAGCCATGGCTCCGCAAACTACCCAACCCTTGGGCCATTTAATTATCAGTTCTGGGGAGTGACTGCTTTTGATGCTCTTCATAAGGTCTTAGATGATATTGACCATACTCTCATACGCAAATTAGATGGGACTGCAGACGTAGCTGACATGGCTACATACGACCCTACTTCTTCTAATGAAAGAGAAGAACATAAGGGAGACCTCATTGAAGTCAGTAATGATTTAACTGCGCCTGTTCTCGCAGAGAAAATCTTTGTGATATTTCCTAAGTGGGATTATCAATTCCAAACATCAGCAGAAGTTGATGAAGTTACTCCACAAGATTACTGGCACAACCGACCTATCTGGTATGAGGAAAGAGAAACTGCCACTTTAATTTCTTCCTCATCTAAGCTGGATTATTGGGAAGCGAATCATCAGGGTACTGTTACCACCCAACCGGGGTCATTTGATATTCTTCACGATGGTATGATTGCACAGTTTGACCCCCGTCCGCATGGTTCTGGTTCTTCTGATTCTTTTATTACAGATGGTGGCCCAACTCCATCTAATAATTCAGATATTACCGACCACGCTACTGCAAGAGCGACTGCCTATATAGAGGCTAGACTAAATGGTGATAACGCTATTTTTAGGGAAGTCTACCGGGGTTTCATTCCATTTACACCTACGAGAGATATATCCTGCATAACGTGGAAGAACAGCGGAGGCGGGGCTGTAACGGTCATAGAGAGCGTTGGGCGGTCTTTCGACAGTAAGTTCATTGCAACGGGTACAGGCTCCTCTGAAGGCTCTGGGGGCGGTGAAACGAGTCCGGGGTACGACTTAAAGGATAGTTCCAGTAGAAGAGTCTCTCAGGAGTTCCCGGGTTCACCAGACCATGCCCGGTTATCCGAGCCTGTACTCCGCTGGGCCATCGTTGAAACAAAGGCTGAAGCTGCACCCGGAGTAAGAGTAAACTGTGATGTGTATTATGGATTAGAAGCGTCAGGCTCAATCACATTTACTGACACAGGCAATAGGGATATTCTAGTCACAAACATTTCTAAAACAGCAACGATGCCTTCCGGGTCTCGGGTCATGGCTTATTGGAATGAGCAGATTAGAGAGTGGGTAACAAACTGGTATGACTTCGACTGGAATTTACTGGGCGGGGATATATGTGCAATAACAACAGCTAGGGGTGCTGTAACAAACTACACATATGATAATTGCTTTGACCATATTGAACTGCTCAGAGCAAATAGAGATTCCCTTCTTCGTTCTTTTAAGAGAACCCCTTCTGGTGCGGATGCTTGTGTCAAAGAAGAAGGTTATAACTCTGATGAAGCCCTAGAAATGCTCATTAGCATTGACCCTGCACCCGCTTATACAGCCTACGGAGGGGGATATGTAATTGGGTCAGGCGCATCAAATACTGTTGGTAAAGTTCGATGGACTGAAGCCCCAGAGATAGGAAAGCATTTAATTATTGGGAGTACTCAAAATAGTATTCTTTCAACTCCTGCTTTTGTTGCCTTCAACGCGAATGGTCGGGCTGATACATCTGCTTCAAATGCTGTTGGTAATTTCACTCTTATGATGAAAGTGAACCCGGTTGCATATCTTATTTCAACTTCAGATATTGCTACTCAGGGAGGTTTAACTCCCGTATCCATGCCCGCTACCTGTGACGAAACTGACCCAGCAGATGCCACCATGATTTTTCCAAATAATGATGCTTCATTTAGACCGGGCATGCATATGTCTGTGAAGGAAACAGGCAATGCTGGTTCTGGTTCTGACAATAATTGCCTTCAGATGAGATGGACTTCTCCCGGGGTTTGGGGATATATTGACGTACAAGCTGATTCCAATGTTGACCATGCTGACTCTAGTACCCAATCAGGTGGTGTATCAGCAGGAGGCTACAACTACAGGCTCCACTTTGATGATGGAATATGCGTAAAGATAGAGAGGGTTGCTGCAAACGGTGAAGATGGGGCTGGGCAGACCATCCACGAATCATCTAACTATCTTGGTCACAGGGTTGATACCGCAGGAGCAGACTGTTCGTACTCATCCTACTCCCCACCTAATCCCTGCGACTAATAAAAAAGGCTCCCTGAGAAGGAGCCTAGAAAAACTCAGGGAGCCAGTGAACCGAACCTTATACTGATATGGTACAGGTTTTGGTAATAAGATGTCAACACCCTGATTAGTACTATTACACGTTAGTAGTCTATCAGATGCTCTATTTCATCTTCCTCTAGACAAAATACTTTCATAAGCAGTAGAGTCTTTGCATAGAGTATACGAGGGCAATCCATATCAATCTCCCCATCGTCACTAGCTCCGACTACCATGACTGGCCCGTGGATTAGATACCCAGTAGGGCATCCATCCTCTAAGCAACAGGTATTAATTAAGCTGGTGGCTAACTTATTTATTGGTAGCTGGTCTTCATGAAGTAGTGCTTCCTCATCCATCAGCATGTAAGCATCTTGAAATCCAAGTCTTACAATCTCCACCATCCTTATGTCACATACCTTTTTGAAATGCTGAAAGGCTCCTTCTTTGGGGCCAGCATCTATCGCAATTTCATCCTCGGTTGTGATAAACATCACATGAATCTTATCGGGTTCTGCGTTCATTATCATTGCTACTCTCCTGTTTTAACATTCTAGTTTTACCTAATACTTTAGTACCTTGGTACTTCTGATAAATTCCTCCGGGTAACCTGTGCTTGGGATAACATTCCTCACACAAGGTAGCCCATGAGCCTCGATGTATTGTCTGACAATCATACAATACTATTTCGCTACAATCCTTTTTACAGATGTCGCAGTTACGGTCACCTATCCATTCGTCAGCCATCTTCTACTCCTATTCTGCTGTATTGATACAGCCATGACACATTCGATGAGAAACTTCTTCTTTGTCCAGAAGAGTAACATTACACTTCAGACATCTAATTATTGCATGTTGCTTACGTTCACCACACTTCTTGAAGAACTCCGGTTGTAGGTACTCCATGACAGCAGTGTTCGCCTGCGTCAGCATACGTAACAATCGTTTTGTAAGATTATATTTAGAATAGTAATCTAATACTTGTTCGTTGGACATAGAATCTAGTTGACTATAGAACTCCATGGAACGCTTATCCATCTCTTGACAAACCTCATCTATTTCCTCGAAGAGATATTGTAGGTTCTCATCCAGAGTAAGAGTGCGTTTTAGTTCAATAACTTCTTGTACTTTTTTGTCTAGTTCACTTTGAATCATTAGTTTGTTCCTTGTGTTAGAAATAAAAAAAGCCTGTACCCTTCTGCGATAAGGAGACGTTCCGGGTACAGGAACTTGGTGTTACAAAGCCACTTCCAAGCTAGGCTCTCCCTACTGGGTAACATGAATAAACCCCAGCCTATGAACGGGAGCGTTCTTAATCTTCCATAAATACGAGGGTGTTCATGCTACGAGTAATTGCAACATACTTAATATTAAACTCTTGTTCAATTTCCCATTCTAATGTAGCCATGGGGTGAGGCATCATTTCTGGGCGAGAGATGTATACTGTTTCTGCTTCCAGTCCTTTAGCACGATGCACGCTGGACAACAGTACCTTAGCTTTGACTGTGTCTGTGTTATCTGAGAATAGGCTTTCAATACGAGCAACAAGGTCATGGACAATTATTATCCCATCTCTCATAGCTCCAATGCAGTCAACTTTATCTTGTAGCATTTCGTATTGAATCTTGCTGACTGGAGTATGTAATGCTTTCGCATCCAGACGACCAATTTCGTCAAGAAGATAACTATCAAGTCTAGTGTTGAAGTAAAAGATATCCGCAGACATATCACCATCGACTAACTTCTTACAAAGAGTAACAAGCGATGCACCAATGTCCCTGCCTTGAATGGTCACTGGAGTACCCCGCTTAATCAAAGAATACGCTATTCGCATGAGAGGAGCATTCATTCGACAGAGAACTAAGTCTCCACCCTTCATCTCTTCAATAGCTTTCTTGGAATCTCTTGTATAGATAGTCCCCTCCATTGCCAGATGCATTGGTTTGATATCACTGACAATTTTCTGGGCAAGCTCGAT
>TARA_R110000751_G_scaffold17133_3_pt1 | contig 17079 bp, 29 predicted proteins | sample TARA_R110000751 | Tara Oceans TARA_R110000751 (sample SAMEA4398001) | marine metagenome | biome: Polar Biome; feature: [MES] marine water layer (ENVO:01000295) within the mesopelagic zone...; material: water (ENVO:00002006), including particulate matter (ENVO:01000060) such as...... | reverse complement strand
TCTTCTTGATTTCTATTGGATAGATGTATAAATAATTGTTGTTGTCTCCACGTATGTTGTTTACCTTGTGGGAAAGGTTTAAATAAAGGAGTTACTCTACCTTTACGCATTATAGACCTCTTACTTCTTGTTTCCAACGTAATAAGTTTTTCTTACGTTGTTCTTTAGAGGGATTAGTTTTTTTAGGTGTCTTAACTATTCTACCCGCTACTCTATTTTTTATTGGTTTCATAAGTTATAAAATTACCCCATGTTCTTTATTACGTTTTTGAACTAAAGATAGTAGTTTTTTACGTTCTTCATCCCAAATATCACTAAGTTGTTGTGTCTCTACTTTAGGAGAATCATTAGCTACTCTTTTAATTTTACCAATAGGTGTCTTTAATGGTCTAGTTACGTTATGTATTCTTTTATCTTTAGGAGTAAATAGACCGCCTGTAGGAGACTTTAACGATTTAGTCTTAGCTTCAAAAGGAGTATCTTTAGATTTACTTTTTAGTTCTTTGCCTGTTTCTACAGTTATGTCTGAGTATTCTTTTTTAGTTACTTTTTCTAAATCTTCTGACTGTAAAAGTAAATCTAACATTGACTCTAATTCTTCAGAATCTTCATCAAAACTTTCAGAGTCTTTAAACTCTAAAGCATTCTTTTCTAAAAAACTTTCAAGTTCTTCAGAAGTACCTGTAGGTTTAGATGCTTTAAACGTCTTGACAAGAAGGTCTTTATATAGCTTTTGAATTTTATTCTTAAGCTTTTCAAGTTCTAAATCGTAAGAAGTGTCAGCAAAAAGAGATTCAATAGTAGGCATTATTAATATTTTTCCTTGGCTTTTTAAATAAGAGGGTCCCTAGTTATACTAAGGACCCTCTATTTTAGTTAAGCGGCTGGGACTGCAAATGCAATTCCTGATAAGTTACGTAACTCACCTACGCCATACAAGGTATCGGAAGTGAACAAATCACCTAGATATTCTTGCTTATACTGGGTCTGAGAACGTACACCCATTTGCTCGACTAAAGCTACTGCATCTTTATGCAACATTAAACCAATGCGTACAGAGACAGAGTTAGTCGTAGTTACTGTAGGACAGTTACTGGATACAAATACATCTATACCATAGATTGATCCAATTTTACCTGTCTTAATAGCATTACCGTCACCAATGTACTGTTGTTCAGTAAATCGGTTGATACCCAACATATCGTTCATAGCGATTGGAGGGATAATCATAGAACGATCACTCATAGGGACATCAGCATTGTCTAGACGCAAAATCATTGCGCGGATACCAGCGTCCGTAATGTCAGAAGCATTAGAAGTGCCCCCTACAAAGTCCGTAGCACCGTCACCACCAATGACTGCTTTCTCCCATAAAGCTGTTCCAGTACCACCTACAGTACCTCCCTGTAGACCTTCTGTGATATCAAATAAGTCATTATCTACTTGAGTAGCTAGAGCGTATCCAGCATCATCAGTGTAGAATCGACGTAATGAAGATAGTGCCTGTACTTCAGCAATGTCCTCAATGACTACCGAATATTCATAGTGTTTGTTGATACTTAGGTTTACTGTACCGTGAGTATCACCCTGCAAAACCACTTGGGTATCTGCAACTTTAGCATTAGCAGAGCCACGTACAGGGGCTGGAATGTGAATTGTATCACCTTTCTTACCACTGTGGTTGATCTTTGTGACTAGATTTCCTAGCACTAAGTTCTTTTTGTATCCTGCAATAACTTCGTCTGACCATAGTTCGGGAATAAAATTCGCCGCTTCTACGATACCTTGTCCATTTGTACCTAAAGCCATAATATAACTTCCTTTTTCTTTATATTGTTATTTAACCCTTCCCTGTGCATAAGCCTGTAAGATTTCATCTTGTAGAGACTCATACCGTTGAGGATCGTTTGTTCGGAGTCTGATAAGATCAGCCCTTCTGTAGATTTTCTTACCCGCTGTAGATTCAGAGGATGTCCTTGATACGCCAGAGCTATTCTTTAAAGCAGTAGTTCTTTTTTCTGCTTTGCTTGCTTCCGCTACGCTAGTATTACTAATCATTTTACGCTCTTTCCAGTTACCTAGAAGTTCTTGAGCAGAGTTGTAATCATAGTTATGTGCAGAAACATATAACTGAGTTCGTATCGGGCTATCTTTAACCCACTCTTGAAACTTAGGATCGCCTACGATTTCTAAGTAATCAGGATGCGCTGTTTTTAGTTTTTGAGTTGTAACTTGAGCCGCTTGGACTTTTTGTTGCTCTTCAAACTCACGGAACTTCGGATGATTTGAGATGGCCTTTTCAACTGCTTTGTTGGGGTCATCAAAAAAGTCTGGTTCATCCTCTTCATATACTTCTTGTTGCGCTTCTGTTCCGTTTTGATTAGTGGTAAGTTGTTGCTGTAAAATACCGTCTGTAAGCTTTCGTAGCTCACCAATTTCCTGTCCTTTCCTACCTAATTCTTTTTCAAGATTTTCATATGAGGACACGATGTCGTTCATAGATTTCCCTTGAAATTTGGAGGGAAGTTCTGCTTCTTGAGATTGTTCCATTTCTGGAGTCTCTTCAGTTATCTCTGCAAATTGGGCAGTTTCTTCTGGTGTCTCTACGGCTTCTTCAACAACTACACTACTCATGGTCTAATCCTCCGTCTATAAAGATTGTGGAGTTAAAATATGCTGGAGTTACAGGACTAATCCTCTAATTGATCCAACGCTAATCTAGTAGTTTCCTTTAAATTAATGATCATATTTAAAGTATCTACTTGACCTCTTCGTAAAAAGAGGGTTTTCTCATCGTCTATATTATTAATATTTTCTAGTGAAGTTGCCATCGAAGTAAGCTCTTCTATAAAGAGGCTCCATGATCCACTAAGTAATAAATCTAGACGTTCTTCTAAAACTTCTTTATCGTTCATCGTTTAATAGGTTCATTCTGTTTTTTATTATTACCAAATACTTTAGCTAATTGGTTCTGTACGGTCACAGAAAGAGCATCCCAAGATTTAGCATCTCTAGCAAAATCAGAAGCCGCAACTTCCATACGTACTTTAGTTCCTAAACTTCCCCATTTGATTTTTTCTGCCATTCTATATTTCCTACCTACCTTGGGATTTCATTCTAGCAGTAGCTAAATTAAGGATTGTCTCTGACTTCAAATGTTCTACTTCAGGAATATTACGTTGAGTCTCTGATTTAACCATTTGGGAGTCTGTACGTAGTTTTTCAATACGTGCCATCTTCTCAGCAAGTTCCATCTGTTTCTCCACTAGATATTCTTCTGATTGTTTATCGTCAATTTCACTGGTAATCTTAGCGGCTTGAGCCATTTCTTTCTGAATACCAGCCTTCATTTCCTCTAGTTCTAATTGGATTTTCATCATTTCCATTTGTTGAACCATCTGTTGCATCTGCATTTGCTCTGGTGTAGGTTGTTCAGGTTGCATCATTTGATCAATAGCGGCCTTCATCTCATCACGATTAGCCATAGAGCTATTCTCAAAGATACCTTTAAGGAGCAGATTAAATGGAGGAGTTCCTTGTTGTGTCATGGACAACAATTGTATCATCTGTGTCATCTCTAGTTCTTTAGCCATAATACCCATACTGGAGTACGCAAAGAACTTGTAGTCTCCTGTGGGATAACGCTCTGGTACAAATTGCATATACCTAAAGGCGGCTTTTTCTACTAAAGGTATTAAATAGTTTTCTTGGAAGTTCATAATGGTACGCTTTTGACGCTTAATTGACGCACCCTGCATCATTGACATACCTGATGCTGTAGAGTTCCTAGGGTTAGCTGAGTTACTTGTGGCACTGTCCATAGCACCTGTACCCATCTGAACCATACGCTCTAATTCAGCGGCTTCTGTGAAGGAAGATTGAGACAAAGAACCAAAGTTTAGGGGCATTAAAGTCTGCCTTGGATCACCATTTGTTAGAATAGTTTTCCCTGCTTTTACTTCAAACTTAACTCCCCTAGGCAACCTTGTTGCGTCCACACCCATCATAGGATGCGTAGTAAGAGCTAACGTATCAATACGTGCGCGGAGTTCTGCATCTAAGGCTTTTTGTGGATTATATCCTTTTTCTGCAATACCTCTGCCCCAGAACTTATTGGGTACTCGGTCATGTTGGTAGGCTACAAAGGGACGATCACCCATTAAATAAGGGTTCTCAGAGGCTTTTAGAACGACTGAATCATTGGCAATTATAACTACAGCCTCTATAAGTTCATCCTCATCGTAATCAAATTCATCACTTAACGCACTTTTACTCTCTAAAAACTTCTTTGGGACTCTTCCCCAATATTCAGTAATTTTAACTTTATCGTCATCGTTAGAATCACCTATATCTTCGTCATCAAAGCCAAAATCAGCTTTATCATAGGCTCCCAAGGGCTTATCTTCATAGATACCGTCCCTAATACCCTCCATAATCTCGTATTTAGGCTTAATTACGATCTGAGCTACGCCTAAAGCTTCATCAATACTGGTTGCTGAAGGGTCAATGGCAAACTCTTTAGGTGTTAAGGACTCTAACTTGACTGTAATTATGTTTTTTTGTACCACTACAGTGTCCGTAGTCAATGTATCGGGTATAGGGGACTCTGTAGGGGTCTTTTGAACCTCTTCCTTGACTGAAAGCTTTCCTATTCCTGTACCATAGATAGCACCATTCAATAAAGACTCAACTATAGCGTCTTTGAACCTAGCACGATTTAAATCTTCCTTTAAATTCTTACGTATTACCATGACATCTGTAGGGTCTTGGTCAGCTACGTCATCTCTAATGTCAAACCACTTATCCTGACCAAATACTGCTTCCTCAAGCTCGGCTACAGTGGACTCAATGGCTTGTTGGGTAGCTGGTGAGATTAGACGGGACTTCTCAGAGTCCCTTGTCTTGTCTGAAGAGTTCCAAATACCCCTCCAGATACGATAATACTCATCCCATTTAGTAAGATAGTTGGTATCACGATGATCTTCCCATTGAGTTACACGATCTACTACCCATGTACTTAATGTTTTCTGAGGATCATTGTAGGATAATTCTGTCATAGTTTAATAACCTGTATACTCATCTATGGGGTCCCAATCTTCTAATTCAATTGATTGTGCAAAATCTACTACGGAAACTTGATCAATGTAGGCCAGAGAATCCAATAAATCATCGTGTGATAAGGGGCTAGGGAAATCCAACATTTGTGTAATAAAATCATGATTCCATTCAGCTTTCCTAAACAGTAATTTACCGTGTTCCATACGGCCCTGTAAGGCCCATACGATACGATCTTGTTTCCTTTTACCACCATGGCTCACATCTGTTATATTGACCCATCTACCTCTAATTCTCATAAGGTCTTCGATGTAGGGCATAATTGCATTCTTTAATGCTCCTGACTCAATGCCTACGGTAATTGCCTCTACTTCTTCAGCGGCATCTAGAATCTTTTCCGCTGTCTCTTTGATACCCCATCTACCGTGAAGTATGTCCTTTACGTGCCATTCGTCACCACAGATTTTAACCACAGATATGGCTGTTTCATCCAATTTGGAAGACTTGAGGCCACGGTCTTTATCAGCCTTTTCAAAGCCAGCGGGGTCCACCGATATAACATAGCTCCCTTGCGTCTTTGAACTTTTATCGAATACATCGTCATCTGAGTACTTTATCCATTCTTCTTTAAATACTCCACCAGAGAAAGATTCAAAAGTGGCTTCAAATTCTTGTCTAAATGCCTGTGTAGACATTGATCGTTTAGCGTCATTAATCTCAGAGGGGTCTAAAAATGTATTGTCTGTAGAGTTAAATTGAAATGCTTCCCAATCGTTTTGATTTTCATCTATCTGTGCATCTATCCACAATTTATAAAAATGGTTCTTTCCAGCGGGTGTCCCTATAAATAAAGCACCACCTTTTACATCTGCTAGTGTAGGTCTTAAGATCATCTCCCAGACCTCTGGCTTCATAGAGGCATACTCATCCATAACTACATAAGCTAGACCTACTCCACGTAGGGTATCTGGTCTATCTGAGCCTTTGAGATATATTTTACGATCATTTATTAAAGTTAATGTCGCTGTATTCTCATGGGCTGACTTAATTACATCTCTACCTACGTCCTTTAAAATAGCCCATAAAATATCTTTGGCTTGTTGAAACGTAGGCGCTACATAAAATACATCCTTAGAAGTACTTTGTAGTGCTTTAATAATTAGAACCCAAGCGGCTAAATAAGACTTACCAAATCTACGTCCACATGAGGCCACTTTAAATCTCTTTGGTGATCTAAAGATTTCCATTTGTGCATTATGGAGAGATACTTTTAACTCAGCCATTAAGCACTTCGGCTTCTATTGTCTTAAATTCTTTTTCTTCATTACGCTCTATTGCCTTGACTGACTCGACAATAATGTTGATACCTAAATCTTGGTGATCATGTGTAATTTCTACTGCTTTTGTCGTAGGGATTATACGATCCATGCACATCTTAAGACAGTGCCTATCTCCCTCTAAAGCTAACTCAATTACTTTGTTTACAATTTCTGGTCCTTTATTTGACATAAGTTCTCTTGATAACTTAGTGAACTTATTTAAGGAACCTTTCTCTCTACCCTTTGGATTCAAAGGCGGCATTCCTTTATACAAATTAGGATTGCCTCTTTTTTTCTTTTGTGGTTCTTCAATCATTTTTAATCCTTAATCTTTGACCTTTCAGTTATACAACTAAAAGGAAGATTTACCTACTTAAGAAATACTTAAGTGAGTACAATAAGTGAAATGTTTAAAGTTAAAAAGGATTGACTTCTTAATGTTTCACTTTGGTTACTTAAGTATCTGTTAATGTAATAACATATTATAACATATTTAACTGCTCAAGTCAATCCCTTGAGGAAGATAAAGTAAAATAAATATTATATGTGACAATTTAGATACACTTAGGTGTACCCGCGATTTGTACTAAAGTCAATACCTAAATGTACTTTTGCAGTAATAAAGATATAATTTATGTGGTCTTGTGTATTTCTTGAGGGGTCAGGCTCCAAATTGCCTCTCATGTGGTTATGAGTGTGATTATAATAATTCAATAATACCTTGAGGGGTCCCCCCGTGTGACATTTTAGCAACACTTTAGACCACTTGTGTGACATTTTAGCAACACCTGGGTAGTGTGACATTTATGCAACACCTGTGTGACATTTTAGCAACACTTGTGTAGTCCAAAGTTGGCACGATTATTGCATGAGGTATCTGTCATTAGTTGGCATGAGAATTGCATGAGGTATTGCTTGTGTGGTCCAGTGTGGTCTTGTGTGGTCTTGTGTGGTCTTGAGAATATCTGAAGTGTAAGTGTGTATGATTATGGTTATATGGACCACAACGGACCACAACGGATTACCAGCGAATACCACAATATACTTTGTCTTTATATATAGGGTCTATCTTAAGAGACACGCCAGACCTTAAATTATCTAATGAAATCAATAAGTTATAAAATAATTAAATTAGGGGTTGACTATGGAAACCAATGGTTCCATATTTGGTTCATCGAAACAACAACACACAGGAATTAATCACATGGCAAACATCGGACTTTCAACAACTGGATCAACTGAACTTAATAATATTATCTTCCCACGCAACATGAATGTTACAATGGCACGGGTATTAATCAAGTGCGCTAAGGATCGTTATATGGTAATTTACAACCCAGAAGTCAAAGAGGGACGCAGGTTTACGTTTATGCCACTTACAAAAGTACAATGTATCAAACTAATTGAAGGTGGTATCATGCCTACGTATGATGATGAATTTAAATCATTATCATTCAGAACAGGCGATTACTCATATTAAGTATTTATAAAAATAGGTATTGACATTCCGTTGATACCTATTAAATAAGCACTTAACCACAACAACCACAAAGGATTAATATAATGAAAATTACACACATAGGGAATGTAGATGAAGACAACTTTGGTCCTACTTCGGCTAAGTTCTATCAGCTATACCTTGATGACGAGGAGTATGAGTCTGGCTATGAAAAAATAGTAGCAAAAGAGTTTCCCGAGTCATACTGTACTCACTCGCATGACTGTTGCGGTCAATGGTATGCAAGTAGGGGCGTGGTTATATCTAATGATAATCGAACCCTTATAGTGAGACATGATTGGTCTATGAACGTATAACTAGAAACAACAACCACAAAGGATTAATATAATGAATTATTATGCTCATCATTACGCTAACATAGCCAAACTTAAATCAAATGAAGAATTATGTTTTGCATTAAAAGACATTAAAAAGACTTTAAAAATACATAATAATAATTCAGAATATAATAATAAATTATGGTCTGAATGGGACGCATATATAGTCGAACAACAAAAGAGGAGTAAAGCAAATGGGTAAGTATAAATTATTGGGTATAGGGACAAACGCCAAGACCATTAAAGGCGACGGTAGTGAGTATTTGACAGCCATTTTATACATGGCCCCACATAGGAATATCGAGGGTATAAATTTTTGTCCCATGGCAGAAATAGCAAAATGTGCTAAGGCTTGTCTTTATTCAGCCGGAAGGGGTAAATTTAACAGTGTAATTGCGGCAAGAACACGTAAAGCGATGTTATACCGCGATGATTTGACACAATTTGAAGATTTTTTAATTTCAGATTTAATTAAATTTTCATCTTATTGTATTAAAAAGAGTATTACGCCAGTGGTTCGACTAAATGGGACCACAGATACGAACTATTTAAAAATAATTCGTATGTTTCCCGAAGTACAGTTCTACGATTACACAAAAGTGTATAATAGAGCTACAAAAAGACTACCTAAAAATTACCATTTAACTTTAAGTTATAGTGAAGCTAATATGGAATATGCCGATAAAGTTATTTTTGTGGCTAAACGAATGAATAAAAACGTAGCTGTAGTATTTAAAGATAAAAATAATATACCTAATAAATTTCTTGGAATGCCTGTAATTGATGGGGACAAAGATGACTTGCGTTTTTTAGATCCATCCAACAAGCCCCATGTAATTGCTTTATACGCAAAAGGCGACGCTAAAAAAGATACTACAGGTTTTGTAGTACACAATTAAAAAGGATAAGAACAATGTTTGAATTTATTAAAAAGATAGCTGAAAATCCAATGGCGACATTTGCTATTGCATTTAGTTTATTTATGTTGTATATGACATTTGCGTTCATGTTTTTAATAGAATAGGAAGGATAAAAAATTGTGGTATGACTGGAAAATTATATTAGAAAATATTAAAATATTTATAGTTTGTATATTTGTATTTATATGGACTATAATAGCAGGATAATTTTAACTTAGAACAAAGGATAAATATGATGATCAAAACTAAAAGAACAAATGATACCCCATATAAATTAAGCTATAATAAGTATGGCAATGCAAAGGATTACATTAGTAAGCTGGAGGATCTCATAAGAGTGCCATTAGATTCATTAGAAATGATGGATGGTGACTTATACATGAGCGACTACAGGAAACTTCGTGAAGCGCTTTGGTTAATTCAGAACAAGGATACTTGATATGAAAAATTTAATGAAGAAATTTAGAACAAAAGAGGAACCCTATGCAATTTTTAAAAATATGGGTCATTTTGGAAACACGGAAGTGAGGTTACTTAAAGTATGGCAAATGCCAAAAACAGAACTTAAGAACCAATACGCAAAATGGAATGTGGCTGTTAAATCGGACTATACATTCGGTTCTTTCGACATGGGGGATAGTTATTTAAATGATGTTGTACGTAATTTAGACTTGACGTACGCGCATGAACTGTTTAAAAATCAGTACTGGAATTACTTACATGAGTTAAAAAATAAAGCAGGTTTTAATTTTTCTATTGACAATGCTATTCCATCCGAGGTCTTGTGCCAGATGAAGGATATAGCGAATACAATTCTAAGGTAGGGTAGCCTACCAAACACTTCAAAACGCTCTGTATGGGCATCCTAGGACATCCTAGGGCCTATACAGGCAAAACATAAAGGATAAAAACAATGCGTTGTAAAATATGTGATAATATTTTGACACCAAATCAAAGTGTAAAAAAAGATAGTCAAGGTAATTTTAGAGACACTTGTCATACGTGCGACTCTGAAATATTCCAGACGCTGAATGAGTTTGAAATACAGCAATACGATCCTAATCAAAAGAAAGTTCTTGACGATAAAGATTTCTAGTGTATAATATTCTTAAGTAACTCTTAGGTTAATCCTTTATTAATTCTTATTAGTAATAACTAAGAGTACTTAAGAAACTATAGGGAAAAGAAAATGAAAAAATTTAAAATACAAATACCTGATAGTGGTGGTATCACTAAAGGAAAAAATAAGTTGGTCTATACAATGGACCAATTACACAAACCAAAAGCATTTAAGAGTCGAAGAAATCTTTTAAACGCTAAAGATGCGGATAAAGAATTAAAAGATTTTTTAGAGGGGCATAAAGAATGAATAGTATACAAAAAGAACTTAGAATTGGTATGACATATTTTAACGGAGAGGCCGTCGATGTAGGTGACATCATGGATGAGGCCGCCGACAGGATCGATTTATTGGAAAAATTGGTCTTGCAGTACCGTAAAGATCTAAATAACACTTTGGACGCAGAGAGCCTAGAAAGCCGCATTGCTGATATTAATAAGGCAATGGCAGAAACTTGGAAAGACTTTAAAAATGAATTCTGAACAATTAAAATTAAAAAATAAGTGGAAGTTAGTGGAACAGATTTGGCACTTTAGGGATTTATGTGATGATTGTACCTATAAGGTCAAAGTAGTAGGCGAAGGGTTCCAATGTAGTTTATTAGAGGGCCACACAGGGAAACCTGAGTACTGCCCACAGTTTGAGGAGGCAATATATAATCCATTATTAGATTAAAAATAGACTTGACACTTTAAGAAACTTCAGATAAAATAAATTATTAACCATTAACTTAAAAGGATAAATATTATGAGCGTCACAGAAGGAACAGTAGCATTTAGTAACCTGTCTACAACGGAGTTCTACAATGGGAAAGACACTGGAAAGTTTTCTATTGTAATTACGATGGAGGATGAAGCGAAAGACCAGTTAGAAAATGCTGGGATCAAGGTCAAAGAATACAAAGACCAGCCCCAGCGTAAATTTGTCACAAAGTACGACAATTTTGATGTGGTGGACGTAGATGGGGAAAGCACTAGTAAGCATATTCCCTATGGATCACGGGTGCGTATCCTGTGGCAGGGCGGTAACCCTCATCCTGTACATGGTGTGGCTCCTTACTTTAAGAAAATTAAAGTGTTGGAGTTGTCAGAGGGTGCAGACGTAGAGGGGTCAGAAGACTTTTAAATGTGTAGTCAGGGTGATGCCTTAATACATCCGCGAGGGGTCATGGTTAACCCCTCAATTTTTAGGAGCTTAAAATGTCTATAGTAATATCAAAGACCGCTTGTCCAGCCTGTAGGTCTAAAGGTAAGGACACTACAGGAGACAATCTGGTCACATATGAGGACGGTAATAAATTTTGTTTTAGCTGTAATTACTTAGAAAAAAATAACCAAGTAGTTACATCAAGAACGCCCACAGAAACGAAAGAAATTGAGATGATAGGTGCAAGTGGTCCGATTAGGGACCGTAAAATATCGGAGGGGATCGTCAATAAATTTGGCGTGACCTTAGAATGGAATAAGGACGGTACAGTATCGTATCATCATTATCCATATCATAACATTAACGACAATGTAGTCTTAACCAAGACACGTACAGTGTCCTCTAAGACCTTTAAGACTGTAGGGACATTCGACAATACAGGTTTATTTGGTCAGGGTGCATGGCGTTCAGGTGGACGTTATGTGACCATTACAGAGGGTGAACTTGATGCGCTGGCTGTAGCTGAGATGTTCGACGGTAAGTGGCCTGTCGTGAGTATCAAGAGAGGATCAGGCAGTGCAGTCAAGGACATCAAGGAGAGCCTAGAATGGCTAGAGACTTTTGAGAATGTCATAATATCGTTTGATAATGATGAGGCTGGAAAAAAGGCAGTGGACTCTATACTACCACTGTTCAGCCATAATAAGGCTAAAGTAGTCACACTACCCCTCAAGGACGCAGGGGATATGCTGAAGGAAGGACGCATAAAAGACTTTGTGGCTTGCTGGTGGGACGCTAAAGCATACCGTCCTGCTAATATAGTGTCATTTGGTGATGACTCTGTATGGGACGCATTTGTCAAGCGTGGTACTGAAGAAATCATACCACTACCTAAGTCATATGGTGCATTAAATGCTATGATGAATGGTGGGCTGGCGGCTGGTGAAGTGACCGTGATTGGTGCGCTTACATCCGTAGGTAAAACCACTTTGTTATATAATTTATTGTACGATATGGTCATGGAGAACAATAAGAAAATAGGTGCAGTTTTCTTAGAGTCAGATAAAGGTGAGATAGCAGAGAAAATAGTCTCATTACATAGTGGTGAAAATATTGCCATTAAGCCTGTGGATCAACGTGATAACTCTGTATATCGTGAGTTCTATGATGACTTTAAAAAGAATGCTAAAGTCTTTATGTATGATCATCAGGGGTTATCTGACGTAGATGAATTATTCTCTAAGATGCGCTGGATGGTCAAGGGTATGGACTGTGATGTGTTAATTTTAGATCCACTTCATGCGGCTGTAAAGTCAGATGAAAATGGGACCATAGACATCTTTATGGATCGTTGTCTAAAGCTTGCTAAAGAGACAGGTGTATCTATAATCATCATTTCACACATGAGAAAACCACAGGTTAAGGACCCCCATGATGTAAATGAGTACGACATGAAGGGGTCTGGAAGTATCAATCAGATTGCATTTAACACACTACTGTTGAGTCGGGATAAGATGTCTGAGGACAACTATACACGTAATTCAACTAAGGTGCAGTTAGTTAAATGTAGGCGTACAGGCCGTACAGGACACGCAGGATGGCTCTACTATGAGGAGGACACAGGCCGTATGGTAGCTGGGACACCTCCAGAGACAAAGGCGGTAGAAGATGAGGAGTTTTAATTATGACACAGTATGAACCAAAGTATCGTTATGAGGCTCATTGTTTTGAGGAGGATATAGATGGAGGGATACATGACTCGTTCTCAACATATGGTTCCACTAAACAGGTAGCTTTACGAAGGGCTAAAAATGTAAGTAAGTTCTCTGAAGGACATTCTATTAACATTTTCATGTTAGAAGATCATAAACTGGATAAAAGAATTGAAGAGTTTTAGAGTGTTGACATCTAGATTAATTCGATGTAAGCTACTACAAGATGAAGAGGTAAATAATGAAACAATTAGTAGTAGATATAGAGACAGATGCATTACCAGCTACGAAAGTGTGGCTGATAGGCACGATGGACTTACAGACCAAAGAGGTACGAAATTTTCAACAACCATTTAACATAGAGGAGATACAACAATGGCTCAATCAATACGAGGAAATTATAGGACACAACTTTATCGACTTCGACGCTATGGTGCTAAAAGAATTATTAGGTATAACATTCGACATGCCTATTACAGATACATTAGTATTGTCAAAGCTGTACAATCCACAGTTAGAAAATGGTCATTCACTCAAAGCATGGGGTGAGAGGCTTAAGTTTCCAAAAGGTGATCATAGTGATTGGTCTAAGTTTTCACCTGAGATGCTTGAGTACTGTATTCAAGATTTAAAAGTTACGGGAAAAGTCTATGAAGAACTTAAAGATAAGCTGGATAAGTTTGGAGGGACATCTATTGTACTGGAACATCAGGTGCAAAATGTGGTTTCGACACAAATTAAAAATGGCTGGACTTTGGATCAACAGAAATGTTGGGAGTTACTGGCTGAACTTAAAGAGAAAAAAATCCATTTGGAGGAGGAGGTGCATATTAAGTTCAAACCGCTTGCCACGTTTATTAAGGAGGTTACTCCCAAGTATAAAATAAATGGTGAGCTATCATCTGTAGGTCTTAAATTCCTGCCTAATTTTAAAGATGTAGTTATAGGTCCCTTCAGCCATGTTGAATTTCCTGAGTTTAATCTAGGATCAAGACAACAGATCGGAAAGTACCTTAAATTCTTTGGATGGAGACCTACAGAATTAACTGAGAAAGGTCACGCGATTGTAGATGAGGCAGTTCTGAGTAAAGTCAAAGGTATTCCAGAGGCTAAGTTAATAGCGGAATGGCTGATAGTTCAGAAGCGTATGGCACAGGTAAAGTCATGGCTAGACGTAGTGGAAGCAGACGGTAGAGTGAGAGGGTACGTTAATCCAATAGGTGCAGTGACAGGTAGAATGACCCACAGTAGCCCTAACATGGCTCAAGTTCCATCTAGTTACTCACCCTACGGATCAGAGTGTAGGTCCTGTTGGACTGTACCCACAGGTTTTAAATTAGTAGGTGTGGATGCCGCTGGTCTTGAGTTGCGGATGTTGGCACATTACATGGACGATAAGGAGTATACTAATGAAGTCATTCACGGGGACATACATACAGCAAATCAGAAGTCTGCTGGACTCACAACAAGAGACAGTGCGAAAACTTTCATCTACGCTTTCCTCTATGGGGCAGGAGACGCTAAAATCGGAAGCATTGTCGGAGGCTCATCAAGAGATGGAAAGAAGCTCAAAGAGGTATTTCTTAGCAACACACCTTCTCTTAGAACACTACGAGAAAGAGTGGAGGGAGCCTGTGCTAGAGGGTATCTTAAAGGAATTGACGGGAGAAAACTCATCATAAGATCATCTCATGCGGCTCTTAATACATTACTACAATCCGCTGGTGCAATTATTATGAAAAAAGCCTTGACCATCTTAGATGACCATGCTAAGATATATAAGATAGACTATAAGTTCGTAGGTAATATACATGATGAGTTCCAGACAGAGGTCAGAGAAGATCAGGCAGAAAAGTTTGGATGGTTAGCAGTAGAATGTATTAAGGCGGCTGGGATTGCATTTAACTTAAAATGTCCCTTAGACGGGGAATACAAAGTAGGTACTACATGGGCAGAGACACATTAACAAATAAAAAGGATTTAAAATGAGTAAAACATTAGATACATTAGTAGAAGACGTATACAAACTTATGAAGACTAAGAACACTTCTAAGGATGTAGACACAGAAGAGGAGATCGAGAAATTTGGAGAGGCTATGAAGACCTTGATGCGTCAAGAGTTCCTACCTAACCAAAGAAACTTTTCAAGCCGTGGTGGGCTACGTTTGTCCTCTATTGGCAAGCCTGATCTACAACAGTGGTACGCATCTAAGAAATTCTCAGGTGAGAAGATACAACCAGCTACATTAATTAAATTTATGTATGGACATATGATTGAAGAAATGGTTTTATTCTTTGTCAGATTGTCTGGACATCAAGTAACTGATGAGCAAAAAGAATGTGTCGTAGGAGGAATTAAAGGACACATGGACTGTAAGATTGATGGGGTAGTGGTGGACGTTAAATCGACTACACCATTTGGATTTAAGAAGTTTAAAGATGGGACACTAGCCGCTGATGATAACTTTGGCTATGTAGATCAGATTAAAGCTTATGCCCATGCTGAAGGGGAACGTAAGTGGGCATGGTTAGCGATGGATAAACAGAGTGGAGCGTTGTGTGTACTGGAGTATGACTTAGACGATACTAAGCATCCTATGTATGACCAGTATTCTGGTGATATTGAGGATCGAATAGAACACGTAAAAAAGTCCGTAGAGGGAGAAGATCGTCCTTCTCTCTGTGCAGAGCCAGTGCCAGATGGCAAATCTGGAAACTTAAAACTGCCTACTATATGCTCTTACTGCCAGTACAAAAGGCATTGCCATCCAGACTTACGGACCTTTATTTATTCTACAGGTCCAAGATACTTAACTACTGTAAATAAGAAGCCTGACGTACTAGAACTAGACAATAATTTTTAACTAAGGAGATGACTATGATTGAATTTAAAGTAGTGACTACACCACGACAAGACCGTTTTGAAGAGTCGGTAGTGGCTTTGTTAAACGATGGATGGACTCTACATGGTAGCCCCTTTATCTCTCAGACAGGAGGCATGACGCAATCACTGACACGGGATAAGCCAGTAGTAAGCTCACCCGTCGAGAGGAGCAAGAAAATTGAAAACAAAGCCGTACCGAAATAAGTTTGAGGAACGTACCGCAAAGGTTTTAGGAAGCCTTTGTGAGTATGAACCTTACCAAATTCCTTACGTTACCTATAGGAATTACACTCCTGACTTTGTAGGTAAAACTGAAGATGGTCTTAAAACTCTCATAGTGGAGGCTAAAGGGTTCTTTAGAGTAGGGGATGTACAGAAGTATAAAGCAATACGAGATAGTCTTAGAAGTGAGTCAGTGCAATCTGGAGAGACAACAGAACTAATTTTTGTTTTATATAATCCGAATAAAAAATTAAGAAAGGGAAGTAAAATGAACATGGGAGAATGGTGTACGAAAGAAGGATTGGGATGGTTTACAGTGGAGAATGTACGCGATGCCTTTACCACATAAACGATTTATACAAAGACTCGCTATTCTTGCAGACTCATCTACTCTATGTGATATTTTAGATATTGATAGTGAAGATATATTAGAAAGATTTGATGATGTCGTAGAGGATAAAATAGATATCCTAAGAGAATCCTTTGATATTGATTTTGACACTGAAGAGGAAAATGAACATGGATGATTATTTACCAGATAATATGGTTATGTTGCCGCCTGATATTTTAAGTACTCGTATGGAACAAGTTAGAAAAATGACTATTGATTTAAAGGAAAAAGATAAGGACAGTCTTGAATTTTTAGTTTTAATAGAAGGTATAAGAATATTGCTTGACAGTTGTGTAATTCCAGAGTATGATAAGGATATACACATGGGTTCTAATACAGTACCCTTTAAGAAACATTAACATGGTATATATAATGAGAGCATTAACAAGAGAACATAAAGTTGAGGAGTTTCATCATGCTATGGGTACTGATATAGCTTCTCAACCTAGGATTAGTTTATTAAGATTACGAGAG
>TARA_R110000751_G_scaffold271365_7_pt1 | contig 17119 bp, 15 predicted proteins | sample TARA_R110000751 | Tara Oceans TARA_R110000751 (sample SAMEA4398001) | marine metagenome | biome: Polar Biome; feature: [MES] marine water layer (ENVO:01000295) within the mesopelagic zone...; material: water (ENVO:00002006), including particulate matter (ENVO:01000060) such... | reverse complement strand
CCCGCGGTGGAGCGTGCGCGTCCTCATCCGTAACGCCGGTTTCCAGACTGTCACCATCCTTGGTCAGGGCGTCTTCGGGGATACCGCTTTCTGCAGGTGGGAGGTCTTCGGCAGTGTCTGGCTCGGCCTTGCCGATGTCACTGAGCGCCAATCGGTCATAATTTACGTGTGCCTGCTGAGCGGAGGCTTTTGTCGGATGAACGGTGCAAAGAACTGTTCCGGCTGCAAGCAATGCGATCAGCAGGCAAGACACGGCACGATCGCCGCCACGCCCTTTTTCGCCCCATACAATCATGCCTGCCAGCTCCCGGTCCCCTTGAGACGTCCTGTATTTACTGAACCAGACGTTCTGGCGAAAATTCACCCGTCAGCATCCGTTGTTTCAAATCATCAAGGATGGCTTCTGTCGCGTCTTCGCCAAACATCTTGATGGTTTCACGCATCACCGTCACAAATGCCGCATCGGCAATGATTTCCGGCTCAATACCATCGGCAACGCCTTCGGCCCAGGCTTCCGTCTGGTGTTCGAGCGCTGTCATCATTTTCTCATGTACGATCATCTCATCGATATCGGACAGGTTTGTTTCCGTCATATCACCACCTGGAGTTCACTTCTCCGCAATTTCCCACAAACAAAGTAACACGCAATTTAAGTTAAATGCGGCACAGTGAAATGTCAGGTTAATAGATTACTAATTTCCGTAGCGCGCTATGATCTCCGATGCAAGCACGAGACCCTGTTTGCGGTGCAGTTCTTCAGCTTCAATCGCCACATTGCTGCATTTCATGTGGACAGAGGCAAATGACCGGTATCCCTTGTTGAAGGCCGCGATCAGCCGTGCACGCCGTTCCGGTTCGCGCGCTTCCAGATTGATCAGAGCCTGCATCTTGTCGCGCCAGCCCTCATCCGTCGCCAGGCAAAGGGTGCGCAGGTAGTGCACGGCACCGACAATCTCGGAAAGCCGGATCAACCGGTCTTCATAGGGCGGTTTTGCATCTTGTGCTCCGGCCGGCGCCATGCCCGTCAGGGTCAGCGCGGCGCAGAGCAGGAAAATCTTGCAAGGTCTGTGTCTCATGATCGTCAAATACCGCTTTTGCCAGTCAAACCCAATAGGCATTGCTACAGGTTGTCATTGGTTTTTTGATTTCTCGATGGTGACATCCGGCAAGAAGGCATGGGCGACAAAGGCGAAAGTCACGTCATGGGGCACATCCTCGCCATCCTGGCGGACCGTGATGTTCCCGACGTCACGTCCGTTCGAAATGCGGCTGCTGTCAAGCGCCGATGCCTGTCCCTTTTCCCAGGAGAATGTCATGCCCAGCCTTGTCAGCGGGCCTTCCTCACGTATTTTCAGCATGGAAAGGGCAATCGGCCTGGCGCCGCGCACCACAACGACGCGTTCCATCGGGTTGATGTCCTGCGGCAATTCACCGGAGAACAGAAATGGCTGGCTCAGGCTGTCGTATCCCTCATAGGGATTGAAGCCGTAGTTCCGCAAACCCGGATTACCCGGCACCAGAACCTTGCCGTCTGGAAAGCGATCCCTGAAATTTTTCCAGGATTCCAGCCGTGACGGGATGCGTTTCAGCCGGGTGCCGGTCATTTCACCGGCGATGGCTTCGCCGGTAAATTGTTGCCACCAGCTTTCGGTGCGCCGGTCATACATCACCAGATCGGAATGGCGTAATTTGCCGGTTGTGCCGAATGTGTCTGCCTGTCCCGCAACACGCCGGTCAAAGACCAGTGCCGCATTGCATAGCGGGCAATAAGTCACGGTGACAGGTACGCCGCCGACAGTGTCGTTGGCAATTTCGTGCCACATCAATACGCGCAGCGGATAGGCGCGGGCATCGCCGCCGATTTCCAGTCCGATCACCGGTTCATTGTCTGCCAGGTCATTGACGGAGGCGACGGATATGAATGCAGGATCATCAATCGACGGAATGCCATCCTTTGGCGGACCACCGGACATGATTTCATCATAGTCGATCGCTGTTTTTGAAAAATCCGTCGACCACCCCTGCCGCGACCATGCCTCGGGATCAGACCATGCGATCCCGGTCTGAAACAGTATAAGCCCCAAAGCGACGAGTCCCGCCCTTGCCATCGATTTCGCAGCAATCATCTGTGCCTCCCGGGTCAGTGCCTGGGCATGTTGTACCAAGCAAGAGCCTGTGCGGCCATTCAAGGGGCGTCACTTTCGCTTGAAGCCCGCGTCACTTTCGCTTGAAACCTGTGCCGGGCGCAGACCATGGGCTTCGAAGTGCTCTATACATTCCAGCACGCTGGCAGGGGTCGGCAACGCTCTAATTTCTGCAGCGGTGTACCAGGCGGCCTCAAGCGCGTCATCGGCAGCGACAGCCCTCTGTTCATCATCTGTATCGGCGAGGTGGACCGCCAGCACATAGTGACTGGACAACAGACCTGCCGCGTCGCGCTCAATCAGATCGTAGAACCGGAAAAATCGGGGGTTATACGCCTTGATTCCGGTCTCTTCGCGCAATTCGCGAAGCGCCGCCTCGGCAAGCAATTCACCCGGCTCAACCTTGCCGCCGGGAAATGCATAGTCTCCAGCGGCCTGGCCATGGGCACGGCGGACCATCAGGTATCTGTTCCCCCGCTTGAGGACACAGGAAGCGGCGATGCGCGGATAAATCATGGCTATTTTCTTGCTTATCTTGAGCCCGTTGTCCAGAGCGCGTAAACAGTCAATTCGCTTGCACGTGCCTGACGGCAAACACTTCAGTGCTTTTTCAAGATGGGTCTTTCATGTGTGGTCGCTTTTCATTGATTTCCTCGGCCGACGCTCTGGCGGCGTTTTTTGAACTTGCCGAGCTGGAGCGCCATGAACCGCGTTACAACATTGCACCGACCCAGCCGCTGTTGATGGTCCTTGCCGGTCACGGGCCGGCGGTGGCGCCGGGCACCAACCGGGCCAACCGGGTGCCCGTATTTGTGCGCTGGGGCCTGTTGCCTTCCTGGGTGAAGGATCCAAAAGATTTTCCACTGATCATCAATGCCCGCAGTGAAACGGCTGAGGGAAAAGCCTCTTTCAAGTCGCCCATGCGGCATCGCCGGACATTGATCCCCGCCTCGGGGTTTTATGAGTGGCAAAGGCAAGGACGCCAGAAACCGCAGGCCTATTGGGTGCGCCCGCGCGACGGCGGTGTCGTTGCCTTTGCCGGCCTGATGGATACCTGGTCCTCAGCAGATGGTTCCGAAATCGACACAGGCGCTATCCTGACGACCCACGCAAATGAAGCCATCAGTCACATTCACCACCGCATGCCGGTTGTCATCAAGCCTGAAGACTTCTCCCGTTGGCTCGACTGCAAGACACAGGAACCGCGCCATGTGCGTGATCTGTTTGAGCCGGTTGACAATGATTTTTTTGAAGCCATTCCCGTATCCGACAAGGTCAACAAGGTTGCCAACATGGGGCCGGACCTGCAGGATCGGGTGGAACCGGCCCCGCTGGTCGAATCCCCATCGGAAAGCAAACCCCCGAATGATGATCAGATGTCACTGTTTTGACCGGTTCGCCACACGTTTGAGCAGGCAGGCAAATGATGTTTGACGATCCCGTTTTACGCGCGTCAATGGCCGGTTTTTTTCTGGGTGGATCGCTGATTGTCGCCATTGGCGCCCAGAATGCCTTCATCCTGCGACAGGGTCTGGTGCGCGCCCATGTTTTTGTCGTCTGTCTGATCGGCGCATTGTCGGATGCCATTCTCATTGCCGCTGGCATTGCCGGAGTGGGGACGTTCGTCGCGCGATCAAACATTCTGATCAATATCGTCACGCTCGGCGGTGCGGCCTTTCTGTTTGGGTATGCATTTCTGGCCTTGAAAAGGGCGCTCTATCCCCAAGGAATGGAGGTTGCAGACAAGAAGGCCGGCAGTCTGGCCGCAGCAGCGACCACGTGCCTCGCGCTGACTTTTCTCAATCCGCATGTCTACCTGGACACGGTGTTGCTGATTGGAGGCCTTTCCGGGCAATATGACGGCATGGCGCGGCTGGCTTTCGGCTGCGGCGCGGTGCTGGCATCCTTTGTCTGGTTTTTCGGGCTGGGCTATGGCGCGCGGTTGTTGGCGCCGATCTTTGTAAAACCTCTCGCCTGGCGGATTCTTGATCTTCTGATTGCGCTGATCATGGCCGTTCTGGCCATTGGATTGCTGCTGCGTTTTCTCAACAGCTGAAATTGCGTAATGCCATGGCTTGACGTTGCTGTCACAAGCGGCGATAAGTTGCCTCATGAAAACGCTTTGCGGCAAAGCCGCCACATGCATCTGCTGGATTATTATTCGCTAGCCAATCGCTGGTCCGGCTGTTTTCGTCTCCACTTGTTTCAAGACAAAAGCCCTGGCCACAGGCACAATGGGAGTATGTTTTATGGGCAATCCGCGCCTGAAACTGTACAATACACTGACCCGTCAAAAGGACGCGTTTCAGCCGATTGATCCGGACAATGTGCGCATGTATGTCTGTGGTCCGACGGTCTATGATTATGCTCATATCGGCAATGCCCGGCCGGCCATCGTCTTTGATTTGCTGTTCCGGCTGTTGCGCCATCTCTATGGTGCGAAACACGTCACCTATGTGCGCAACATCACCGATGTTGATGACAAGATAAACGTCCGCGCCGCCCGCGATTACCCCGATATGCCACTTAACGAGGCCATTGCTCTGGTGACGGCCAGAACAACGGAGCAATACCATCTGGATGTGCGCCGTCTTGGTTGCCTGCAGCCAACGATAGAGCCGCGGGCAACGGACAATATTGCCCAGATGCAGCAGATGATCTCCACGCTGATTGACAAGGGCCATGCCTATCAGGCCGGCGGCGAGGTGCTGTTTGATGTGAAGTCGACGCCCCAATACGGCGCCTTGTCGCATCGCAAGCTGGAAGACCAGCAGGCCGGTGCGCGCGTTGCAGTCGAGAGCCACAAGAAGAATCCTGGTGATTTTGTCCTGTGGAAACTGTCGTCCAACAATGAGCCAGGCTGGGACTCACCTTGGGGCATCGGGCGTCCCGGATGGCACATTGAATGTTCCGCGATGAGTGAGCGCTATCTGGGCGAGGTCTTCGACATTCATGGCGGTGGGCTCGACCTTATTTTTCCCCATCACGAAAATGAAAATGCGCAATCATGCTGCACCCATGGCACCAGCCAGATGGCCAATGTCTGGATGCACAATGGCTATCTGCAGGTTGAGGGGCAGAAAATGTCGAAAAGCCTCGGCAATTTCATCACCATCAATGCGCTGCTGGACGAAGACAAATTCGGCGGCAGAAGCTGGCCCGGAGAAGTCCTGCGGCTGGCCATGCTGATGACCCACTATCGCGAGCCGATTGACTTCAGCAAACGCAAACTTGAAGAGGCGGAAACCCTGCTGGATAAATTTGCGCGAAAAGTGGGTGATGCACCGGCTGATGGAACGGCGGATCAACAGATCGTCGATGCGCTGTGCGATGACCTCAATTTCTCCGCAGCCATGGCTCGGCTGAGCGCTCTGGAGGGGGCGCAATTGGCCGCGACGTTGCATCTGCTCGGATTCGATGAATACAGGAAGTCAAAAAATGCCGATCTCGATGAAGCCATGATTGCCGAGCGTATCGCGGCGCGACTGGCTTTTCTGGAGCAGAAAAACTGGTCTGAGGCTGATGCCATTCGTGATGACCTGTTGGAAAAGGGCATTCAATTGAAAGACGGCAAGGACCCCGATACCGGAGCCCGCACGACCACCTGGGAAATCAAGTAATGAGCGCGCGCGAAAAAATCTTTCTGTTCGACACAACGCTGCGCGACGGCCAGCAGACACCTGGTATTGATTTTGGCGTTGAAGACAAAATTGCCATTGCCCACATGCTGGACGCGTTCGGCCTTGACTATGTCGAGGGCGGCTATCCGGGAGCAAATCCTACAGACACTGCCTTTTTCGAACAAAACAGCATGACGAAGGCCACCATGGTTGCCTTTGGCATGACCAAGCGGGCAGGGGTCTCAGCCTCCAATGATCCCGGACTTGCCGCTTTATTGCAATCGCGAAGCGATGCTGTCTGTTTTGTTGCCAAGAGCTGGGACTACCATGTGGATGTGGCGCTCGGCATATCCAACGAGGAAAACCTCGATTGCATCAGGGCGTCTGTCGAAGCCACGCTTGCCGCCGGCAAGGAAGCGCTGGTCGATTGCGAGCATTTCTTTGATGGCTTCAAGGCCAATCCGGACTATGCTCTGGCCTGTGCCAAAACGGCCTATGATGCCGGAGCGCGCTGGATCGTGCTGTGCGATACCAATGGCGGCACCCAGCCGGCCGAAATCGCCAGCATCATCAAAACTGTCAGGGCGAGCGGCTTGGCAGGAGATCGCCTTGGTATTCATGCCCACGATGACACCGGTCAGGCTGTTGCCAATTCACTGGCGGCCATTGAGGCGGGTGTGCGCCAGGTTCAGGGAACCTTGAATGGCATCGGCGAACGCTGCGGCAATGCCAACCTTGTGACGCTGATCCCCAACCTCGTCCTCAAGCCTGTCTGGAACGAACGTTTTGTCACATCCATCGATGCGGACAAACTGCAGGGACTGACACGGCTTTCGCATTCATTTGACGAATTGCTGAACCGTTCACCGGAGAGCCAGTCCCCCTATGTCGGGACATCATCCTTTGCCACCAAGGCCGGTATTCATGCCTCTGCTTTGCTCAAGGATCCACGCACCTATGAACATGTGCCGCCTGAAACCGTTGGCAACAAGCGCCGCGTCATGGTGTCCGACCAGGGTGGAAAATCGAATTTCATCAATGAGCTGAAGAGCAGAGGCATTGAAGTCTCCAAGGACAATCCCGGCCTTGACCGGCTGATTTCCATCGTCAAGGAACATGAAGCCAGCGGCTACGCCTATGAGGGAGCAGACGCCAGTTTCGAACTGCTTGCCCGGCGAACCCTTGGCCGCGTGCCGGAGTATTTCAAGGTCGAGTCCTTTCGGGTCATGGTGGAACGACGTTTTGATGCCATCGGCAATGTGAAAACCGTGTCGGAGGCCATCGTCAAGGTCGAGGTCCATGGCGAAACCAAAATGTCCGTGGCCGAGGGGAACGGTCCGGTCAATGCTTTGGACATTGCGCTGCGCAAGGACCTTGGCCGCTATCAAAAAGAGATCGAGGATCTGGAACTGACGGATTACAAGGTGCGTATCCTCAATGGCGGCACTGAAGCCATTACCAGGGTTTTGATTGAATCGCGTGATACCACGGGCCAGAGATGGTGGACCGTCGGGGTTTCGGACAATATCATTGATGCTTCATTTCAGGCTCTGATGGATTCGGTTACCTACAAGTTGCTGAAGACAGGCTGCACCTGAATTGCACATTGACCTGATGCCGTGCGCCGTGTCGCTCTGTATGGAATAATCCTGTCTCGAAAATCGAAAGTGTCCCGCCATGGGTGGCAAGGAAACAGACAATGCCGCATTGCGGGGCTTTGGCTTCGCGATGGGAGCCTATCTTCTTTGGGGGGTGATGCCGCTCTACATGAAAATGGTGAGCCATATTCCGCCCGTTGAGGTGGTTGCCTACCGAATTTTATGTTCGGTTCCCGTGGCAGGCATCCTCATTTTGTTACTGGGACGCACGGCAGACCTCAAGCTGGCCTTCAGACATCCCAGAACGCTGTTGCTGGCGGCGATAACAGCCATATTCATATCGATCAACTGGGGCATCTATGTCTGGGCGATTGCCAATGAGCAGACGGTCGAAACCGCTCTGGGCTATTACATCAACCCGGTTGTCAACATCGTGCTTGGGGCTGTGTTCCTTAAAGAGCGTTTCAACCGCTTGCAAATGGCAGCCATCGCCCTTGTTTGCGCGGCCCTTGTGTTGTTGACGGTGACAGCCGGTGGATTGCCATGGGTTTCAATCGCTCTGGCCTTCAGCTTCGGCATGTATGGTTTCCTGCGCAAGACCTTGCCGATCGGCCCAAGCCAGGGGTTCTTTCTCGAGGTCCTGCTGCTGAGTGTACCATCACTTCTGGTTCTGTACTTCCTTGATATGAAGGGCACGGGCCATTTTATGGCCGGTGATGCACGGGATACGGGCTTGCTGCTGCTTGCCGGACCGTTCACCGCAGTGCCGCTCATTCTTTACGCCTTCGGGGCGAAACTCTTACGCTTTTCGACGCTCGGCCTGATGCAATACCTGACGCCGTCCCTCATTTTTCTGGCCGCCATCTTCGTATTCCACGAACCATTATCCATGTGGCAGCTTGCAGCATTCTGTTTGATCTGGATTGCCCTGGCACTCTACACATGGTCCTCGCTGCGTGAGTCTCGTATCGAGGCCAGGCCATTGTTGTGAGGCTTTGCGCCTATGATATTGCTAACTGTCTGTCTGCGCACTTTCAATTCCATTGATGCTCCAGTCATAGGCATAATTGGAAATCGAGGCTGAACGGATCTCCTTTGCCTTGGCCGGGCTTGCCAGAGATGCCCAATGCTGCTTGAGCCTGTTCTTGCCGCCGAAATCTTCGGCGTACCAGGAATAGATTTTCGAAGCCGTGATGCGGCCATTTCTGATGGTCACACCGCGGGGATGATTGACGTAGTCAATCGCATTTTGACGCAGCAGCGCATCAACATTGTTTCCGGTGAACGCGCTGGTGGCAAGGTTGGGACAGGAATAGGAGGCGCAGTTGAGCCCGTAGTGGGACATTTCGTCCCTGAAAAGCGCCCGAATGATTTGATGCTCGATATCGTCAAGCGACAGATCCGTTCCATTGACCCGCATGAGGTTGGCTTTCCAGGGGCCGGAACCGAACAGAAACGAGCCGCCCAGATTGATCTTCTTGATGGAGGTCACGGGATAGGCTTGCGCAACGACTTCCAGGGTCTTGGCGTTGTATAGGTTGATCCAATAGGCATGGGCTTCATTTCGCGACAGGGAAACCGGATTGACCGTTTCCAGCGCCGCGATATAGGCCTGCAACGCAGAAAGGTTCTTCCTCATCCCCCGATAATCGACCCGGTTATAGCCCTGTGCATCCGGTTTGACGTATCTCTTCAGGAGAACATCAAATGCGCCATGATCGAGCCCGGATTGGCCTTTGGGACGAAAACCCGTCAATGCGGCTGCCGCAGGAAACGGCTTGAGCGCCGAGACGACTGCCAGACTTGCAAATCCGGTGATGAGGGTACGGCGATCAAGTGGCATGGCTGGACATATCCTGTGCTGAGATTCAGTGCGGGGGACGTGCCCCCCTCCGCTCAGGCACTTGGCGCTGCCGATAGCCTGCGGCAACCCTCACGCAGGCCAGGTCACCGGCTTGTGAACGGACGTGACCGGTTCGACCGTTTGGCAATACTTTGAAAATGGCGAAACGCCCGCCCCACGCGTTCAAAAGGTTGCGTTTGTTGACGAAAAAGTCTGCTGTCGGGTTCACCGCAACCGGACGCCAATTCATCCGGAAGACGAACCGTGGCATCTTCGACAAAGAGCCATGTTGGGGGAGATCGGCAAAGTTGAAGTGGGATCGTCACCCTTTATGCAGGGCGAACCGGGGTCACATTTTTTTTATGACGTCCTGTTTGCCAGCGCTGACCTCCCCCGATTGCCAGGCCTTGAGGATTGTCGGGACGATTTGCGCCGGGTCGGAAATGACCAGCGGCTGGGCCAGATGCGCCGTATGTAGAAAGCCGGCTGAACGCATGTGGCTAAGCAGTTCCAGCAGCGGGTTCCAGAAACCGGCAATATTGGCAAGCACCATCGGCCTCGTGTGGCGTCCCAATTGCGCCCATGTCATGATCTCGATGATTTCCTCAAGCGTACCGATGCCGCCGGGCAGGGCCACGAATGCACCGGAATTCTCGAACATCGTATGTTTGCGCGTGTGCATGTCCTCTGTGACAATCAATTCGTCAAACACCAGATCATAGCCATTGCCGGCCTCGCGTGTCTGAAGAAATTCCGGGATGATCCCCGTCACCAGTCCATCAGCTTGCAAGACGGCGTCTGCAACCGCGCCCATCAGGCCCTGGGTGCCGCCTCCAAAGACAAGTCTGATGTTGTTTTGCGCCATGGATTTGCCCAAAGCCCGCGCGGTCTCTTCATAGGCCGGATCATTGCCCGGTTGGGAGCCGCAATATACACAAATCGATCGAATCTCTGACATGGTCTGAACAAGCATGATGCGGTGCAAAACGTCAAGTAAAACCCACTTGGTCTGGTGAATGGACAAGGAGCTTTCAACAAATCAGCCGAAGCGCTTGTTTGCGCACTGCAAAAAGTCTAGTTTGGCCCGGATTTGTGGCATTGGTCGCACATTGTTGCAAGATTATGACCATTGCCTGAAAACGAATAGTCTATATCCGAATGCAAGCGATTCTTTGTGCGTTGTGTCGGCTGGAGTTAAGAAATGAACAGACAGAATTCCGGGAAATTGGCCATTGCTGGTCTGGTAATCATCGCGCTTATTGGCGTGTACCTTTACCGGGTCGATCCTTTGGGATGGCAATCCAATGCTCTCAAGGCGTCAAAAACAACTTCGGAAGTGACACAATCGGAGCCAACGGACACCAAGAAAGCGCCTGAATCCACAAAGCCTGTCAGCGCTGTATCGGACTTGAACGCAGGTGAGGCTGATTCGGAAAACGAAGAAACACAGGCCACCGCAATACAGAGCCCAACGCCCGCGATACAGAGCCCAACGCCAAAGAGCGATACGTCGGCAGATGACCTGGTGGCGGCAGCTGAAGCCGTCGCAGCAGCGATGCCGGGTTTTGACGTGGTTCGCGTGGAACCGGACGGATCGACGCTGATAGCCGGTCATGGCGCTCCGGATGCGACAATCGAGATTGTGAGAAACGGAGAAGTGCTGGCAACAACAAAGGCAGGCACAACAGGTGATTTTGCTTTTGTGATGGATGAACCGCTGCCTGCCGGCAACCACGAGATTATTCTGCGGGCCGTCGGTGAAGATGAATCCATCACGGATTCGCAGGAAATTGCCATGATCAGCGTGCCTGAGAGCGATCCGACAAAACTTCTGGTCATGGTGACGAAACCCGGTGAGGCAAGTCGCATCATCAACCAGCCAAAAATTGCCGAAAGCGAGCAGACGGATACGCAAACAGCGATGGTCGGTGGCGAGGCGGATGCAGCGGTAACAGAGCCTGCAGCGGCGAGGGTTGCCGATAGTGCCGCTGACACGGACGAGCAAACATCCGAAATGACCTCTGACAAAGAGATGGCGTCGGACAAGGAAATGGCCTCTGCCGATACGGCCAAGGAAGATGAAGTGGCCGCTGAAACGCCCGAAAACGATGAGGTGGCAGGCAAAAAGGTTGCAGCCTCTGAGGAAAATGCAGCCGTTTCGAACGAATCATCCGATACCGTTACAGCCGTGGCCGAATCGTCTGATGCAGCCACCGAAGATGAGGTCGCCAGCAACGACGCTGACACGTCAAATGAGGAAGAAACAGTCGTTGCCAACCTTGCCGCAGATACGGGTGACAGCACTCAGCCGGCAGACGACAAAAAACCAGCCATGGCTGCCGCAACGAAGTTGCGTATTGATGCGGTCGAAATCGAAGCCGGTCAGATTTTTGTCGCCGGATCGGCAACGCCTGGCGCAACCGTTCGGGTTACCGCCGATGGCGAAGTCATCGGAACGAGCCAGGTCAGCAAAAACGGTCGTTTTCTGGTTGAAGCCAATAGAGATATCGCTGTCGGCGAACACACCATAGGCGCCGATCTGAAACTGCCTGGCAGCACCGATACAGCAATGCGTGTCGCGGTGCCTTTCACCCGGCCAGAAGGCGAATTGGTGGCGGCTGTTGCTGCAAAGGCTGCGGATAAAACCGACATGGCCATGGCGGCAGTTGAAAAGGCTGATGCGCAGGCGACTGGCCACAGCGCTGGAGCCGATGCGGCCACGAATGAAGACGAAGACACGGTGGTGGCACAGGCCGATAAAAAAGCGGAATCGAATGCAGTGGCAGGTGTTGAGACCGAAAAACCTGAGATGGCTGCTGTCGATATGAAGGAAACGTCACAAGACCCTGCACCATCGTCCACCACCGCTGTCATCGGTGCTGCGGAAGATGCTGAGGAAGACACAGTGGCGGCAAAAGCCGACACGATGGCGGGCTCGGACGCGGCAGCAGGCGCTGAAAGCGAAAAGTCTGAGATGGCTGCCGTTGATACCAAGGAGCCTGCATCTGGCTCTGCACCTTCTTCCACCACAGCGATCGTCGGTGCTGCGGAAGATGCAGACGAAGACACAGTGGCGGCAGAAACCGGCACGATGGCGGGCTCAGATGCAGCAGAAGGCACTGAGGCCAAAATGTCCGAGATGTCTGCCGTGGATACGCAGGCACCTTCAGATGGCGCAGCGCCATCTTCAGCCACCGCTGACGCTGACAAAGACGCTATGGCAGAAACCGGCACCATGGCGGAATCTGATTCAGCGACACTTGCTGAGGCGGACAAGCCTGAAATGGCTGCCGTGGATGCCGGGGAGCCTGCAGAAAGCACTGCGCCATCCTCAGCCTCTGCTGGCACCGAAATGGTGGCAGATGAAGACGAAGACACGGCTGCGGCCACCGATACCATGGTGGGATCGAACGCAGTTGCAAGTGCCGAAGCGGAAAAGCAGGACATTGCTGCGGTGGATACAAAGGCGCCTTCAGAAAGCGCGGCGCCAGCTTCCGCTGATGTTGAAGCTGCTGAGGACGCAGACACGGTGGCGGCTCTGGACACAGCGCATGGTACTGAGGGTTCCAAAGATGCCACCAACATGGCGGACGACGGGCCAGAGACAATCATGCAACCGGCTCTTGAAGCGGTCGACAGTTCAGTCATTATCCGCCGCGGAGATACCCTGTGGCAAATATCGCTGCGGATCTATGGCAAAGGCGTGCGTTACACCACGATCTATCTGGCCAATGAGGATGAGATCAAGAATCCGGATTTCATTGAACCCGGTCAGATCTTTGCGGTGCCCGACAAGCCGCTTGATAATGCGGAGAAACTGCACCGAGACAGAATTCTTCACAATTAGGGCTTTTGCAAACGCTTGACTGGATCAATCTGGAACCTATCTAATAAGGGTAGGTTCCAGCCTGTTTTTTCTATACCTATAGGCCGGGCAGCGATTGAAGAATTGCTGCCTTAAATCTGTTGAACGTGGTCAAATGCGCCAATGGCACAAAGGCACGACAACAATTCGCTTTTCCGCTGAGCATCCTGGCAGTGGTCAAAACGATTTCGACGAATTCCAGCGCATCATGCTTCAGAAGGCATTTCCTTGTCCGATCAGAAAAAAACGATTTCATCCGAAACGGGTAACCCGCTTCAAACGCTCAAAAATCTGTGGCCCTATATGTGGCCCTCGGACCGGGCGGACCTCAAGCGACGGGTGATGTGGGCGGGTGGTTTCCTGTTGATCGCCAAAGTCGCTCAGGTTGTTGTTCCCTATTTTTTCAAATGGGCAACGGATGCGCTGAACGGCAATATCGACGGGCTGGGATTCCTGCCAGCTGTGCTGATCGCGCCCATCATGCTGGTGATTGCCTATAATTTTGCACGGGTTGTCCAACTGGGTTTCAATCAGTTGCGCGATGCATTGTTTGCCAAGGTTGGACAGCATGCCGTTCATCAGCTTGCCTACCGCACATTTGTTCACATCCATCGACTGTCACTGCGTTTCCATCTGGAACGGCGCACCGGTGGCCTTTCGCGCATCATTGAGCGTGGCGTCAAGGGCATTGAGGCGATCGTTCGCTTCACCATCCTCAACACATTGCCGACCCTGCTTGAATTTGCCCTTGTTGCGGTGATTTTTGGCGTCACCTACGGTCTTTCCTATGTGGTCGTGACCGCCGTGGTTGTCTGGCTGTATATCTGGTTCACGGTCCGCGCCAGCGATTGGCGCATCTCGATCAGACGTGACATGAATGATTCCGATACGGAGGCCAATACCAAGGCAATCGATTCACTGCTCAATTATGAAACCGTGAAATATTTTGGCAACGAAGACATGGAAGCCCGTCGCTATGACGAATCCATGGAGCGCTATGAACACGCAGCGACACGTATATGGACGTCACTGGGCTGGTTGAATATGGGCCAGGGTGTGATATTCGGCGCCGGCATGGCCGTCATGATGGTCATGTCCGCCATGGCCGTACAACGCGGCGAACAGACCATCGGCGATTTTGTCTTCATCAACGCCATGCTCATGCAATTGTCCATTCCGCTCAATTTCATCGGCTTTGTCTATAGGGAAATTCGTCAGGGACTGACCGATATCGAAAACATGTTTGATCTTCTGGATGTCAAGGAAGAGGTGGTGGACAAACCGGACGCAGTGGAACTGGACAGCCAGTCCGGCGCCATCCGCTTTGAGGATGTGCATTTTCGCTATGATCAGGACCGGCCCATTTTGAAGGGCATCAGTTTTGAAGTGCCGCATGGCAAGACCGTAGCCGTGGTTGGACCGTCCGGTGCCGGTAAATCGACTCTGTCTCGTCTGCTTTTCCGCTTTTATGACGTGCAGGAAGGGGCCATCACGATCAATGGTCAGGATGTCCGCGATGTGACGCAGAGTTCCCTGCGCGGGGCCATAGGCATGGTGCCGCAGGATACGGTGCTGTTCAATGATACATTGGCCTATAATATTCACTACGGACGTGTGACGGCCAGCCAGGAAGAAGTGTTGAAGGCGGCCGACATGGCCCAGATCAGCGAATTCATCGCCAAACTTCCACAGGGCCTTGAAACGCCCGTGGGTGAACGCGGCCTGAAACTTTCCGGCGGTGAGAAACAGCGTGTGGCAATTGCCAGAACGATCCTCAAGGCGCCACCGATTCTGATACTGGACGAAGCGACATCAGCGCTCGATTCAGCCACGGAGCAGGAAATCCAGACGGCGCTTGACTATGTCAGCCAGGGGCGCACCACTTTGGTCATAGCCCACCGCCTTTCGACGGTTATCAACGCAGATGAAATCATCGTATTGAAGGATGGCATTATTGCCGAAAGAGGCACGCACAAGGAACTGCTGGAGCACAAGGGCCTCTATATGGACATGTGGAATCGTCAGCGTGAGGCCCGCGAAACCGAGGAAAAACTCAAGGTGTTCCAGGAGCATGATGATCTCGGTATTATCGTGCGCAAACGCCCCTTCGACTGAGGTCCATACAATAGAATTTTCGAACCCAATGCCGGTGCAGCAGGAAAAGACCAGTTTCACCTATCAGCCGGCATGGACGTAGTGTAAAATTGACGATACGAGCTGCGCCAGCGAACAGACGGGAACAGTGACCGCATGACAAGCGTTCAGATCCCGCGATATCATTGACCTGCATCAGGAGAAACTCGAATGAGCCTTGCGGACACGATTACAGACACATTGGTGCCCATCCACAAGGAAGGCTACAAATTTGTTCTGGCCTTTCTGGTCGGTTCCTTCGTTCTGGGCTGGATCTGGGACCCGCTTTTCTGGGTTGGTCTGGTGCTGACAGTATGGTGTGCCTACTTTTTTCGCGATCCTGAGCGTCTGACCCCGCTGGACGATGATCTGGTGATCAGTCCGGCGGATGGAAAGGTCTCGTCCATCACCAAGGTGGTTCCGCCCAGTGAGCTGGGACTGGGCGACACGGAAATGCTGCGCATTTCCGTTTTCATGAATGTCTTCAATTGCCACGTAAACCGCGCCCCGATGACAGGCACGGTGACCCAGATTGTCTACAAGTCGGGTTCCTTTCTGAATGCGGAACTGGACAAGGCCAGTGAGGAAAATGAGCGCAACGGTCTGGTGATCGACACGGCGCATGGTCCCATTGGTGTCATTCAGATCGCCGGTCTTGTGGCCCGCAGGATTGTCTGCTGGACATCGACCAGCGACCATCTGGGGGCAGGTGAGCGCTTCGGTCTCATCCGGTTTGGTTCGCGTCTGGATGTCTTTTTGCCACCGGCGGCAACACCCCGGGTGTCGGTCGGGCAGACGGCCATTGCCGGCGAAACAACGCTGGCCGAATTTGATAGCCAAAAGGGCAAGACGGTCTCCAGGAAGGCTTAACAGATCATGGATACCGGTTTTTCACCTTTTGATCCGAACGGCTCTGGCCCGGATGATGACGGAAGCAGGGGGCCGCGTCTTCGCGATATCTCCATTCGCATGATGATCCCCAATATCATAACAGCGCTGGCGATCGGCGCCGGACTGACAGGCATTCGCCTGGCCTTTGAGCAGCGGTTTGAACTGGCCGTTTCCATGGTGTTGCTCGCGGCCTTTCTGGATGCGGTGGATGGCCGTGTGGCGCGACTGCTCAAATCGACCACAAAGTTCGGTGCACAGATGGATTCGCTCGCCGATATCGTCAATTTCGGCGTTGCTCCCGCGCTGGTGCTCTATGCCTATCTGCTCGACCAGGTAAGGTCCTTCGGCTGGATTGCCGCCATGATTTACGCCATAGCCGCCGCACTGCGGCTTGCGCGCTTCAACGTCATGGAGGACAGGGAAACCAAGGCCACCTGGCAATCGGATTATTTCCTTGGCATTCCAGCCCCTGGCGGCGCCATGCTGGTGCTGCTGCCGGTCTATCTCGGTTTTCTTGGTGTGGAAGGCAGCGCTCTGTTTGCCTATCTGGCGTCGGCCTACACATTGCTGATTGCGCTTCTGCTTGTCAGCCGGGTCCCGGTCTATTCCGGAAAGACACTCGGGCAGCGCATTCGCAGGGACCTGGTCTTTCCCATCATGCTTATTGTGGTCCTTTATGTCGCTCTTTTGATGACATTTACCTGGGAAACCATGACCGCAACGACGGTACTCTATCTGCTTTCTCTGCCCTTTGGCGCGCGCGCCTGGGGACGGCGCTATGGTGCCGAGAGCGAAGTTGGCGAGTCGGAAAACTCTGACTGATAATGGCTTGCCATTGAGGTTTTCTCAATGGATTGAGTGCCTTGCCCTGACAATTTGAATCAGTTCTTCCGCTCAATGGGAATCTGGAGCGTGGCAGAAGATAGGTGATGGTCAAAGCCGTTGCTTGTTTGCTCTGTTGCCTGGCAGGGTTGCAAGCTGCTCCATCGAAGATGCCCATACCAATCATGCACCAAAAACTCTTC